>Ga0180438_10003934_pt1 | contig 21881 bp, 13 predicted proteins | sample SS_ome_12_FD_132455 | JGI IMG/M metagenome (GOLD analysis project Ga0180438, IMG submission 132455) | Hypersaline lake sediment archaeal communities from the Salton Sea, California, USA - SS_3_D_2 metaG | ecosystem: Environmental > Aquatic > Non-marine Saline and Alkaline > Hypersaline >...
AGGGTGACTATGCCTACATCGGCAACGGCGCCGTCATGACGATTCTGGATATATCCGATCCTGCTTCACCCAAAAAGGTGGGAGAGATAGAAACCCCGGGCGTCGTCAGAGACATCTTTGTCGATCATTATTTCGCCTATGTGGCCAACGGATCATCGGGTCTCCGCGTGATCGATGTAAGCGACCCAACACGTCCCACCGAAATCGGACATTATCATTCAAAAGGTTACACGAATACCGTGTGTGTCCACAGACAGGTCGCGTACATTAACGGCGGCTCGAACGTACAAATCCTCAACGTGTATGCCCCTGCAGGGCCCGAGAAGATAGGCCATATAAATCTGGTTTCGAATGTTTCGGATATCGATGTCAAAGCCGTCGGATCAAGCACATACATATTTGTGGCAAATATTTCCGACGGTCTTCGGGTGTTCGACGTCACCCATCCTGAAAACCCGGTAGAGGTCGGTTCCAACGAAAACGTGAATCCCGTATATAAGACCATGATTTTAAACGATTATGCCTACGTTGTAAGCAATTCGTATTTATCCATCATGAATGTGAGTGATCCTGAAAACATCCAACTCATAAGCGTTTTCCGCTGCAGTCATGGCATGCATGAAATCTATGTGTCGGACGGGTATGCCTATATCGCGGATATCTATTATGGGGGTCTCTGGATCATCGATGTACGCAAACCCGACAACCCGAATTTTGTTGCCTATTATATCGGAGATATCAGAAGTAATGGATGCGATGTTCATATCAAGGATCAGATTGCTTACATTGCTTGCTCTTCTGACGGCCTTTACATTGTAGATGTTTCTGTTCCGCAAAAACCAACAAAAGTATCCTCATTCGACACGGGGTTTTTTTGCAAGAACCTCGTTGTTTTAAACGACTATGCATACGTCATCGGAGGACATAGGCTTCATATCTACGATCTCAGCACACCCGGGCATCCGCAGCCGCTGGGTTCCATCGAAGTCAGTGGAAATTATACGACTGATATTTTCGTTTCAGGCCATTATGCCTATTTTACATGCAACGACGGCCTGCACATCATCGATATCAGCGACCCTTATACACCGTCCGAGATTGGCTTCTCTCGTACAACGATTGATGCCTCATCGGTTCGTTTGAAGGACGACTATGCCTACCTGGCGTGCTGGGATGGTCTGCGTGTCATTGATGTGAGCAGCAAGTCGAATCCAGTGGAAGTGGCGTTCATCGAGTCGGAAGATCGTGCGATTGATGTGGAGATTTCAGGAGGGCATGCCTTCGTTGTGGCTGTCGGGCGCGATCCCCATCATCTTTATATTTTCAACATTCAAACACCCGTAAACCCTGTCCTGGCGTGCTCATTCAGCATACCCGGATACTATATATACGATGTCCATGTGTCTGGTATGCTTGCCTACGTGGTGTCCATGAGCACAGGTTTACGAATCCTCGATGTGAGCACACCGGACAATCCCGTGGAAATCGGCGCCTATCATGAAACATTCAGTCTCGCCAGAAATATCATAGTCTCAGGGGATTTTGCATACATGACCGACAGCATGAATGGCTTGCGCATTATCGACGTCAGCGACCCTGAATCGCCCTCAGAAATCGATGGTTTTCGCACGCATGCGTACGGACTTTTCGTAGCAGGCAACCTGGCCTATGTGACCTGTGGACCCGGCGGGTTCTACATCCTCAGGCATGAGGTTGCCGAGGAAACGGACGATCTCCCATCGTCCATCTCCCTCTTGCAAAACTACCCGAATCCGTTCAACGCGTCCACCTGCATCCGGTTCGAGCTCTCCGTTCCCGAGCGAGTCGCGTTAACACTTTTCGACACCAACGGCCGTTATATCGAAACCCTCGTCGAGGATGTGCTGTACAACTCCGGTATCCATGGCATCCAGTGGACTGCCGGGCCATTGCCTACCGGTGTTTATCTGGTTCGTCTAAAAGCCGGGGATTATGTAGAAACGAAGAAAATGATCTTGTTGAGGTAATGAGTGCTTATAGACAAAGTGCCCGGCACTTCCCACATGCCGGGCACTTTATAATAAAGACTTATTGATGCCGATTGTTTATAAAAGACGACCTTCTAGTGCATCCACCGAAACGCCAGCATGATATCCAGGATATCGTTGCTCCTGTACGTCAGCTCCCAATCGCCGGTGCGCTCCGCACCGGGATAGAAGGAGCCCTCTTGTACCAACTCTTCCTTTTTTAACGTGAGCACCAGCGTATACGGAGGCTGCAGCTTATAGGGCTTGTATTTCTTGAGATTTTTCAGAGCTTTCTCAACGCCCGCTTTAATCTTTTCCCGGGCCACCTCTGGGTGCATGTTCAGCGCCGCGTTGCCCAGACCCTTCTTCACGGCGACGGTTTCGACCTCTCCGAACATATCCTTACACTGTCCGCAGATGGCCTTGTCTCCGGCCACGAACGCCACGGGTACGTCGAAATGACCGGCCATGAGGGCGTTGATACCGGCTTCGGGCAGGGAAACGCCGTTGATGGAAACATCGGTAATGCCGCTACCGCTCATCGTATGCTCCAGCATGGCATTGGGCGTACCGGCCTTGGCATGGTATCCGATGAAGATAACCGCATCAAACGTCTCGTCGATTCCCTCCATCATACTCATAAAGCCGCCGGACCAGTCTCGGAGGAGCATGGCGCGTTTATCCAGAAGCTCGGGTAAAATGTTTCGGGCACTGCCATGGGAGTCACGGACAAGGATGTCCGTTGCGCCCGCTGCGACGGCTCCCTCGATGGCGGCATTGGTCTCCTTGGTCATGATTTCTCGAAAGTAATCGTAATCCTTACCCGTGCGGCTCACCTCTTCCCAATGCACAACACCCGTAATCCCTTCCATATCCACGGAGATGAACACTTTCAGTCCTTTCCCTTCCTGGGCATAGGTCAAGGGAAAAACCATACAGACAACAAGGACGGCACACATCACTCTCTTCATAGGATCCTCCTCTCGGTTTTATGTCTAAAAACCTTTTCAATAATACGAAAACCATCACCCATTATCAAGCAAATTTGTTCTGAGCAACTCGAAAAAGTGTCTCTTTAAAAAAATAATCTTGTATATCTGTGGGAAAAATCTTATTTTTTATTCTTAATGGGGATCGACGAGGTCTCTTACAGATCATTCAAGACGCGAAACGTTCGTGAATCATCATGCATCGACAGGATTCACGATACAGCGGAGAACTTCTTAATCACTCATAAACATTGTCCGGAGGTAGCACCATGTCACAGAAGATATCCAGACGACATTTTTTCAACAAAAGTTTCGGTTTGGGCGCAGGAGCCCTGTTCATTAAAGATTTCCCCATTTGGCGGTTGGGAAGCAAGAGTAATCTCCCCATCATCGTCACAAGTCATAGCAATGAAACCGGGAAGAAGGCCGTAGAAGCCGGCTGGGACATCCTGGCCAACGGCGGCTCGGCACTGGATGCAGTCGAGAAGGCGGCCAACATCATCGAAGTGGACCCCGAAGACACGAGCGTCGGTTACGGCGGCCTGCCCAATGAGATGGGCGTGGTTCAACTCGATTCTTCTATTATGGACGGGAAGACGTACAACGCCGGTGCCGTAGCTTGTTTGGAAAACATCAAGACGCCGTGCTCAGTGGCGCGGATCGTCATGGAAAAGACCGACCATGTGTTGCTCGTGGGCAGCGACGCCCTGGAATTCGCCAGGCAATGGGGTTTTAAAGAAGAAGACCTTATGACCGAGAAGGCCCGAAAAATATGGCTTCGCTGGAAGCAAGAAAACAGCGACCGCGATGACTGGGGCCCGCCCGATCATCTGAAAGAGACCCCAGGCATGAGTGCGTTGTTTGATGGATGGCCCGAGGTCGAGCATCATTACGGAACGACGAATGTGCTTGCCGTGGATCAGGAGGGAAACATCTCTGGCATCACGACCACCAGCGGTCTGAGCTTCAAGATTCCCGGCCGGGTGGGCGACTCCCCCATCATCGGTGCGGGACTGTACGTCGACAACGAGGTCGGCGCTGCGGGCGCCACGGGCCGAGGGGAAGATGTCATCAAATCGTGCGCTTCGTATTATATTATCATGCGGATGAAAGACGGACGCACCCCCCAGCAGGCCTGCGAAGACGCGCTGCAGATGATCATCGACAAATACAAGAAAGTCAACCCGAACTTTTTCCCCGGCGAAAAATTCGTGGCCATCAATAAAAATGGTGAGTTCGGCAGTGCGTCTATGCCCAGCGAGAGGCGTCCCAAGATGTCCATCATGAACCCGGACGGGTTTTCTGTATACGAGGGAAAAGCGCTGGTTAAATAACGTAGGACTGCGAACATATCCCTCTATGCCTAATTCCAGTGTGATCGTACAGGCAGCTTGTTTCAGTCATTGTCGTAGGATTCGCTTTAGTATCCGACTCCCTGTTTGGTGGGAGAATGAGAGCAGACTGCCTTGTAAAAAACGAGATGAACCTATCGTACGATATAATCTTACTTCCTTCTGTAAGAACACAGGTGTGACGAATTACACTACGACGAACGAGGAACATCGATGCATTTCTTTCTGAGACTGTTACTGATTTACGGGTTGATAGGAATCCAACCATGGTTAGAAGTTCGTGCCCAGGATAATCCGACTCCGGCCGAATCCTCTTCTTTCAAACTGAGCTTTGCAGAACGGTTCCGGTTCGTCACCTGGGACAATGCCATCAATCTCGACAAGAGTAACAGCCAGGCCAGTACCTTTACAAGGCATCGGACGAGCGTCACGGCTCAGTGGAAACCCACCGATCGTATTGAAATCCTCGCCAAACTGACCAACGAGTTCCGGTATTATTTCCATCCCAAGGGAAAAGACTTCAGCATCCACGAATTCTTTTTTGATAATCTTTATGTCCAATGGAAGGATGCCGCCGGCCTTCCCGTTTCCCTGAAACTGGGAAGGCAAAACATCAATCTGGGAGAGGGATTCGTGGTCATGGATGGCCATCCTCTGGATGGATCGCGTTCTATCTATTTTAACGCGGCCCGCTTTGATTTCCATCTTGGGAAGGACAAGAATCTCATCTTTTTCTATACCTATCAACCCGAGACCGATGATATCCTGCCCATCGTGAACGACCAGGATCAAATGCTCATCGAACAGCCGGAAGAAGGCATTGGCCTGTATTACTCGGGAAAGCACGGCCGTTTCGGATTCGATGCCTACCTGATCCGCAAGAACATCTTGTGCAACGACACGCATGCCGTCGGCTCCGGGATAAACACGATAGGAAGTAGGATAACTGTACCGTTGATGAAAAATCTCTCCATCACCGGAGAAGGCGCCGTCCAATGCGGAACGTATGGTGATGCAGACCGCTCCTCCGTCGGTGGCTACTGTCATCTGGACTACGGCCTGGATGAGGGATTATTCCTGCCCAAAAAAATGACGCTCGGCGCCATCTGGCTCGGCGGCGACGATCCTGAAACGGATAAATGGGAAGGATGGGACCCTCTTTTCAGCCGCTGGCCCAAGTGGAGCGAGTCCTACATTTATACGTTGATCCCGGAATACGGTGGAAGGGTCGCGTACTGGAGTAACTTGTCCTCCTTGTACGGGACACTGGAATTCTATCCGGCCCGGCCTGTACGCCTGACCTTCACATATCACTATTTAACGGCTCCCGAACCATCGACAGGTGCCACGTTTCCCGGTGGGGAAGGACATACCCGCGGCCATTTATTCATAAGCCAGATGACGTTTCGTCTGCATCGAACCCTGTCCGGCCATCTTCTATGGGAAACGTTTTCTCCCGGGGATTTTTACAAGTCGGATGCGGACGACTTTCACTGGTTCCGCTGCGAATTGTACTACCGACTGTAAATCGGATAGATCTGCTTTCTCGACGTTTGGATTCCTCTACCCTAATCACGAGGTGCCGGAATGATCCTGAAAATCGCCATTATCTCGGCTTACGCACTGATGATTGTCATCATCGGCATACTGGGCATGCGAAAGACCCGATCCTTCGTCGATTTCTTCCTGGGTGGCCGGACCATCGGCCCGTGGATGTCGGCGTTCACGTACGGCACTGCCTATTTCTCAGCCGTTCTTTTCATCGGATTCGCGGGTAAGGTCGGATGGGGATTCGGGTATTCGGGTCTCTGGATTATGGTCGGCAACGCGTTCATCGGTGTCCTGTGTGTATGGTGGCTCCTGGGACCCAAAATCAAGAAGATGTCCATGGACTACAACATCCATACGATGGCCGAGTTCTTCGAGAAACGATACGACAGCCCGTTTCTCAAACTCTACGCTTCCGCCTCCATTTTCATTTTTTTAATCCCGTATACCGCCGCCGTTTTCATAGGGCTGTCTTACCTCTTTAAATCGAATTTTAATCTGGATTATACCATCGCCCTGGTGTTCATGGGCCTGTTTACAGCCGTGTACCTGGTTCTGGGAGGGTACAAATCGATGACGATGGTGGACTTGGCCTTCGGAATGATCATGACTGCCGGTGTTGCCATCCTCCTTGTCAGTACCATCCGCACGGGTGGCGGCCTACCCAGTATCGGCTCAAAGTTGGCATCCATCGATCCAAAGCTCATCGGGCCCGTAGGCCCGCCAGGACTATGGCCACTGTTCAGCCTTGTCTTTTTAACGAGCGTGGCTCCTTTGGCCATGCCCCAACTGGTGCAAAAATTCTATGCCATCAAGGACAAAAGATCGATTCGGATCGGCATGATGGCGTCCACCCTCTTTGCCATCCTTTGTGTGGGCACTGCCTATTTTACGGGCGCAACGGCCAGAATTTTTCTGTCCCCGGGGACGGCTCCCGGTGCTTTCCAGAACGGCAAACCCGTTTTTGATGCTCTGATGCCCGAGTTCATCGCCAACGTCATACCCCAGTCCCTCTCCATCCTCATCCTCCTCCTCATCCTCGCAGCCTCCATGTCTACTCTGGCCGCCCTGGTGCTCATATCCAGTTCATCCCTGGCCAAGGACGTGTATGCGGGCTTCATCAACAGAGATGTATCGGATAAGCATCTGATGCTCCTGATGCGCATCGCCAGCGTTTTTTTCATCCTGCTGTCGGTCATCATGGCCTATTTCAGGCCGGCCACCATCGTGGCCATCCTGGGTATTTCCTGGGGTGCCATCGGCTCCGTTTTTCTCGGCCCCTTCATCTGGGGTCTGTTTAGTCGACGTGTGAATAAGATGGGCGCCATTGCCTCTTCGGTCTTGGGATTGGCAACCTGTATCGCCCTGTATATCTCTGGGATGTCGTCGCCAGAGGCGGGAACCATAGGCATGATCGTATCCGTATGCATCAACCCCATCGTCAGTCTGCTATGCGGGAGAATCCCGAGTATCACTGCCTGAACAGACGACGGAAATCCGATCGTGGCGATGCATGACGCGAGAATAGAACTTTTTATAAATGTATTTTGATTTTCAGTACATCAAAGAGGAGAAAACTGGATATGACGAAAAAAACAGCATGTGCCTGGATCGGTGGTCTGTTACTCCTGGGCTTCGTGGCATGCAGTCAGAAAATCGAGTATCCTGTCACGAAGAAGGTGGACGTCGTGGACGATTATCACGGAACCCAAGTAACCGACTCCTACCGATGGCTGGAGGACGACAATGCCGAAGAGACCAAGGCATGGGTTGAGGCTCAGAATAAAGTCACCTTCGCCTACCTGAGCAGAATACCTGCTAGGGAGAAAATCCAGAAGAGGCTGACGGAGCTGTGGAACTACGAAAAATTCGATGTTCCCTTTAAACAGGGAGGCCTTTATTTTTTCCAAAAGAACGACGGGCTCCAGAATCAATCGGTTCTATACGTCCAGGAATCCCTGGACGCACAGCCCCGGAAACTGCTGGATCCCAACACACTGTCCGAAGACGGAACCATCGCGCTCACTACGACTGCAGTGAGCAGGAACGGGAAAAATCTGGCCTACGGGCTCTCCTCCGGCGGTTCAGACTGGCGGGAATTCCACGTACGGGATATCGCATCCGGAGCCGATCTGGACGACCATGTACGATGGGTGAAGTTTTCCGATGCTACCTGGTCTCACGACAGCAAAGGATTTTACTATGCCAGGTACGATCAACCCCAGGCGGGAAAGACGTTGGTTCAGTCCAACAAATTCCAAAAAGTATTTTACCATAAAATCGGGATAGATCAAGCCGAAGACGAGCTGATCTACGATGATCGAAACCATCCTGACCGCTTGTTCGGTGTGGACGCCACGGATGACGGAAAATACCTCATCGTCTATGTCCGGGAAGGCTCGTCAGGGAACAACCGTGTTTATTACATGAAACTCGGCAGGAGGAGAAAAGGCAACGTTGTTAGATTGCTGGATAAGGCGGACGCACAGTACCGATACGTCGATAACGACGGCCCGCTCTTCTATTTCTACACGAACCTGGACGCTCCCAAGGGACGCATCATTGCTATTCACATCGACAAACCCCAGCCGTCGCACTGGAGAGAGATCATCTCGGAGCAGAGCGATGCCCTCTACAGCGTGCAGGTCATCCACAATCAATTCGTGATGGTGACCATGCACGATGCCTATCACCAGATCAAGATTTACAATAAAAACGGATCGTTCGACACGGAATTGCCCCTGCCAACCCTGGGATCGGTCCGGAACATCGAAGGAAATAAGGACGACGACGAAATGTTTTTCGACTTCGCCTCCTTCGCATACCACCTGACGATATACCGTTACGATTTCACCCAGAAGGAAAGCACTGTGTTCCAGGCCCCCAGCGTCGATTTCAGCCTGGAAGATTATGAAACGAAGCAGGTGTTCTTCAAGAGCAAGGACGGGATGCGCGTGCCCATGTTCCTGACGTACAAGAAGGGTATCGAATTCAGAGGAAAGACGCCCACCTATCTCTACGGATACGGCGGCTTTAACATCAGCTCGACACCTCGGTTCGATGTCAGCAACGTTTTGTGGATGGAAATGGGTGGCATCTACGCCCTGGTAAACCTGCGGGGAGGCGGGGAGTACGGTGAGGAGTGGCATGAACAGGGCATTCTGGAAAACAAGCAGAACGTGTTTGACGACTTCATCGCCGCGGCCGAGTACCTCATCTCTGAAGGATACACGTCTTCTGAAAAACTGGCCATTGGCGGGGCCTCCAATGGAGGCCTGCTGGTGGGCGCCTGCATGATCCAGCGTCCGGACCTCTACGGGGCGGCTCTTCCCGCCGTGGGTGTAATGGACATGCTCCGCTATCATACCTTTACTATTGGATGGGCGTGGGCATCGGATTACGGTCGGTCCGACAATCCCGACCATTTCCCCTTCATTTACGCCTATTCTCCCCTGCACAACCTGAAAGAAGGCGTTTCCTATCCAGCCACCCTGGTGACGACAGCCGATCACGACGACCGCGTGGTGCCCGCTCATTCGTTCAAATTTGCGGCCAGACTTCAGGAATGCCACACCGGAGATGCGCCCGTTCTCATCCGTATAGAAACCCGTGCGGGTCACGGCGCCGGCAAGCCCACCAGCAAACGCATCGAAGAACAAGCCGACAAATGGGCGTTTCTGTTGAAGAATTTAAGGATGACGTATTAAAGGATAACCGAAAATATTCGAATTACTGCGAGCCTTCCCGTATGTACAGATCATAGGGAAGGCTTTATATACTCAAAATGGGCTTGATAATATGATACGGATGCGGTAGATTGTAAACACGGAAGTCATTGAATCGAAAACAAACAGGAGTATGCGATGCGAAAAACCGAAACAGGAATCACCCTTGGAATCATTTCGATACTATTGATTCTCATATCGGCCATCCATTGTTCGAAAGAAGATCCCGAATTCGTGCAAGCCGAACTCCAATGGCGAAGCGAGCGCGACCAGCAGATGCGAAGCCCCACAAGCTGGCTGACCATCGCCGGCCTGTTCTGGCTGGAGGAGGGAGAAAACACATTCGGGACCGATCCTAAAAATCAAATCCGGCTCCCCGAAGGATCGGCGCCGGCTTTTACGGGAACGTTCATCCGTCATGATGACGTCGTCAAGGTGGTTCATGCCGGGGATGCGGAGATGACCATCGATGGCAAAAGAATCAACGAACAGGTCTTAACATCCGATGCATCGGGAAAACCCGATGTCATTGAGCTCAGCGACCTGAAGATGTGGGTCATCAAGCGTGAAAACCGTCTGGCCATTCGTTTGCGCGATCTCAATGCCTCCTCGTATAGAGAGTACACGGGCCTGGAATTCTTCCCGCCCAGGGCAAAGTATAAACTGAACGCATCGTTTACTCCGTACTCACCCCCGAAGTCCCAGGTTTTATCCACGATGGTGGGAACCACAACCGAAATGGAAGTCGCCGGTTATCTCACATTTCAAATCGATGACCGGGAATACCGGCTCGATGCCTTTGGAGATTATCCGGAATCGAACGACCTCTTCATCATCTTCAAGGATGGAACCAGCGGCATGGAGACCTACGGCGCTTCACGGTTCATGGGTGCCGAAATTCTGGAAGACGGTACCGTGGACTTAAACTTTAACCGGGCCTACAACCCACCCTGTGCCTATACCCCGTATGCCACCTGTCCCCTGCCGCCACCGCAGAATATTTTAACCGTCCGGATCGAAGCGGGCGAAAAGAAATATGCGAAATCCCATTAATCCCAAGCTGGGTACTGCCTGTTGATAACCACGTACTCGATAATACACAAAACGATACAATGATTGCGGTGGTGACAGGTTCCAGCGGATTCATCGGAAGCCGTTTGGTCGAAGCGTTACTGGAACGAGGATTCACCGTTCGGTGTTTGGATACACGACCGAACCACGACGTGATGGCCGAAGAACATCGAATCGAAACCTATACGCTCGATTGCACCGATTTGGCCGCGTTGTCCGAATCCACCATACTCGACGGAGCGGATTATGTCTTTCATCTTGCGGGTATCACCAAGGCCCTGAATCTGGAGGCATTCCGCCACCGTAACGTTCTGCCCACGGAAAATCTCTTGAAATTGCTGGCCGAAGGGGGGCATCGGCTCAAGCGGTTCCTCTTCATGTCATCTCAGGCAGCGGCCGGCCCGGCTCCCGCGTTGAATCAACCCGTGACCGAGTCCGATAAAACGGAACCCATAGAGTCCTACGGACAGTCCAAATCCGAAGCGGAAACCATCGTACACGAGTCTAGTTCGACGATACCATGCACCATACTCCGCTCCAGCTCCGTCTACGGCCCGAGAGATATCGATTTTCTCCAAATATTCAAACAGATCCGGCACCACGTGAGTTTCTACCCCGGATATCGCCATAATTACATATCCATCCTCTATCTCGATGATTTAATCGATGGGATTCTGGGCGCAGCACAGGCCAAGGCCAGCGAGGGTAAGACGTATTTCCTATGTGCCGACGAATCCGTGACATGGCAGCAGATTCACAACGCCATTGCCCAGGCTATGGATAAACGGGTATTGGAATTCAACGTGCCCCAATTTTTTGTGGACTTTGCCTGCCGAATGGGCGATGCCATCATGAAGCTGACTGGGCGCTATACCGTCGTCAACACCCGAAAAGCCGATTTATCCAGGTCGCCATACTGGATTTGCTCTGCTCAGAGAGCCAAGCACGACTTCGGATTCAAAACGCGGTTCTCTCTGCTGGAAGGGATGCGAGAGACGTACCGATGGTACACGGAGAACGGATGGTTATAGAACGGTTTTGTGTATACGTTTTGGAATGTATGACGGTTTACAGGAAGGATGCAAAATAAACTGAAAATTGCGATGATTCAAGAAATGATTCTTCTTACCCCATCTTCCGCTTCAGCTTGGCGGCATACCGACGGCTCATGACGACCGGCTCTTTTATGCCTTTCAGATAAACCCGGTACGAATAATTAAACCACTCTTCCAATCGATCTACATATTCCAAGTTGACGATGGTCGACCTGTGGATTCGAACGAAATAATTAACCGGCAAGCGCTGCTCCCACTCTTTCATCGATTTTAAAGCGAGTCCCTTCTCTCCATCATGAGTACAGACATCGGAATAATCCCCGGCCGCACTGATGGCCACGATGGATTTGACCTTCAGAAATCGTGTGCGAGTGCCCACGGTTATGAACAGCCGGTCGTCATAGGACAACTTCTTTCCTTCCCGACCACCCGTCTCTTCCTCCGATTCCAACCTCTCGATGGCTTGGGCCAATCGTTGGGGATTCACGGGCTTGAGTAGATAATCCAGGGCATTCACCTCAAAGGCACGGATTGCATAGTCATCGAAGGCGGTCACGAATATGATGTTTGACGACACGTTAATATGATCCAGGAGGTCGAATCCCGACAGTCCCGGCATCTGTATATCCAGGAAAATCACATCGGGCTGCAGCCTCTCGATGACCTCTATGGCCGACGCGGCGTCTTCTGCCTCGCCGACAACCTCGATGTTCGGATGCTCGGCCAAGAGGGATTTCATGTCTTTTCTGGCCAAGCGTTCATCATCGACGATGATGGCTCGAAATCGCTTCTTCATTTGCCGTCTTCCATGTCCTGGGTCATCTGAATGGAGATATGCACCCATCCATCTTCTTCTGTTATATCCATTTGGTGACGATTTGGGAAGGCATTTTCCAGACGTTGCCGGACATTATCCAATCCCGTACCCGTTCCCACGAGCATCCGCTCCCCGTGCCCGGACTCGACCCATTTCCCGGTATTGGAGACCCGCACGGTCAACGTCTCATCGCGAACCCGGGCTTCGATGCGTATCTTCAACGGCATACGGCTGGTCTGCATGCCGTACTTGACTGCGTTCTCGACCAGCGGATGCATGAGGAAGCTGAGCACCGGATAATCCTCGGCCAAAGGATCGATGTCCACCGATACATCCAACTTTTCTTCGTACCGCTTCTTCTCGATGGCGAAATAATGCCGGATGGCTTCGATCTCGTTATCCAGGGGAACGTCCGAATAATGCTTACTGATCAACGAATACCGCAAGAACTCCGACAGCTCGGTAATCATGGCCTTGGCTGTCTTTTTATCCTCATCAATAAGTGCCCGAATGGAATTCAACGAATTGAACAGAAAATGGGGATTCAGTTGATACCGAAGCATCTGAAGCTGGGCCGCCTGGGCCAGAGCGTTAGCCTTTTCCGTTCTTTCCTTCTGAACAGACCACTCCTGCCAGAATTTTATCAGAAAATAGAGCACGCTCCAGCAGAACAGTACGAGAAAATGATAAAATATATTGCTGACCATCGACCGGAAGAATCGAGGATCGCTTACAAGTTCTTTAACCCAAACGACGCCATGGATCGGGATACTCAAGGCTACATCCAGCCAACGCCATAGTACGGATGCCAGGATGGCCGTCGACACGACGATAACCGAAAGGGAAAACATCGTACGCGATTGATAACGGATGTGTCGATAATGATAACGTAACAGCACACTGATGGCAAATCCCACCGCGTACGTGACGAGGAAACCGGCGATCGATTTCAAATCGGACTGCTGAGGATAAACATAGAAAAAAAACTCAAAAAGGGTTAGAAGGCTCCATCCCGATAATTGGAGAGTCCAGAAGGCAGTATTGTTTTTAGGTCCAAACACCACGTTCATCATACCTTTAGCTTGCTCATATGCTTTCCATAAATAAGATAATAATTCGCGATGAATTTACAAGGAAGAATATACAGAACTTTACAACATTAAAAAGCGTAAAATAGGCAAACGGTAGATTCCCTCGACAAACGGTCGAACACGGATGGGAAAATCCGAACGTTTAAACCTCTCATCGACCGGATACACCCCTTACCGAATCCGATTATGAACGTTCCCATCCCCATTGTAAATTAAACTGAAGAGTTGCATGGATCGCAAGAAAGGGAACATGGGTCAAAACCGTGTCATCGAATTCCTCTATCCCCCCTGTTCCATCTACTGCAAAGAATGGACGACTCCCCATCCGGTCGATGGGATTATCGCCCCCATCGACGTCTTCATATCGAAGGATCGGACACGGGATCCGGTTCCGGGGATATCGTCGTCATCAACGGGAGAATCATCCGAACAGTCCGTTTATCGTCGGACATGATTTTTCAGGACAAAACCGTATCAGCGATCCCGATGAATGTACACTTCGACATAGATTTATGATACAGACCACCATAAGAACGACGGAACAAGGTAGTGACAGGTTTTTCATCTCATACCATCGACTTCATGCATTTAAATATTTTTATGGAATAAGAAATCGGAGGAAGTGAAAATGAACCCACGAATCATTACTCTGGCCCTCGTCCTCGTCATCACAGGATTAGGGATGACCCAAAGTATACACCAGGCCGTTCAGCAGGGCGACATCGATGCGGTAAGAGCCATCCTGGCTGAGAAACCCGAAGCACTGGAATCCCGAAACGACAGGAACCTCACGCCCCTCATCCTGGCTTCGGTTCAGGGTCACACAGAAATCGTTCGATGCCTCCTGGAAAAGGGAGCGGATTTGAACGCGACTGATAACGAAGGAAGTAATGTACTGCACAACGCCGCTGCCGGCGGTCACGATGACATCATCGCGCTTCTGCTCAACAAGGGGATGGACGTGAATGCTAAGGATAACAGGGGCATGACGGCCCTCCATTTTGCATGCTCCCGGGGATTTCTTCCATCCGCCCGATTCCTGATCTCAGAGGGAGCCGATGTCCATGCCGAAGAAAACAACGGCCGATCACCTCTGTTCTTCGCCGCAGCCAGCGGCAATCTCGATCTCTGTCGCCTGCTTATCGAGAACGGCGCCCATGCTGATGTTCAAAATCGATTCGCCAGGACGCCGTTGACCTATGCTATCTGGCGTGATCATTTGGATGTGGTCGATCTGCTGATTGCCCACGGAGCCGACGTCAACCTCAAGGATGTGGATGGCAATGCGCCCCTTCATCTGGCCTGCAGCGAGGGACAGACGTCCATGTCCAAACTGCTCATCGATCGTGGTGCAGATACCGGACTGGAGGATGCCACGGGTCATACCCCTCTACATATCGCAGCCAATTACGGATGCAGTGAAGTCGTGGGCATACTGCTGGATGGAGGGATGGACGTCAATGCCAGAGACCAGGGCGGTGACACACCCATCCACGGTGCGGCCTGGTCTGGAGACCAAGCCACCGTGGAACTTTTAATCCAGAGGGGGGCGGACGTAAAAGCCGAGAATAACATCGGCAGGACGCCCCTGGAGTACGCCACACAGGCCGGTTACGGACAGATTATGGACATTCTAAAGCAAAAAGGTGCCATCATGGATAATCAGAATAATGAACCAAAATCCAGTGTGTCAGCCAAAGGCGGATCGAAGACCGGGCAGACCGATCCTGTGAAAATGACCGTGCTGTACGACAACTACGTGGCCGCCGAAGGCACACAAGCCGAGTGGGGATTTTCATGCCTTATCGAAGGCACGGAGAAGACGGTTCTTTTCGACACCGGAGGGGACGCCGACGTCCTGATGCACAACATCAACTTCCTGAAGGTCGATTTGGAGAACGTCGATCAAATCGTCATCTCCCACAACCACTGGGATCACACCGGCGGGCTTTACGCAGTTCTGGAGAAAAACGCCAAGCCGCCGGTCTATGCCCTGTATTCCTTTCCCTATGATTTCGTGAGGCGGGTAGAGCAGGCAAATGGGTCGGTCGTTCCCGTCAACGAATCCGTGGAAATATGCAAAAACGTCTTCCTGACAGGCCAGATGGGCGATCACATCAAAGAACAATCCCTCATCGTAAACACAAGCCAGGGGCTGGTCATCGTCACGGGATGCTCCCATCAGGGGATCGTCAACATCCTCAAAAAAGCGAAGGAAATGTTCGACAAGGAAATCCTGCTCGTCTTTGGCGGATTCCACCTGATGCAGCACACCGACGATCAGGTCCATGAGATCATCCAATCTTTCCGCGACATGGGCGTACAGAAATGCGGTGCCACGCATTGCACCGGAGACCGTCAGATCTCTCTGTTCCAGGAAGCCTACGGTGATGACTACGTCCCCATCGGTACTGGCAGGATCATACGAATCAGTGAAGGAGGCATTCAGAGTGAGATCGCGAAATAACCGATACAACGGTATCAAATGGCTTATTGCAACTCATCTTTTTCTCTATGCATGCGGACTGGCATCGGCCCAGGACATACATAAGGCTTCTGTGGAAGGGGATCTCGACCGAGTGAAACAACTCGTCCAAGAAGATGCTTTGCTGATTATGGCCCAGGATGAAAACAACCAAACACCCCTTCACATGGCCGCTGCGCAGGGACATGGAGAAATCGCCGAATTCCTGATTTCACGAGGCGCAGACCTGAACGCCCAGAACACATACGGTTATACGGCCGTGCATTTCGCCATCATGCGGGGACACATGGAAACAGCGATTCTGCTTATCCAAAAGGGCGCTGACGTCAACATACCCACTGTCTGGGGAAGCACTCCCCTGCATACGAAAGCCAGGGCCGGGGATCTGGCCGCTGTGGAATTATTGCTAAAGCACGGCGCACATGTCCATGCCAAGGATGTAAACGGAGAAACACCCCTTTATAAAGCTGCGGATAACGGTCATCAGGAAACGATTTCGTTTCTCCTCCTGAACAGTGCCGATATCGATGCCGGAGATGCCAATGACAGGACGCCTTTATTCACGGCGGCCAGCAGGAATGACCTGAAGATGATCGGTTTCCTACTGGATCAGGGGGCGGAGTTGGACCGGACAGATCAATCGGGACAAACGGCTCTTCATCGGGCCATCATCGCGGGATACGTGGAGGCAACCCGGGCGCTCATCCAACGAGGAGCGAACGTCGACGCCACAGATGACGACGCCAAGACGCCCCTTTATTATGCAGGTCAATACGGCCATAAGAGCGTAGCACAATTCCTGAGAAATCAGTATGCCCCCTCGGATCAGACCGTTGAAAATTTCGGTTTCTACCGCTTCTCGGATCGGTTAAACGAGAGGGAAGCTGTTATCTGGTACCTGGGGCACAGCGGCTGGGCAGTACGCACGAAAAATCACTTTCTGATCCTCGATTATTACGAGGATCGGCCTCGTCCTGCCGATCCATGCCTGGCCAACGGATTCATCGATCCAGAGGAAATCCGGGACCAGAACGTGACGGTCTTCGTCTCCCACGAGCACCGGGATCATTACGATGAAACCATCTTCACGTGGGAGACGAGTATCCGGGATATTCGCTATATTTTTGGATGGAAGGCCCTGGAAGAGCCGAAATACGTGTACATGGGGCCGCGAATCAAGAGAACGGTGGGCGGCATGGACATCGAATCCGTTCATTCCCCCGAAGCCGGTGAACTGGAAGGAAATTTTCTCGTCAGGGTAGACGGCCTGACCATCTACCATTCCGGGGATTACAGCCGAGGCCATCAGACATTCAAGATGGACATGGATTATCTGGCAAGCACAGCCCAGGACATCGACCTATTCTTCATGCTCGCCGGCAATCCCATGGACGATGGGGAAGCCCTGATTGCCCTGCAAAAGGTCCAGCCTCGATTGATGTTTCCCATGCATGCCGGTGGAAGCGAGTATATGTTTCGGACGATCGCCAGCACGGCGGAGAAAGAAGGCTTAAGAACACGGGTGATCTGTGCCCAAAATCGGGGCGATCGATACGTCTATCGTGATGGACACCTTATAAAAGAACATGATAATTAAGGCAGACCGTACCCGTTCACCGAAAAACGAAATATCAGGGAGAAAAGCATGAAACACCAATGTCTGCGCCTCTGGGCTGCGTTCGTCATCTACGGCATGACGACATCGGCGTACAGCCAATCCCTGTTTGAAACCATCGGCAGGGGAAACATCGACAGCGTAAAGATCATCGTGGCCGGCGATGCAAGCACGATACATACGCCCAATGCCGACGGCGACTTACCACTCCATATCGCGGCTTTTAACGGTCACAAAGATATCGTCGCATTCCTGCTCTCGCAAGGGGCCGACATCGAAGCAGTGAATCCGCTCAACCAGACGCCTCTGCTCTACGCTGCATTCAACGGCCATACCGACATCCTGAATTATCTCATCGAGCAGGGTGCAACATTCGAATACAGGGATAGATTGAACCTGTCCCCCTTCTTATTTGCCGCCAGGAATGGCCACCCGGACGTCGTCAATGCTTTACTGGACCTGGGTGTGGATATCAACGAGCAGGGCATGAACGGGAACACGGCCCTTCATTTTGCAGTCAGTCAGGGACGAAACGAGGTCGTGGACTGCCTGGTTGCCAAAGAGGCCGATATCAGCTTGATCAACGACCAAGGCCATACGCCCCTCATCTTGGCACTCTACAGGGGACGAAACAAAATCGTGGAATCCCTGATTTCCGATATCACGTTGAGGAAACTAAAAGGCAGCAAGGCCGAACAGCTTCTCCACATCGCTGCTTCCAGTGGCAATGCAGACATTGTCGAAAAACTCCTATCTCACGGTACACATGACCACACCAGGGATGACCACAGCAACACACTCCTGCATAGTGCGGCAGCAGGGAGCTTAACGAATCTGGTACACACATTGATCGAGAAAGGCGCTGAGGTAAACGTCACCAACGACAGAGGACAGACGCCGCTCCATAAAGCCGTACAAACGGGATCGATAAAGCTCACGCAAATGCTGATCCAGAACGGCAGTGAGGTCAACGTCTCCGACCAAACGGGGAGAACACCGCTGCACATGGCCCTAGACTGGGGAGACGAGAGCATGCTCCGGATGTTGGAACAGAACGGCGCCGTCGCTACGCCCAGAAAAGCCATTCATATTGAATCTGGCAAGATGGTGGATGCAAATCCGAATGTGCTGGAGATCACATATATCGCCAACGAAGGATTCCTCATCCAGCAAGGCGACCAGAAAATCTGCATCGATGCGCTAGTGGAAAATCCCTGGGGATACATGCAGACAGGCGACCGCGTTTACGAGAAAATGAAAAAGGGAGAATCGCCTTTCGACGAGGTGGATATCCTCATCGGTTCCCATAATCACCTCGACCATCTCACGATGCCCATGGTGCCCGATGTATTACGGGGCAATCCGCGCATGAAACTGGTTAGCTCTCTTGCAGGTGTCGATGAATTAAAAACAATTCCCAACGTCAACTACCACACGATGGAGCATCAAGTAATAAACATCACGCCGGAATTGGGTGAGATGGTGAATAAAAAGATTGACGGTATCGATCTCCAGATGTACGGAATAAACCATGCAGGTCCGGGACAGGGAGCATATCTGACGTTGATGACCCTGATGAACTTCGATGACCTCAACGTCCTCCATGTTGCCGATATCGCACCCTCATCCAACCTGGAGTACTTCAAAGCCTTTCAACTCCAAGATGCGGGCATCGATATCGCTTTCATCGATCCTTTCATGATCGCCGATTCTGTGGGCCAAGTCATCATCCGACAGTACATCCAGCCGAAACAGATCATCCTGATGCACATGCGACCCGATGAAGTGGACAGATATGAAAAAGAGTCCCAGGTTATCTTCAACAACGTCATCGCCTTCCGAGAGCAGATGGAAAAGAAATGTTTTCAACGATAATCATCCATCCCAGCACGGAGAAGAAAATCTTGATGAAGAGTTACGCGTCCTGGTCATTCAGAGCACAACCCACGGTCAAGATAAAGGTCATCCGACTTTAAAACCGGATGAATCATTAAATCAAGAATCCAAGAGGTCAACCCATGAAAATCCTGAAATCGGCACTCGTCATCCTCCTTCTCTCCACAGGCATGGCACAGACGCATGCAGAGACGGAGGCGGAAGCCCCTTTCCGAATCCAGAAGTTGAGCGACCGTGTCCTCCTCCTCACGGAGATCTCGCCCATGGAGAACATTATCGTCGCTCTGAATTCTCAAAAGGGATTGGTGGTCGTCGACGTGACGGGGTCTCCGTACACGGCCAGCCTTGTCCGAAAAATCGTCGAGAAAGAATTCGGCAGGAATGACTTCGCTTATGTCATCAACACCCATTATCACTGGGATCATGCCTGGGGCAATCAAGTCTTCACCGATGCGACCATCGTGGGCCATGAAAACTGTGTGGAGGCTTTGCTCGGGGACGAGGTGGATGCCCGCAACCTCTTATCCCGCAGCCAAGGGATCATCCAGGACCTGACGGAACGCCTCCAACAGGCTGATGCCGCGTCGGAAGAAGCAGAGAATCTCCGTTCCGAGATCGCCTTTCGAGAGAGGTTGCAGAAGGGTCTTGCCGACGGTTTCGTATCCACACCACCATCCATGACGTTCACCGACCGGTTGACATTGAATCTGGGGGATATGACCCTGAAACTCTTCTACTTCGGACGGGCTCACTCCATCGCAGACATTCTCATTCAAATCCCCGAAGAAGAGCTCCTCCTCACCGGCGACCTTTTTCTGGATATCGGCTGGCTCCCCCTTTTTGCAGGTCAACCCATACTGGACATTCCCCGCTGGATCGATGTACTGAGCACGGTATTGGACGGAGAAGATAATGTAAGCCGAGTGATTCCCGGTCACCGTAAACCGTGGAGCCGGGAAAAGTTCGAACTGTGGCGAAACTACATCGTCGATCTGTGGAACGGCGTGAACCGGGCAAAAGACGAGGGCCTGACGTTTGATCGGGTGCTTGCCCGTTTTCCTCTGGAGCCCAAATTCGACTACCTGAAAGAGTTGGGCCATACCCAGGAGAGACTCCAGCGCTACCAGAGTGGGAACGTCGAGGCCTTCTGGCGACAACTCTTCGTATCGGCTGCCACCGTCGTGGAACTCACACTGGACGAACACGGAATCGAGGAAGCCAAGAAGAAATATGACGAATTGAAACAGGACGACTCCCAGAAGTACTTTTTCGGTGAGAGCGAATTCAACCGCATGGGCTATCGTCTGATGGGTCAGGGAAAAAGCAAAGAAGCCATCGAGATATTCAAGCTCAACGTCGAAGCCTATCCCGATTCGTGGAACGTCTACGACAGCCTGGCCGAGGCATACATGAACGACGGCCAAACAGACCTTGCCATCATGTATTATAAGAAAAGTCTGGAATTGAATCCAGAAAACAGAAACGCAGAGGAAAGTATCAGAAGACTGGAAAAAAATGACTAAGCTACATTCATATAAGGGGAGGCACATCCGATGAAAATGAAAAAAGCCGTTCTTGTTTACCTTCTTATTGTTTTCGTCCATCCTGCCACTAGCCTTATAGCACAGGACGACATACACATCGAATTCGAGAGATACAGCGACCGTGTTTTACTCGTTAAAGCCGGTAATATTTACTTCGATCAGGTGGCCGCCATCGCATCCCAGAAAGGTCTTATCATCATCGACACGGGCAAGGCCCCCACCCTTACCCAAAAATACCGGAAAATCATCGAACGCGAGCTCGGCCGGGATGACTTTACCTACGTCATCAACACCCACTTCCACTTCGACCATACCAGCGGCAACCAGATTTTCGCTGACGCGGATATCATCGCCCATGATACCACCCCCCGGAGAATGCGTCAGTTCGATGAGGACAGGTTGAATTTCGTCGCAGACCGCCGGCAGAATCGAATGGTCCAATGGGCGAATCAACTGGAAGCCGCCGAACCCGGTTCCGAACAGGCCACTCGCCTCCAGGATTACTTGTCAACGGGCCGTGTCATGCTGGATGACCTGGAAAAAAACTACGCGCTGACCCTGCCCACCATCACATTCAACGACCGGATGACCCTCGACATGGGCGACCTGACTCTGAACTTGTATTATTTTGGCGAGGGCCTCCACACCGGGGATGACATCATCATTCATTGCCCCGAAGAAAAGATA
>Ga0180438_10003936_pt1 | contig 21877 bp, 34 predicted proteins | sample SS_ome_12_FD_132455 | JGI IMG/M metagenome (GOLD analysis project Ga0180438, IMG submission 132455) | Hypersaline lake sediment archaeal communities from the Salton Sea, California, USA - SS_3_D_2 metaG | ecosystem: Environmental > Aquatic > Non-marine Saline and Alkaline > Hypersaline >...
AATCAATAGAAGTGGATGCTATTGCTGTTACAGATACATCTTATAAAGCATTGGCTACAATAAGGATGAATAAAAAATGGATTAGGGAAAATGGTTCTGTTGGAAATACAGAAAATAGATCAATGGTAGTTCCACAGGATATTCAAGTTTATGCAAGTGGTGGTGACATTAGTATTGCTGCTGTTATAAATCCAACATTGGATGGTACTGAAACATGGGGTGTATCTGCTTCTAATTTAGAATTTGATTTAACAGGTGATTATACATCATTAGGTAATGTTGTTCAGTATAATATGGTTAAAGCAGGTGAAATATGGAGATATGATCATCTTCCTGAAGGTGGTGGTATTAGAGAAAATTCTCCTGCTCTTATGAGAAAAGCGGATATAAATGCAGCACCAATGTTAGTTGGTTTTGCAGTAAAGAAATTAGGTGCAAGTGATGCAAATGTATCTGTAACAATTTCGTGGTATGAGATAGGATAATAAATGTTAGTCAGTCAATATTATAACTATTGGGACTATTGGAATTTTTATCATAAGGTAACATTTGATGGACCTAATAAACTGATTTTGGTAAATTCAGGAGTAACTGAAATAGATGTTAGAGTGGATTTATATTCTGATTGGAAGGAGTGGTTTTTGGGTCATGATGGAATTGTTCCTGCAAGATATCTTGAATCAATGACAAATATTGGTGGTCAGGATTTACCTCAAAATAGAGTTGTTGGTAGTACATTCTTTTTGACTAATGGATGGAGAATAAAACCATATTCAGGGAGTTATAGATTAACAATAACAGGAAACTTATATACAGATGAAGGTGATACTCCATTTGTAGATGCAGATGGATTTCTAAATAATATTAGAATTGAGTCTACTGTTTCAACATTGGTTGAAGCATTAAGGACTTTAAATATTGATTCAGTAGAGAGTTTGGCTAATATATCTAATGCTGTTTGGAATGCTACTTTATCAGAAATTGCTTCTGCCGGTCCTATATCAGAAAATGCTGCTGAAACTGTAGAGGCAATTAAGAGATTAACTGCTTTAATTCCTGCTGCTTTGTAAGAGGATGATAATGAATGGGTGTTATAGTCACAAGACATACGGGTTCTGCAAGTGGTTCAGGTTCATCTTCAGGAGTCTATACACAACTTGAAAAACTGTCTCTTGAAATGGAGATGGAATTCAAGGCAGCACAATTATATAATTATAAAGAGTTTGGTTATAATGCAAATAAGCTTTTATCTACTTTAGATATATATCAAGATGAAACAAAAGCGGTTCAGCTTTTTTCTAAAACTTTTAGTTACAATGTACAAAAACAGTTAGAACAGACATACCTTACTAGAGTTTCAGATGGAGAAGCTTTAGTAAGGTTTTTTACTTATGATGGACAGAAGAATTTAGTGTCAATTGAAACAAGTGGGAGTGGACCTTACTAATGAGAATACTTGCATTTTTTACATCTAGTGGAACACCTGTAACAGGATTATCTCCTACTATTAGGATAAGGAATTTATCTGATAATTCTCTTGTTATTACTGATGCTGTTATGTCTGAAGTGGGAGATGGAAATTATCAATATAATTTTACATCTTATGATAAAGACATAGATTATGCTATTAGGTGTGATGGTGGAATAACTTTAAATGCATCTGATAGATATACATATGCAGGTAATGAAAATTATATTGATGACATTAGTGATACCATTACAGAAACAACTTCAGCTAATTTTGATACTATAAACAATAATGTACTTGCTGCTTCAGCTAGTATAGTTGAAGACTTAGTAGAAATTAACAGTAATGTAATTTTTTATTCAAGTGATGTGAATACAAAAATTGAAAGTTTATCTGCTTCTAATGAAGCTAATTTTAATAATTTAAATACTAATATTATTGGGGTATCTGCTCAAAATGTTTCTATACAGGGAACAGTACAAACAATATTATCTAATCAATATTCTTTAAGTGCTTCTTATCCAACTGTACAGGAAATAGTAGATGGTGTTTGGGATGAACCACTTACAGGAGCAACGCATAATGTTTCAAGAAGTGCAGGTAGAAGATTAAGACAACTTTCTGATGTTGTCATTACTGATGGAACAGCAGTAGGTGCAGGTAATGGTATAAATCAAATTGAATTGAATGGTGATGCATTTACAACTGATGGTGCTTATGATCCTGCAATGATAGCAATTGTAGAAGGAACGGGTGCAGGGCAATGTAGAAACATTCTTGAATATGATGGTGCTACGAAAACTGCAACTGTAGATAGAAATTGGAAAACAATACCTGATAATACATCTGAATATATTATTTATGCTGATTCAGGTAGAGAACATGTAAATGAAGGACTTTTAACGGGTGCCACATTAAATACAGCAACTTTAAATGCATATGCTTCTTCTGCTGATAATGTTTATAGAGGTCAGTTTTTATTTATTCGTTCAGGTAGGGGAGATGATCAATCTTGCATTGTTGCTTCATATGATGGTGCAACAAAAACTGTTACATTAGAACATCCTTGGAAAATTATTCCTGATACAACATCTGCTTATGTGATGCTACCACAGAAACTTTATCCAACTAATGTTTTACGGGATATGGTTTGGAATGCTCCTACTTCAGGATATGGTGTTAGTGGTTCATATGGTGATCTTATACAGAATTCTGATACCAATATTCTTGCTGCTTCTGCTAATATTAGAAGTGATATAGCTCAAGTTGCAAGTGATGTATGGGATGAACAATTAGCTGATCATACTATTCTTGGAACATATGGAAATGAAGTTGCTACTAAAGCTGATATACAAGCATCAGTATCTACTATAGAGACTACTGCTATAAGTGGTGGTATATTATTTGGGGTATTAGGTGGTGGTTCTTATTTGGATACTTTTGTAAGAGATGGTATATATTGGCATATAGAAGAATCTGCTGTAAATGGTTTAACTGCTCAAATGAGTTTTAATATTCCTGATGGAAATAGAGCAGGTGTTGTTAAAGTATTTGGAAGATATATGGGAGTTCCATCTACAACTCATTATATAGAATTATGGGCTTATAATTATGAATCTATGTCATGGGAACAGTTAAGTGAGATATTCTTACCAGGGGGTAATACTTCTGATTCTGAATATACACATGAATATTTTGAACGTCATATTGATAGAGATAATAATAATGAGGTTAAAATAAGATTTGTTCATAATGTCACTACTTATATTGCTTCTCATGATATGTATCTTGATTATGTTGCTGTTACTTCTATTGATGTTATTACTGCTGCTGATATTGCTAATGCAGTTTGGTCAGAAAATCCATCAGGGTATTCAGGAACAGATAATTTTGGTGGTATAGTAAATCAGATAAATAGTAATGTAGTAACTTTAAGTAATGATATGAAAAGATTGCTAGGATTGACACATGAAAATATTTTTATTGACAATCCTGTATATGATGGGGATGGTAATTTAACATCTGCAAGAGTTAGAATATACTCTAATCCTGCTTCAGTAGGTACGTTAGTAGATGTTATTGGAACATATACAATATCAGCACCATCTACAGCACCGGGCCAGTTTACTACATGGCAACAAGTGAGGATAGGATAAATGAGTGTAGGGGTCATATATAAATCTACTAATAAAATAAATGGAAAATCTTATATTGGAAAAACAATACAAGATTTTGATAGGTATATCCAGTTTCATTTGTCAGATGCAAGAACTAATAGATATCCAAATAGAGTATTTCATAGAGCTATAAGAAAATATGGTGAGGATAATTTTGAATGGAATATTATTGAACAAGTAAATAATGATAAATTAAATGAAAGAGAGATTTATTATATAAATCTTTTTGATACATTTGAGAATGGATATAATATGACTACTGGTGGTGATGGTGCTGAATGTGGAGAGAATAATGCTTTTTGTAAATTGAGTAGTGAAAAAAGAATGAAGATAATACTCAAAGGTAATAAAAAAAGAAAACAACATAGACATTCAGATGAAACAAAAAACAAAATGACTAAAATAAGGTTAAAAATGTATAAAGGTAGAAATAATCCATTAGCTAAAGTGTGGATTTTATATTCTCCAAAAGGAAAAGAATATATAGTAAAAGATGGATTAGATAATTTTTGTAAGAAAATGAATCTTTCTCTTGGACTATTAAGAAAGAATATCAATAATGATGCTATACAAAATTGTAGAGTAAAAGGAAAGAGAACTAATAAAACAGATAATACTGTTGGATGGAGGATATCATGTCAGTAGCTTTGGCTACCCTAGGAAAATATGTTCCAATTTTTGGATCAACTCCAACACCACCACCTGTTATTGAAGTGGTAGGTGGTGGAGGTTCATCCTATGGATGGGAAAGAAAAAGACCACAAGTTATTGTTGATGGTGTCTATGATGAAGAAGATAATTTCACAATTAAGATTATAAAGGTTACTGAATGGAGTTAAATATTGATAAACCTAAAAAGCTTACTTTTAGTGTCTCACTTGCAGATGTTGATATATCAGCAATAAAAGGGAGTTTTGTAATTTATTTAGAAAAAGGAGTTCATTTAGGATTTGATGTTAAAGTTATGGATGGTAAAGTAATAGCAGAGATACCTTCTTTATTATCATTCAACTTTGAAAATGAAAAGAAATATAAGGCTGAATTATGGGTTATTGCTGATCCTGATTACTTTACGATACCGTGGAGTGAAGAAATACTTATTAGAAAACCTGTTAATATAAAAACTGATATTACGATAAAAGAGGAAAGTGATCCTTATATATTAGTAACAAAGCCTATTATTACAAAGGAATGAAATGGAAATAGAACTTGTTAAGAATCCACATGACTATAGGAAATTTTATTATGTTTTAAATTACAGTAAAGAATATTCTAATGATGATGCAGAATTATTTGCAATGAGAATATGCAAAGAATTAAAAGAAAAAACAACTGTTAATTGGAATATATCTACTTGTGTTGGTGGGAAATGCACAATTGAAACTAAAACCATAATGAATAGAGTTAAGAGGAAGAAATTAAAAGGACAGATAATAGAAATAGACAATGATTTTATTTTTAGATAGAGGGGAATGATATGAAACTTGACAAGTTATTAAAACAGATTGATGAGGCTATGGGTTTTGTTCAAAAGCTTGATTATCAAAAAGGACAGAAACCACCTAAAACAGCTACAAGAAAAGATACTGCTTTGACAAAATCAGTAAATAGTCCTAAAGACATTAATAAGGCCGTTGATATGTTGGTTAAGGGAGTTCAAAAGAAAATAGATGCTGATTATTCAAAGAACTATTCTAACCTAAAACCACCTAAATTATTAGTCAAGAAAGGCAAGAGGTATATAAAGATTATAAGAAAGGAAGTAACAGGTTCAGGTACTTCTGTATTTGCTTTTATTGATGCTAAAGAAGGACCAACATTTGGTGATATTTTAAAACCTGCATCATGGAATGCTCCTGCTAAACATGCAAGAGGTAGTGTATTTGATGGAAGTTGGGGTGTTAATTCAGTAGGTGTGTATGGTCCTGCATATATGAGGTAATATGAAATTTAAGGATTATGATGATAAAACATTTCTTGTAAAGAGGTTAAAGCCTGATAAAGTAAAGGACTTGAATCCTAATACACTTAGAATGAAGACATATAAAAGAACTGCTTATGTTAAAACAGATGTGCCGATGGTTAAGAGAACTTTAGGTAACTTACCTAGATATGCAGATAAGAAACCTAAAGTTCACTTTAAAGAATGGATGGGCATTAAGGGAGAAAAATTACATCCTGATTTTAGTGTTGATTCATATGGTAAATCTGAAGCAGATGGTAAATGGTATGGATGGTCTCATAGGGCTATATATGGTTTTGGTGTCGGTGATACTGTAAAGGCTGATACAATAGGAAATAAAGATAGTAAAGAGTATGTTATAAAGACAGATGATCAGGCAAAAGCAGCAGCAAAGGCATTTGCTAGTGAAGTAAGTTAATTTCTTCTACATCAAATCCTTCTGTTTCATAATACTCAATTCTTTTCTTTCCATGTTTCTTTAGGAATTTTACATTATCTATTATGTCGTATATCACAGCACCATCTTTTTTATTTTCATGCAATCTAAGAGTTCTTCCTACACTTTGTAATGTTCTGATTTTACTTTTAACAGGCGAAGCTAACATAGCGTATTTTAGATTAGGTATATTTATCCCTTGTTGAAATATTCCATATGTGGCGATTAAGGCTATATTTTTCTTCTTAATCATTTTTTGTCTCCATTCTTCTCTTAATCCAACTTTATCTTTTCCTGATAAAAATATAACTTCCTTATTTGTAAGTCTATTTAAAACATCCACAAGCTTTTTGCCTTCTGAAATATAACTCACAAGTAATAAAATGTTTTCTTCTGACTTCTTTACAATTTTACCTATTAACTCTAATCTTTTTGTTGTATAAAAGACTTCTTTTTTTATGTCCTTATATATGTTACCTTCTATGTTACTATAATTTAAATTGATGACCTTTACATTACACTTAGATATAAATCCCTGTTCAGCAAGTAATCCTGATGGATATTCTTTTAATACAGGTCCAAGAAAAGATTTTATATTATATAGTTCTGCTATATTGTTAGGTAGTGTTCCTGTAAACCCAATTCTATATTTTGCTTTTACTTTAGAAAATATTTTTTTGAGTTCCATTGCCTTTACTTGGTGGCACTCATCCCCTATAACAATGTGAAAAGAATTTAACATAGAGTGGTTATTTTTCAAACTTTGCCAAGTAGAAATAACAATATGTTTATCCCATTCTTTATGTCCTGTATAGATACGTCCTATCATATTTTCAGGAAGTCCATATTCTATCATATCTGTTCTGAACTGTTCTACTAATTGAACAGATGGAACAATAATTAAAGCTTTTGTTACACCTGTTATTTTTCTACTTAACATCAGGTTTTTTATGATATATGATATTACAAGAGATTTACCCGATGCTGTAGCTGATCTTATTATACCCTTAGATCGCTTTAAGCATATCTCAATAGCATCTTTTTGATATGGTCTTGGTTGATGTAATAGATCATATCTAATATCTATTTCATGGCCTTTAAATAGGGATTTTACGCCTTCATCAAGCTCAAGGGGTATATCAGGGTATAATTTCTTATGGACTCTAATATAGTCCAATAGAAGTCCATATGGCAATAATCCTGCTTCTGTTAGAAAGTGTGTTTTACCATCCCATATCCCTGCTTTATACTTTCCCATAAAGAAGTAATTTTTTACATGAATAGCAAAACTATCTTCCATATCTGCAAGGTAATCATGGTGATTGCATTTGATCCTTATCTTGTAATTCTTCTCTAATGTTAATTGTGCTTTATAATCCATGTCTTTCCCGTTCTGTAAATGTTTTCATACTCCATCCCATGCTGTTAAATGCTTTCCAACACATATCAAAAAATCTTACTCTAACTTGTTGTTTTTGCATCATTTTCTTTAGTTTTATGATTTTTTCATCTGATGGTAGGCAATAATCCTCTATTTCTTTCTTTTGCCATTCGTGTTCATCATTGAACCTGTAGTATTTATAGCGTATACCTCTAAGAGCATCTAGCTTTCTTTCAAGGATTTCATATTTATTGAGTTCATTATAATATAGTTCTTTATATTTAATTACCATCATTTCATTTTTTTGCAATTTTTCTGCAATATCTATCTCAGAAAAGGTTGCCAAATCCTCAATTTTGTGCTCTAAGTGCAGATTATCAAATATTTGCTTTAGTTCATTAGCTTCAGTATTGCTCATTGATTTCTCCAAGTATTTGTTTTCATTAGTATTTATATATTTATGTGCTTCTATATATAAATAATACCACAAAAAACACATTTTGTTAATTAACAAAATGAAAAAAATAGTGTATAATAGGAGTCTATGGAAAGATTAAATTCAAATTTTTTAGAAAAAATCATATTGAAGGGCATGTTGGTAGATAAAGATTTCTTGGTTTTGATTAGTTCGGTCTTTGAAGAAGAATACTTTGATAATCCAAATATTGGTCATTCTTTTAAGTTCTGTAAAGACTATTTTACTGAATACTCAAACATACCATCTATAGATGCTATAATAAATTCATCTGAAAATCCTGATGAGATTAGAGAGACTATTCAGGAAGCAAGGGATACTGATTTTAATATTGCCGATAGTTACGAATTTCTATTAAATCAGTCAAATGATTATTTGAAAGAAAAGGCATTGAAACGTGCTATTATAGAATCAGTTGATGATGTAGAAGTTCCTGAAAGAAGAAATGATATTCAAAAAAGGATTGAAAATGCTCTAATAAAAGATATCAAGGTTGATTTGGGATTACGATATTTTGAAGACATGAGAGTAAGGTTGAGAAGAATATTTACAACTAGCGAAAACAGAATACCTACCTATTTTCCACTATTTGATGAACTAATAAATGGTGGATTCCCCCCTTATACATTTAATGTTTTAACTGCAAAAATACATGGTGGTAAATCTAACACAATGGCGAATTTTGCAGCAAGACAGGTTTTACATGGTCATAATGTAGTTCTTCTTACATTAGAAATGTCTGAAGATGCATTTGCTCAAAGGTTTGATGGTATATATTCAGGTCTTGATATAAATAGAATGTATTTATCAGAAAATATGAAAAGATCATTGATGTATAAATTAAGAGATTATAAACAATTAGAAAATAGAGGCGAATTATTCATAAAACAATATCCAACTGGTGATGCATCTATTAATGACTTTAGAATCTATTTAAGGGAGTTGTTACTTAGGGGAATAAATATTGATATCATTTATGTTGACTATATTAATTTAATGAAGTCAGCATATAAGATTGACAATAATATGTATTCTTCTATTAAGAGAGTATCTGAAGAACTTAGAGCATTATCTCTTGAGTTTAATTGTCCTATAATATCAGTATCTCAGTTGAATAGAGAGGGATTTTTTATTCAATTTAGTGAGGTTAATTTCAATCATGTTGCTGAATCAATGGGTATTCCTGCAACGGCTGATTTTATGATGATTATGGGTACTGATGAGGAACAAATGGCGTATGAGTCTGAAATCCTTTATAAAATTACTAAGTCGAGAATTGGTGGAAGGGTTGGTGCTATGGAGAAATTTTATCTTGACAAGCGTAGTCTAAAAATGTATGACAGTTGTGAAGAAGAACAATGGATTGAAGATGCTACAATTTCAGGTGATGATAGGTTATCTATTGATCATGAAGGAAGGGAACAGGAAGGAAGGGATAATAATAGGAGAAGAAGAAATTAAATGCTTAGTCCAAGAAAAATACGTATGCTTCAATTATTGGATAAGCAAGTTGGGTCATGTAAGAAATGTAAATTAAATGTAAATGGAACTTTAACACCATATTGGACTCCATATTCAAAATATGCAATAATAGCTGAATATCCTAGTTTAAATGATATTAGAAAAAAAATACCATTTACAAGTTCATCAGGAGAGATATTTTTAAAGGAATTATCAAGAGTAGGAATTAATTCAAAAGAATTATTGGTTATACATTCCATTCAATGTAATTCTAAAGTTAAGCCTTCTACAGAACAGTTAGATTCTTGTCATGATCATATAAGGAAGTATTTAAAGATTGTAAATCCTGAAAAGATTCTTTGTTTGGGTAATTATGGTAAGTATCCTTTTACAGGTAGTTTCTATGGTATTTTAAAAGAACGGGGTGAATTTGTAGAAAGAAGCATAAATGAAGGAACAGTTTTTCCTGTTTTATTTACTATTCATCCTGCATATTGTACGTATAATAGAGATGAAGGAATTGCAATGTTGGGTAATGATATACGGTTATTCAAAGAAACAGTATTTGAAAGAAGATCAGATTGGTTTTTTGATGAAGAAGAATTTATGATATAGGAGAAATCATGTCAGATTCTAGTGGTGGTTTTAATTTTGGAAGTATTGTATTTTGGATTGTAATGCTTAATATGCTTGGTTTTTGTGATGGTGATGAAGATTCTAATACAAAGGTTGAAATTACAGTTGATGATAAGCCTTCAATAACAGAACAGGTAAAAGAAAAAATAGGCGATATAAAGCCTGAACTTGAAGAAGTTGTTGAAAAGGCTAAAAAATCATTTGATACTGTTAAAAAAGATGTTAAAGATCAAATGACAAAAGAAATGAACGAATCAATGGGTAATGATGAGAATAATACTGAAAAAAAATTTAATGAAAATTATGATAGTGTCTATGGTACAAATGAAGATAAGTGGTGATAAATATAGTCAGGTAATTAAACTATTGGAGGGAATGCCTATATGAAAAAATCTATTACCATAGATACTAATTTATTGTTAGATGATGAAAAAATTATTTTTAAGCTTGTAAAGGAATATGATGAGATACTTATTCCATCAACTGTTTTGAAGGAGTTAGATAAACATAAATACACTCCTAATTTAGCCTTTAGTGCAAGAAATGCTATAAGATCAATTCAAGAGTTTAAGCAAAAATATCCTGAAAAATTAAAGTTGCCTTTATCAGATAGGGATATATCTTCAAATGATCAATGGATTATAGATACAACAAAGAAGTACAATGCTGATCTTGCAACCAAAGATATTTTAATGTCAATGATTGCAGAATCAGAAGGGATTAATTGTAAGGTTTATGATGTAGTAATGAACAATTTGTTTGATCCATATAATTATGTTACGGTGGATCAGATATATAGTCATAGGAATACTTTTGAATGGGATAAATTTTATAAGGGTGAGGCTTATGATTCTATTCTTGATTTTTATTCAATGGTATTGAATAAAGAATTGAGTAGAGATTCATGGTTTTTTATTTTCATACAGGCTGAAACAGGAGACCCATATATATATGCCAATAATCCTACTAAAGAATATCTTACAAGAATTGATCATCATCCCCATTATAGGGAGTTGAAATGTGACAATAGTAAGGTTATAAAGGCAAAGGATATATATCAAATATGTGCTATATATGCTTTAAGGGAAGCACCACATGTCTTGATAACAGGTAAGTGGGGAAGTGGTAAATCTTTACTAACTTCTGCTTATGCTCTTGAACATAATGAAAAGAAGACTTTTATTACAAGACCACCTATTGGTATAAATAGTAAATATAATATAGGTTTTATGCCCGGACCTAAAGAAGAAAAAATGGTTGATTGGTTGGCAGGATTTACATCTTCATTGTATTACATTTATGGTAATACGAATGGTCAAACAGATGGAAAGAACAGTTATGATTATGTAAAGGATCATATTTTCAGTCAAAAATATGAAGTAATTCCTTTAAATGCAATTCAAGGGTTGTCTTTACTTGACGATGATGTTATGCTAATAGATGAAGTTCAATTGATTTCTGTTGACTATATGAGTATGATTCTTAGTAGACCAACTAAGAATGGTAAATTAATCTTGATGGGGGATTTGAAACAGACATATGATGTTGTTAAACCATCTGAATCAGGACTATTAAAGCTATTGAGAATTCTTCCTCATCGTTCAATGGCATTTGTTAAGTTAGAAATGTCTTATAGATCAGATATATTAGAAATTGCTGATTTGTTACAAGATAAGACAATGGGTTAATATAAGGGACCGTAGCCGAATTTGGCATAGGCACTTGCCTTAGAAGCAAGAATCTGAAGGTTCGACTCCTTCCGGTCCTACCAATTTATAAGGGGATTAAAATGACTTGTGAAGAATTAATGTTAGAAATTTGGGATAGAATTTTAGATTGGTACATTTGGGGAAGTGGTGGAACTTGGTAGACACAACAGACTTAAAATCTGTTGGTCCTTAGTGACCGTGGGGGTTCAAATCCCCCCTTCCCCACCATTTTAAGGGGATGTAGCCGAATTTGGTATAGGCGATAGATTCAAAATCTATAATCTGAAGGTTCGACTCCTTCCATCCCTACCAAAAAAACATATACTGATGGACATGAAATGATTGTCATAAAGTAAAGGAGATATATTATGTTTAAGAATTGTTATTATGATACAAGGCATTCTGTTGTGCATTTATGGGAGCAGGTATCAGGCGAAAATCTATATACTGAAATAGATTGGACTCCAAGTATTTTTCTTCCATCTACAAAAAGCAATGCAGATGCATTTACGATTTTCGGAAAACCTGTACAAAAGAAAATATTCAACAGCTATTATGATTATAGTTCCTTTTTAAAATCCAATAAATCAGTCAACATTTTTGAGAACAATGTAAGAAGTGAAATTCAATTTCTTTCTGAAAGGTACTATGGTATACCTGATGATGAAATGGATGTTCCAAATTTACTTGTTTATTATTTGGATATAGAAGTAATTCCTGAATTAGGATTTCCTGATTGGAAAGACCCTAAAGACCCTGTTATTCTTGCCTCTATTAGAAATAGTATTACTAAGCAAACTGTCACTTTTGGATATGATCCTCTTAATTTAAGACCATATTCAGGTGATATGAAAAATCACAAATATTATGCATTAAAGAGTGAAGAAGACCTATTGAAATATCTCTTTGCTTTTATACACAAATATCCATGTGATGTTTTGAGTGGTTATAATATATGGTCATTTGACCTTCCATATTTAATTAATAGATCAATTGCTTTATGGGGTGAGGATAAAGGCAAGGAGATGTATAATAAAATGTCTCCTATTAATCATGTTAGTGTATGGAAACAAAGAAGTTCAGATGAAATTAATATTGATATAGCAGGGTGTACCATTTTGGATTATTATAATGTCTATAAGTGGTATGGGAAAAATCTTGAAAGATATACGCTTGATTATGTATCTCAAACAGAATTAGGTGTGGGTAAATTAGAGAATCCATATGATTCAATGAGGGAACAAGTTGAAAAGGATTGGGATAGTTTTGTAGATTACAACGTGGTTGACTGTGAACGTGTAAATGACCTTGAAGAACAGCTTGGGTATATTAAGATGATCCAAGCATTAAGTTTGCTTTGTAAATCCCCTATGAGAAATTATAATGCTCAAACTCAATTAATTGAAGGTTTGATGTTGACTTATTATAGAAGGAATGGGTTATGTGCTCCACATTTTGCAGGTGGTGAACAGTTACCTTTTCCTGCTGCTCATGTCAAAGAACCTCAAAAGGGAATGCATGAATGGGTTGTGGATATTGATATTACATCAAGCTATCCATCCCATATTATAGCATTGAATATGTCCAATGAGACATTTTTTGGTAGGATTATAAGAATGCAGGAAAATGAAGTATTGTCTTATGTAAGAAAACGTGATTTCCCTGAATTTAAAATGACAAGGGAAGTAAAGGGTGAATGGGAAATAGATACATTTGATGGTGATAAACTTAAAAAGTTTAATATGGCGTTAAAGAAGGGGTTATTGGCTATTGCTCCATGTGGTTCTGTATTCACAACTAATAAAGAAGGTGTTGTTGCAAAGGTTGAAAAAAGTGTATTTTTTAAGAGAAAGGAAGTTAAAGGTAAAAAGAAAGAATGGAGTTTAAAAGCCAATGAGTGTGAAGGACTTGAAAAGGAAAAATGTGAAGAAAAGAAAATGCAAGCTCATTCATTACAGCTTGCTTTGAAAATTATGATGAATGCATTTTTTGGCATTCTTTCTGTTCCATATTCACGATATTTTAATGTTCATATTGCAGAAGCTATTACGTCATGTGGTAGGCATACAATTAAATCAGGGCAACGGTTTTGTAATGATCTATTGAATGGTGAATTTCATATTGATTATGATCCCAATTTTTCTATTAGGTTTGAAGATTTATTGAGTTCATTACAAGCAACTTGGGAAGGAAATTCTAATAGAAAAGACTATGTGTGTTATATAGATACAGATAGTTTATTTGTTAAATTGGGTGAGTGGATAAATGATATATCTTCTTCTCTTTGGGATGAAATTGATAATGATGAAAAGATTGAGTTTATTAAAGAAATATCATCTAAGATGGAAGAATATATTGATAATAGGATATTTAATGAAACTCAATTAATAGACTATAATTCTCAAGTGCATGATTTTAAGATAGCATTCAAGCAAGAAATTATTGCTAAAACAGCATTGTTTATTAAGAAAAAGAAATATGCATATTGGCTTTTAAATGATGAGGGTGTTCCTACAGATAAAATTAAGGTTACAGGACTTGAAATTATCAGGTCTGAATCTGCTGAAGCTATTAGACCAAGACTTAAGGATGTTATGGAGCAGATCATGAGACAGAAAGCAGATAATGATATTTCAAAGCTTATTAGGATATACAAGAATGAGTTAAATAAGCTTTCTCCTGAAGAACTAGCTGCTAATATCGGCATTAATGGCATAAAGAAGTATCTTGGTACGGGTTCACCTATAAAAGGTACTCCTTGGCATGTTAAGGGGGTTCATGGGTATAGGGTATTATTAAAGGAACTTGGTATAGAAAACAAATATGAGGATATTCATGAAGGTCTTAAAGCAAAGGTTGTTTATGTCAAGAAAAATCCATATAATATAGAGACAATAACATTCCATGAATGGCCTAAAGAATTCAATACAGTTATTGATTATGATAAAGAGAAAATGATAGAAAAATTCTTTGTTAATAAAGCTAGATTCCTTCTTAATCCTATAGGCAAAGAGAGTATAATTGATAGTGATAAAAGTTCTGTAAAGGCGTTTTTTTAATGAAAGAATGGGTAAAATTAAAAGATAGAGAACCTGAACATTTATTAGAGATAGATGTTTTAATAAGACATTGCAATAAAAATCTAAAATTAGAAGATAGAATTGTTACAGGATATATGGGTGATGATAATTTTTATTTTTTGGATGGTGGTGAGTTGTCCTTTAATTGGGATATTATAGAATGGAGAGAAAGTGATTAGAATAGGTAAACCACCATATTTAGAATGCTCATCAAGAGGGGATAAAAGGTTTTCTGCTTTTTATGCTAAAGTTAATGGAAAATCCATTGAAGATCAATATCAGGCAGCAAAGATATTTGAGGATGGGTCAAGGGGTTTGACATGGAAAGAAGCTAAAGGTAGAAAACCAATTAATCATGATGAGATATCTAAACTCTATAAAGAGTTATGGAAACAATACCTACTAAACAATTTAACCCTTCTTAGAGGCATCAAACAGGCATCAGGATTATCTGACATGTTTGGTCAAGAAGGGCATAATTGCCAAGCTTTAACCTTATGGGAATTAAGAAATGAATTATAAATTAAATATATTTCTTATTTTACTTTCCCTTTGTTGATCTTGTGGTGGTGGTTCTTCCTCTTGATCTTGTGGTGGTGGTTCTTCCTCTTGATCAGGTGGAACTTCTAATTTCGTTCTTGTTGGCTTTGTTTCCTTATCAACATTTTTCCACTTGCTTTTCTTATCCCTTAAATCTTCCATAATAGCATCATTGGCATCTGATTCTTCTTTTTTTGCCATAGCCTTGATTGCATTATCTATTATTTTAATATATCGTGCCACCTTTTCAGAAGGGTATTCTCCACCAACTTTTGGTTCAGGCAATCCAAGTGCTTTTGAAATTACACTTTCTTGTTCACCTAAATATTTTTCTATTAGCATGTTATCTCCTATATTGGTTCAGTTATAGGGGGGATTATGTTTCCCCCCCATATTTATCTTATTTATGATACCATTAAACATACTGTATCTAATACAGCATCAACTTTTTCTACATCAACATTTATATCACCTAATCCCATTAGGGTAAGAATGTCAATAATATCTTGTTTTAACATAGGGTCTTTTTCAAACTCATCAGAAAATTGATCCATTACTTTAGCAACAGCTTCATCATATAGGTCTCCACTTTCTGCTGATCTAACACTTTCACATATAAGTGCTAATATTTGACCTTCTTTTGTCTTTTTGATTTCTGTTCCTGCAATTCTTCTAAGTGCCATTTTTAATGCAAGTTTTAATACTTCATATTTGTCATCAGTTTCTTCTTTATCTTTTTTCCAGAACATAATTATTCTCCTTATAGTTTAAAATCTCCATAATGTTGTACGTCCCATAAATCAGCCCCTCTTATTTTATCAGCTTGATTATCAGGGGTGTATCCTTTTGCTTTATCATGCGCCCATTTGAAATAGGCATCATCATTATAAAATATAGGGAATTTTTCATCTTCATAATCCCTGCATCCTGCAAGTAATGTTGTTATTCTTGTTAGTTCAGAGCAAACAGGTTTGAACATTGGTGTCCATTTAGCTGTTACTGTTGTGGCATGAGCTAACAATCTTAATACAGGATATCTTTTACCTTCATATTTTCTTGATACTATTTTATGAGCATATTCGAATCTTTCAGGTGTCATATCCCTATGTCTACCTATAATTACTCTATACCCAAGATAATCTTGATATATATTTTGTCTACTGTATCTCCATAATGCTTCAAAAGTATCACCTTCTGTTGATGTTATCATTAATGAATGTCTGAATTCAGCACTTCCATCAGATGATCTTTTATTGGTCACAGAAACAATTAATTTACCTAGCCATTCATCCATTTTGGATGTAGGAGAAATAGCAGTTACACATACTATATCACCAGGCTTTAATATCATATATCATTCTCCTATTTTTTTCTTTTTTCCTTTTCGTTTTGTATCCATACATGTAATGCTGTATAGAGTTCTTTTACTGCATCTTCATTTTTTCCGATTGCCTTAGTAAATTCTTTTACTGATTCTTCATCATTTCCTATTGCTTTGGTGAATTCCTTTACATATAATGGGTTTGGAATTGAAACTCCTTTATCAGGCAATGATTTGTTTGTAAGAAATCTTAAAACTACATTAGCTGATCCATATATTAAAGCAACTACTGCCGGTGCTGCTTCAGGTGGTAGAGGTATTCCATTTGAAGCAGCAAGACCTATTACCAAAGTTGTTAATATCACATTGACATTAATTGTCTTACTCTTTAACATTCCTAACAAAATCTGTTTATTCATTTTCTATTCTCCTTTTAACGTATTTTACCTATTAAACTTATACTAGTTTAATTTTCTTACCTCACAATTTTTTTAGACGTATATCTTTTCTTCTGTGTCAAAACTAGGTTTACATGTATCAACAATTTTATCTCTTAAATGTATAACATCTCTCATAGCTATTATCATTTCTCTATCTTTATTTATAATATCCCTGTAATAGCTTCTTATTGATTCCATGTTTATATCATCTATAATTAGGGGTCTTTTTCTGATTCCAAAACTGAATGTCCAATTGTAGTCCGTATTAATGTGAGAGTTAAACCAATGAACTTCTATCAAATCATTATTTGCGGTAACTATGTTATTTTTAAATTCCCTATATTTTTCCCAACCATCAATTCCATCAGCTACAGACTTATGGATTACAGATATAACATCTCTTTCTTCATCAGCTACAAAATCTAGCCAACATCTTCCAATTAATTCTGTATATCCTTTAAATCCAAGATCAATTGATAAACTTGCATTTGCAAATCTTACAATTAGATTTTGATCAAGAACTAATGAATACATATTTGTGAAATTCAACATATTGAAGATGATATTCCTTAGTTCTTTTACTTCATCTTCTAAGGTACTACGTCTTTCAATACCTGATCTACGTTCATTAGTGACTTGTTTTTTCAAATCTGACATGTTTTTCTCCTTTATGGCAATACTGTTGGATTTGTTTGTATGAAATTAGATATGGTTATTATTATACCTATTAAGCTAAGTACTATAGTTCCCATACCTATCCATCCAAGATGTATTTTACTAATTATCTTAGAATTATCATCAACTGATTTTTTTCCATGTTCTTCTATTCTATTTGATATATTGCTTTCTGAATTTGTTATTCTATCTTCTACGTCATTTATCTTTCCCCCCACTCCATCTATTTTTTTTACCGTATCTCTTAATTTTTCATTTGTATTTTCTATTTTTTCTGTAATGGAGCTTAAAGTATTACATATTGTGTTTTGTTTAGAAAATAGATTGTCTTGTCTTGTGGCTATACCATCTAATTTATCAATGGTTTTTGAGGATTGATCTAATATCGTTTGATGCATGATTATCATATTCCTGTAACTTTCCATCAGTAATACTAAATCATCTCTCGTTAATTTTTCTTCAGACATAAGTAAAACTCCCCAATTTATGTAGTAACCTCTATCTTATATTTATATTTCTTTGTAAAAAAATACTATTTTTCATTCAAAATGATTAAAAATTTATAAATATTAGTGATATGAAAAGACTACTAAATAAAATAGATGGATATTTGGACATAAAAGAGAAGTATGATTCTATTTCTTTATCTTCTAAAAGTGATTATAATTTAAATGAAATCATTGAAATTATTAAAAAATCTTCTGATAAAGAGAAATCTATTTCTATGTTTAATGATGATATTAAGCAAAAAATTAGAAAATTAATGGAAGGGGGAATATTATAATGGGTGTAGATAAGATTGATAAATATCTCAATAAAAAAGAAAGTAAGGTAGATGAACAAAATGATGAAAAGAAATCTCAGATGTATAGAGAAGGTCTTTTTCAATTAAGAAGTGCTTTTTTTGAATTTAGTCAAAATTATATGAAAGCTATGGGTATGATGATGCAAAGTAAAAATGTTTATCCTAAATACAAAAAATATAGAGATTCTATAGCAACTACTTATGAAAAGATGGATGATTCTATTTCAAAACATTTTGAAATTCTTACTAAAGATTTAGATAAGCAAAATAGATAAGGAGTTAAAATGAACAAAATTAAAGAAGTATTACTTGAAGCTGATAAGAAGTCTGATAAGAAGGCTGATAAGAAAACTGATAGCAGTTCTAAAAAGAAAGAAGGAAAAATGTTAGGTAAGCTTCATGATCTTGATGATAAAATTGAAGATTTTATTGATAGTTTAGAAGATCAGATTATGAGTGTTGAGGATAATCCTGTATTTGTTAAAAAAGCACAACAGCTTTTAGCAGACATGTCAAAAGAATATTCTGAATTTATTATGGCATTAAGAGCTATTGTCAATGCAGTTGATAGAAAAGGTCAAATGTTACCATCTATTCCACCACAACCATCTAGAGTTAGAGATGTAATGGATGGATCAGGAGAGGAAGAACCACCTGTTGAGGAAGAATTGCCACCTGAAGAAGAAGAAGCACCACCTGAAGAAGAAGGTGATGATGATGAATTTGAATTGAAGGTTGCTAAAAAGAAAGGTGGAAAAAAGAAACCTGCAAAGAAAAAAAGTCCTGTAAAAGAAGCATTGGAACTATAATATGAATTTACTTGAAACAATTGATGATATACTTGAACAAGAAAAGAGTATATTACCTAAAGATAAAACAAAAACAAAGACTAATTTTGAGTTTGATGAAAATATGTTTGATAAAATGGCAAACTTTATCATTAATCTTGATCCCGATTCTCTTAGTGATTCTCAAGTTGAATCAGTTATAAATATGATTGAAGACCTTGAAGTTGATGTTGATGAAATAGATGAGGCTAAAAAACCAAAGCTTGCTAAAAAAACGGTCTCAACTGAAAACCAATATTCTAAGAGATGGTATAGAAAAAACAGAACAAATATAAAAAGAAGAAAGGCGAAATTCAGAAGGAGTTCTGAAGGTAGAAAAAGGCTAATGAAGAAAAAAAGATTAGCTAAAATGGGAAGGACTCCTACAGGCAGAAAGAAAGTAAGATATCACGTAAAAAAGAAAAGCGATAGGAGAGTTGACAATGAACCTACTAAGTAAAATTGATGGTTACTTAACTGAAAAAGTTGAAGTAGATCAAGTTATGAAAACAAAAGACGGTAAAGTAGCTGTTAAATGGAAGGGTAAAAAAAGTTTTCAAGTTATTGATGATAAAGAAGTAGGATTATATTTAATGTATCTCATAACAAGAAATCCAGAAGAAAAGAAAAAAATTACGGCTACTGTTGCGAAATAAGGAGAATATACAATGAGTTTAATAGATAAAATTGATGAATTTATTGATAAGATAGATGATAGAAAATATGATACTAGTTATACACTTGAAGATTTACAAGAATTAGGATTAGAAGCAGATGTTATTGAAAGATTAATTGAAGACGGTATGAAACAGAAGGATGATTACAAACCTTCAGAATATTTAAATGGTAAAAGAAAAGTTGGTGGTAAGGAATATGATAATTTCTTTAAAGGTATGCTAAAGAAATGGAAAATCAAGAGCTATAAAGACCTTCCTAAAAATAAACAAGATGATTTTTTTAATGATGTTGATAAGGGATGGAATTCTAAAAAGGAGAAGAAAAAATAATGGATATTCAAACAAAACTTCAAGACTATTTGGATAATAAAGATAATGATGAATACTATCCTGAAGAAGATGCTGCATTAATGGATAGAATGATGGAATTTATTATGAATCTTGATTCTGATAATCTTAGTGAAGATGAGATTGATGAGGTAACGGAAATTATTGATTCTATTGCTGATGAAAATCTTGATGAGACTCTTGAAGATGATCTTGATGAAGCTGTTGCTGCTAGAAAGGTAAAAATTAAACCTTCTGATAAACGTAAAAGAAGAATGGAATATAGACGTAATAGAGCAGCATTGAAGCTGAAAGCTAAGAAATTCAGAAGGACAACTAAGTATAAGCAATGGAATAGAATGAAGAAAAGAAAGGCAAGTCAAGGTAAGACAGCAAGAGGTAAAAGAGTTAGAAAGTTCATGTAAATGAAGAAATATAAGAGAAAAAAGAACGAAAAGGAATATATTCCTAATAATCCTGAAAAGTATTGTGGAACATATCCTATTGTATGCAGGTCTTCTTGGGAACATAGAGTATGTCAATATTTTGATTTTCATAAGGACGTTATAGAGTGGTCAAGTGAGAATCATAGGATAAAATATTGGGATGGTAGTAGAGGTAAATATAGGATATATTATCCTGATTTTTACGTTATGTTCAAAGGAAGGGGTAAGTATATAGTAGAGGTTAAACCACAAAAAGATTTAAGGATGCCAAGGAAAAAAGGTGGTAAGAGTCAGAAGACTATGATGATTAGAGAAGATACGTTCTTAACTAATCAATATAAGTTTGAAGCAGCAAAGGAATACTGTAAGAAGCTTGGTTATAAATTTGTAATACTCACAGAAAAGGATTTGTTTAGGAGATAAATATAGGAGATAAATAATGGACTTAATAGAAAAATATATGGGTGAAAAGGCATTTTTTCCAAAGGGTAGATCAGCATATACACCTGGTGATATAGTAAAAATTACAGGTAATGTAAATAAGAAATATAAAGGAAAACAAGGTGAGGTTGTTACTAATTTAATGGACCCCGGACATGAAAAGAAATATCATATTGAGATTGATGTAAATGGAAAAAAAATAGTAGTTTTAAATACTGAAGTTGAATTAGTTAAACCTAGAAGTGTATTAAAGTAATGGGGGATAAATATGTATTTAATAGACAAATATCTAATTGAAGCTAATAAAGAATATATACATGTAATTGATGATAATGGAGAGTTTAATGTAATGCATTCCGTTCATAATAGTCCTCAATTAGGTGGTCAGGTAATGAAAACATTTAAAAGTAAAAAGAAGGCGATTGAGTTTGCTTTTAAAATTCAGAAAAAAGAAATCATTTTAAGTTGGAAACAGAAAGGAAATAGAGCAACTGGTGCAACGTGGTCCAAAGAGGGGGTTCATGCTACTGTGAGACAACTTAGAGGAAAATAAGGAGAGAGAAATGACAGACATAGAAAAGAGATTGGATAT
>Ga0180438_10003937_pt1 | contig 21876 bp, 17 predicted proteins | sample SS_ome_12_FD_132455 | JGI IMG/M metagenome (GOLD analysis project Ga0180438, IMG submission 132455) | Hypersaline lake sediment archaeal communities from the Salton Sea, California, USA - SS_3_D_2 metaG | ecosystem: Environmental > Aquatic > Non-marine Saline and Alkaline > Hypersaline >...
ATCCTTGATTTCCTTAGAATCCCCGTGTGATTTAACGTATCCAGTATTCACATAATACACGGTGCTATCCAATTCGGGTTCTGGTGGCATGTAATTAATGATTAACTTCATCTTGTCATCGGGACTCAATTTGCTTTCATCACCCTCATACCCAATATCGAGTTTGTGTTTTTCGAAAAGTTCCACGGCTTTTTCCTGACGTTCTTGTATCAGAAGTTCCATATGTGCTTGCATGGCTTTCTGTCTTCCGTTTTTATCAGTGCCTCTGTTCTTATATGCTTTCAGAGTCTGTTTGACTTTGGATTTACTTGCGATTTTCTTCAAGGGAATCTGCATGTATCGAATATCTTCGACATAATCATAATAATAATCAACGAATTCCTTACCCTTACCCTGAAGAATTAATTTCAATCCCTTATCAATGAATTCCTCGATGTATTCTGGAAGTGCCTTGGATTTGATACTGTTACCCGTTAACTTAATCTTTTCCTTCATATCACCAGTTTTCTTGTCTTTAACCAATGACATTGTGGCATAATTAATTCTGGAAAGATTAAAACATGACACGCTCTCACCGTCATCATCAACAGCCATATAGGGTTTCGGCATTTCGGTGTCATTAAATAATTCTATAAGTGCCTGAATACCAGATTTACCACCGTATTGCCACATGCGTTCGTTTTCAATTTCTTCGGGTTCTGTGGTTATTTTACCATCAGGACTAACCCTGATATTCGTGACATCGGGAATCTGGAAGTTCACACCATCAGTTACACAAAGCAATGGTGTGCATCCGAATTGCGAGAACCAATATATTGCGTGTCTGAGTTCAATACGTCCTACGGATGTGATTCTGGCAGCACAAACATTATCTGACCAGTTAAAACTGATATCTGAACCCAGAGCACCGAAAAGCGAGTTATTCAAAATCTTAATAGGTAACTGCTTAACCTTAAACATTGAGATATCCTGTGGTTTAAGAGTACCTGCTTTGAATTTCTCGTAGGCTTCGGGGTCGATTTGCTGTAAGAGACCGATTTCCTCATTATCGAGTTCGAGTTCAGCACCCATTTTCTTATAGATATTACGAGTTGTGGTCATATACAATAACATCCTTTTCATGACACCAGTAATATCGAATATCGGGAATACGTCATGGGTTAATTGAATCATGGGATAAAGACTGGCGTAGTCAATCTTAATCAGTCTCTCGGTATAGCCTTTTTTGAATGTTCTGGCGAGACCGCCACCGAAATTCTCCTTGACATCGGGAATCGGGATAGCAAGGTCGTTTTCATAACTCCATGTGGTAAGAAGTAAGTTCCAGATACTCGCAGTACCCATAGTACAGATTCTCTGATAAGTTGTCGGTACGATTTTGGCAAGCATAAACGATGACTGGTTGTAGAGTTCATCTACTTGCTCGGTCTCATAAAGGTCATCGAGAAGATATTGATTTACAAGTTTTCTACCACCAATAAACTTATCGAGTTTTTTCTCCACGGCATTTTCACGATACCATCCCACAAATCCCTGACTGGTATCGAGATATTTTTTCCTTAACACATTATATTGGGTATCAGTTATTCTCTCACGATTTGCTTGTAATTTATAGAGATTTCTACCGACTTCCTGATATTCTTCAGGTAATTGTAGATACTGGTTTTTGTCGTTAATTAAAAATATTTTGTTTTCCTTATATATTTTACCGATAGCATTATCCTCACCCTTGATATAGGTTCTGTTTGGTCTTGCGAGTTTTTCGAATTTAGCAACGTATTTCAAATTGGTCTGCTTCAAATCGGTATTCACGGCAGCAGTTCGCTTGGCAGCATGAAGTGTATCAATGATGGAATAACCCCACATCTCAGTTGCCGTGTACTTATCACTGGTGTTACCATATTTGACACTGGTATTACCACGTCTTCTCAAAGGTATGTTTTCTTTAAGTCCTTGAGGTAAATCAGCGAGATTCATTTTAAGTATCTTGGCACGACCTAAAATAAAATCAAAGTCGAATTCCTCGGAGTTATGCCCTGCAATAACTGCGGGTCTGATGTAATCAACAAGATTGAAAAAATCCTGTATTAGTTTGATTTCGGCTTCATCATCATCACGTTTTTCGGCTTCCAATATGGTTTCAAACCCCCTATTATCTCTAACACCAATCGAAAACATTCTGTGAATCTGATATCTAAGACCTTCGGTCTCGATGTCGAACGTCAGGCGATGAACTTCCTTATATTGTTCATATCCCTTGTAGAGTCTTGACTGTGTTGAGATAAAGAATTGTTCCGTGAGTCTTGGAGCGTAAAACAGGTGTCTGTTTTTATATATGATTTTATTATTGTGGTCTCTAACAAGCTGACCTTCTTCATCATAGAGCTTTTCAAAAGGGTCGATACCACCGTCTTTAAGAAAATTTGTTATATCGTCACTGGATTTCGTACTACTGATTTTATAACAATAACCATCGACAAGTCTCTGCTGATTTCCTGTTTTGAGCTTCGTTACCTTAACACCGTATTTTATTTTTTTGCTTTCAATATATTCATCGGTTTTACCCGCATAAAGAAAAACTCCGTGTTTTTCCAAATCTTTCATATATTGAAAGGGTCTGTACCTGATTTTCTCGATTCTCGGTGGTTTATTGGGTTCATGTATAACGCATTCCGCAATATCTGTTCTTCTATCGGTTTCTACGTTTACTATATATTTGAACTCATCATTATAGCCTTCGAGAAAACCCTTAATTTCTCCTAAGACCCTATGCTTGTCCATTTCGGTTTTATGTCCAGTTTTTTTGTTATTGCTCATTTTCTTCTATTGTATTTTTTCCGTGTTTTTTCTTAATTTTCTCTATTACCTCACCCAATACCGATTCACTTACATCTGATTCATAATCTTCGTTGTCAATTACCTTGACGATTTCCTTTCTCTTGCTTTCGATTGCTGAAAACACGTAATCATCGATGGTGTCGGGAAATACCAGTACATAAATATTGACAGCGTTTTTCTGACCGATACGATGTAAACGGTCACTAACTTGGTCATATTCCCCAACCGAATATGGCAAAGTTACAATAAATAATTTACTTGCAGCAGTTAAAGTCAAGCCATAATTACATGTTTGTATGCTTCCCAGAAATGCTCGGACTTCGGAATTCTTATCCTGAAATTTTTCAACGATATGCGCACGTTCTTCAACGTCTTGGTCACCAGTGTGTAACGCAGCAACATCTCCGAGTTTTTTATGGAGTTCATAAAGACTGTCTTTAAAATAATCCACAATCACGGCTTTTTCACCCGCATCAAAAACATTCTCAACTAATTCAATGATATGTTTTACCTTTACTTGAGCAAGATATTGTCTCAAGCGAATCATTATTGTCAGGGGATTACCGTTGGGGTGCTCGACAAATTCATTAGCGACCCCTGCTTCGATTTCCTCATAAAGCCGTTGCTCGTCATCCGTCATCTCCAAAATAATGCGTTGATAGGTTTTATCGGGAAGGTCTTTAAGTGCATCGATTTTACGCTTTCTATGGGTATATGGTGCGATTTTATGATAGAGTTCTTCGAGTTTCTGTTCTGCTGTATTGGTTTGATATCCCCATCCCGCATCAGCATCATAAGTCATTCCACAATAGTATTCCTGAAAATAGGTTTTAGTTGGGAATTCCAGTGGTGATATTTGATTTAATACGGTATAGAGTTCGTATGCACGATTTGGTGCAGGTGTTCCTGATAAGAAAATCTTACTTATCTTCTCGCCTCTGAATCTGTTTTTCTTAAAAGTTCTATCGAAATTCTTATACGTGTTGGATTTGGTGTTTTTGAGTTTCTGACTTTCATCACAAATTACCGCATCTATTTTATCAATATCCAAATTATCCCATTTTTTCTTGAATTTCTTTACGTCACTGGGATTAAAATAATCGTAATTAACGATGATATACTTGGCATCCTGAATTCCACAATCGTTTTTTCTCCAATTTACAATATGTGCGGTGCTATTTGTAAATTTCTTGACTTCACCATAAAAATTGAACTTCAGGGAGTTCGGTGTTATGACCACGACTTTCTCAAAGCCGTTCATTTCAACATATAGAATTGCACTGAGAGTTTTCCCTAATCCCATCTCGTGACTAATTAAAGTATTACGTGTGACATTCATAAACATTGATGACACGATTTGATGCGGGTAGAGTTTCACGCCTTCCTTAAGTAAAGCATGGAGTTTCTCACTATATTTCTCGTAATCGTCTTCGAGTTCTTGTTTGAATTTAACCCAATGTTCTTTCTTGACATTGAGTTGGGCGATAAACTTACGCTTCTCGGCTTCAGCAATTTCGACTTCCTTGATTTGATTAATGAAAATCTTACGACTGTCTTCATTACCGAAATCAAAATGAATCTTTGTTGATTTCCTGAAGGTCTTAATTAATGCCAGAAGAGATTCAGTACTGATTTCCCAACACATCATACCCCGATTCCATTTACGGGTTTCACGAGGAAGTGCTTTGATGCGATTAATTAATTGGTCATTAATGGGAAACTTGACGTAATACCATTTCGTCTTTCTGACTCTTTCGCAATGTACAATAAAAACTTGTCTTTGCATAATTACAGTATATCATGCAAATATAACGAAAAAAATATAAATATCAATAATTTATGGTATTAAGTTGGTCTTGGTACAACATAATAAACTGGAACAACTGTGATATCCTGTGGATTCGGGTGGTCTACAGGGAAACAGGTTTGAGTTCCAATAGGTATGTAATACCATGTGGTTCTACTGGTAATGTCCTGATAATTTGGATGTGTGGATGGTATGTATGTGGTTATACCAGTAGGAACAGCATAGAAAATCGGGTTATCTGATATATCGTTGGGATTTGGGTGGTCTTGTGGAAAATAAGTTGTTGTGCCAGTGGGAATAACATACCATTCGGTTCTCGATGTTATATCGGAACAATTCGGATGGTCTTCAGCAAAACAGGTTTGAGTTCCAACTGGAACACAGTAATACGTGAAGCTATCCGTAATGTCTTGTGTACTGGCATTACTCATTTCGTTTTTATTTATACCACAGTCGTCTTGGTTAGACTGTCACTGATTTGAATATTAATTAATTTTTCCGTGGGTAACGTGATTTTACCACAATTCCCTTCTCCAAGAAAATCGAGTTTAAATTCACCAAGATACCTACCCGCTTTACTGGTTTGAGGTAATTTGAATCTGTATTTCAATGTATAACGTTCTTCATCTGGTTGTGCTGCTCTATCGTTACTAATCACAAGGTCAGCAGCAACATTGGCAATACGATATCTACCCGTATCGGCTTCCATCATGGAAAACGTGACCGCCACATTCTCCAGCATTTCCTCGGTAATATCATATTGTTCCCTAAGATGTTGCGTTAATGGCAACTTTAACTCAGGCAAAGTGCTGTCCTTCTTAATAAAGAAGTTATTCATATGAAATGTACTGTAATCCATTATCCTATTTCTTCATCGGCTTTGTCGCCAGCAATTATTCTTTCGGCTTCCATTAGCTTTTCACGGTCTGCACGTACTTGTTTAATTCGTTTCTTGGCTTTAGCACCGACTCCATCACCCAGTAAACCAAGCATAATGGCTTCGAAATACGTGAATTCGTGTCCAACGAATTCAACATAGAATCTGAAAAACACGTAAGTCGTGAGAAACGTAACAAGATATCTACGCCAGTTATCCTTGAACCAGAATCTCCATTTCCATTTTTTAGGGGTGTGAGTGCTTAATTTATCTCTTTCACTGGCTTCATTTAATCCGTAGATAATATACCCAATAATGAAAAACCACGCAAACCCAAAAATCTGAATCCACGTATATGCTCCAAATATTACTTCAAGAATCTCATTCATCGTTTTCTGTTTTTTTATAAATACTATTATCTGTCTCGTTTTCCGTGAATCTTTTCTTTATTCGGTACGATTTTATTGAACTTACTCGTCATTTCAAAATCATAATTCCTGTCCATACGCATTTTATATGACTTGCCATTTGATGTGATGAAAATATGCTGGATTATCGGGTCGTAATTAAGTTCTTCAATAACCATTGCATTTCCCTCATCATCATAAATCGTCATCCCAATCATAAGATTACGAAATAATATCTCCAAAAAATTTGTTTCCTGTTTTGCCATTATACTATATCTGCTTCAATATCATCATATTTATCATAAATACCACAAATCAATACTTTGGTAAGAGCTTCTTTGAAGTCTTGCCATGTGCCTTGCAATAAAGCGTAACCATTTTCTTCAAGACCTTGACCAGTAAAACCATTCTTTGACCAAACATAATCATCAAGACCGTCTTGATTATCATTATAATCAATCCCAAGAATACCCACCTCAATATAGAGGTCAACGAGATTCTTCACCGTGTTGAAGAGGTCTTCACCATCTGCACGACTAATATACATCAACACCGTGAATTTTGCGTAGTTCCAACGTGAGGTATATGCTTTAATGTTTTTTAAGTGATGTCTATGCCATTCTCTAAGCACATACCCCTGTGCTTGTGCCTGTGACATCCCCTTCACCGTCATTAAATATATTATACAGTCCATTACATTACCATATGAAAAATATTTAATCGCAAGGTCTTTCTCGGTATTTGTAAGACCAGTCCACCCGATGATTTCACACATTTCTTTGATTTGAAACTTAACAACACTGTAGTCATTAGCGATATTCAATGCGAAACTATCCCAGTTTTCAATCGTATCGATTTCCGTATACCCGCTTGGCACGGTATCACCCGATAAGATTATTTTAAATGGCGGGTTTCCATTTAAATCATCTTGATTCCATGTACCAATATCTACACCGACCGTTTGTCCACTAATTTGATATGCTAATAAATGTTTTTTTGTGTTCATCTCATTTTATTTTATTATGCGGTTTCACCAATTTTCTGTATTCTAATTGTTCCAAAATATATTGATGCTGTCCCACCACCACATTGTCTAAACACAATTGAAGGTGTATATGAACCCGCAGTCAACTGATTATTTTGAGTCACATATGCCGTTGAAACCGCATTGGTGTCATTGGTTTTTAACAGATTACAGTATCCCACAACATTACCATTAACTAAGAAACACACAATAGCACAACGGTTTGAAGTATTATTACCATATATTGCATTGAATTCGTATTCGTAATAACCAGCAGGAAGACTCCATGTTTGTGTCAAATATGTCGCATTGGTTTGTGTTGTATTGGCTTGGATTGTTCTTTTATCTACATAACAATATACACAAGCCGTACCACCTGTATTACTAAGGGTTCTGATTTCCTTAGTCACGGGATTCCAAACCACGCTGTAATCACTAAGAGTACCACCAGTATCTGCATTATCTAAATATGTGTTACCGCCTATTCTGGTATCTCCGCTCACATTTAACGTAGACGCAGCAGTTACAGCACCCGTAATTCTTGCTGTGCCTGTTGAACACAAACAAGTACTTGAACATATTGTTGGTGAACATACGCATGTGCTACCAAAAGTAATGGGAGAAACAACACATGTCCCACCGCAAACCACAGGTGCTTGCATTCTTGTTGTTGCACAACTAATTGGTGATGTAATACATGTTGAACCCGTTATCTGGGGTGCACTGATACTGGTGCTGGCGTTTAAAACAGGTGTTGTCATCAACACACTTGCAGCCAGTGATGAACCAGTTACCGCACCATTTGCCAATAAATTAGATGTGGTACATAACGTACCCGTCATGGTATCACCAGACCTATAGACTCTGGTATTTATATCTGCTTGAGTGCTTGCACTATAAACATTGATTTCGGTCTTGTTGTAATAATTTGCTGGTAATGTCGTACCAGTAAAATTATCGAAATTATCTTTTGTCGTTGCGGTATAACCAGTAAAAGGCGCATATGTTAAAGCCGTGTCACCATCTGGTGGAGTGGTAGTATCTTCTAAATACGCATTGATTGTCGCATCGTCATTAAGTATAATCGTATCACCACTTTCTCTGTACAAATAAAGCGGTTGGGTTCTGGGAATTAAAAAATCAATCTGTATCTCTCCCGTATCTGGTGGTAAAGGAGCAAAACTACTATTGCTCCTATCCACCAAAGTATTGTTATAGAGTGTCGTATATAGAAAATATTCTAAAGCCATTCATTCTATTTTATTATTGCAGCGTCTGTTTCTTTTTAATTAAAATACTTGCATTCGGAGATGTTAATGTAGCACCCGGGTCTCCAGTTCTAAATGCAGCCAATGTTAATATATCATCTTGTGCAAGTGTCAATATAACAGGTGGTAATGCAATATTTGCAGCAATACCATTATCTGTTGCGAGTCCCGCAGCAGCCGTAACATCGAGAACCGTGCTATTATTCAATATAACATTCGCACCAATACCGATATTCTTTCTATTTGTTGTTGAATTATATGGTATGTTGTAACTCAATTCATAATCACCAGCCACTTGAATCACGATATCACTTGTACCCGAAAGCACGTAATTGCTTCCCGACACCTGTACGGTATCCCAATCAATTGCTGTTGCAGCAACAGTATTGATATCAGTTCCACCAGTATGAATCAAGAAGAACTCATTTGGTGATGTACTTGCCGTGTAACCCGTAAAGACTGCGGTATCAAGTTTATTTGCGGTGGTTGCTGTTAAACCAGTAATATCGGCTTCAATATTATCGAGTCTGGTATCGGTTGCACCTGTATAAGCATTGATTTCGGTCTTGTTATAGTAATTCGCAGGTAATGTCGTACCCGTAAATGTATTAAAGACCGTTTCATCGAGTTTCGTACCGATAAGCGTTGCTGTTGTACCAGTATAGGCATTGATTTCGGTCTTGTTGTAGTAATTCGCTGGTAATGTTGTACCTGTAAACGTATTGAAAACACTGGTATCAAGTTTACTTCCGAGTGCCGTGGCAAGCGTTCCACTGTTTACATCAACATTAAATGTATTACCTGTCCACGCAATACTGTTTCCTGCGAGACTACTACCGTCAACATTAATCGTATTTCCACTGATGTCAATACCCACACCACCAATAAGACCAGCAGCAGGATTACTGAATAACGTGAAATCGAGGTCATCTGTGCCAACCGTAATTGGGTCGGGAGTAATAAGTACCCAAATCGTATTGAATTGCGTATCACCGCTAATAACTGGAACGAGGTCACCCTGTACGACTTCACCACTTGGGTCACCATTGAAGTCCGCAGCACGATAGAAAGTTGTGCTGCTTCCCGAATACACCCAGATACCGTTCTGGCTGGCATCAGTTTGGTCTTTAACCAGAATTCTATCACCGTCCTGTACGGTATAACCATCTACCGTTCCACCAAAAGTACCGCCAGTAAGGTCGATATTCGCTGTTGTCGCAGCAATAACACCCGCTTTAGGTGTGAGTCCTTGTGCTATACTATCAGCATATCTCTTGGTGATAAGTGATTCATTGGTGAAACTTGCACTGTAATCGGCAGCGTACTGCATACCGACCTTAGTTGTTCTACTATCGGTAATAAGCATGCTTGTCTCACTGATTTCCAATTTTGTTTGTTCTGTGCCAACATTATTATTACCGATTATCGCAACAGTACCTGCGTCACTTTCGATATTGATTCCACCAACGCCATCGGTATCAATAATATCGATACCGTTAACGCCTTGTAACTTAATTGTTTGTGTATTAACGGTGAAATCGTGTGTTGTTCCAGATATTAATGTGTCTCTGGTTAATCCACCACCGAGTTCAACGACCTGACCATTTGTAACCAAACCGTTGCTTGCACCAGTAAGTGTACCACCTGTAAGTGCTTCAAGAGCATCGATTCTGCTATCAGTTATACCAGTGTAGCTGTTTATCTCGGTTTTATTGTAATAGTTAGCTGGAAGCGTAGTTCCAGTGAATGTATTGAAATCCGTAGTATCTAATTTGGCATTAATTGCACTTTCCGTAGTTGCGGTATAACTATTGATTTCGGTCTTGTTATAGTAATTAGCTGGAAGCGTAGTTCCAGTAAATGTGTTGAAATCGGTTTCATCTAATTTGGCATCGAGAGCATTTTGTAAGTCGGTTTGGTTACTAAGTGTACCTGTAATTTCACCCCAAGCAACACTTGAAGTACCGCCTGTTTGTCCGCTAATAACGAGATTATCGGCATCTCCGCTAAGACTTAAACCACCAAGAACGCTGATAGACTTGATAGTTGCATTTCTTCCACTAACACCACCCAACGTAGTGCCAGTTCCCAAATTGGTAACTCCTGTAAGAGCAGCGTCTATAACGGGTTGTGTAGTACCAGTGTAGCTATTAAAAGCACTGGTTTCCAGTTTATTGTTAAGTGCGGTTTGAGTCGTACCCGTGTAGCTATTAAAGGCAGTTACATCCAATTTGGCGTTTAAGGCATTTTGTAGGTCGGTTTGATTGCTAAGTGTACCTGTAATATCGCCCCATGCAACGGTCGTTCCCGTTGGCACTGCTGATGAGATTATGATTTGAATAACGCCAGATGTGCTACCCGTTGTGATGTTAGTTCCACCACTACCAGTGAAATTGTATTTTGTATCGGCAGTTAACGAGGAAATAGCGAATCCGCTATCCTGCACATTACCGTCATCTGTAAATATTGCGACATTATCCTCAGTTGCACCACTTACCGTATCTATTTTTTGTGACGTGATTCCCGTCACAAAACCAACAGTCGCATCGTCCTGCGGTTCAGGTGGCGGTGCAATGCTATCAAGATATGCGTTTATGTTTGCGTCTGTATTAGGAACAACTGTTGTGTCACCCGTAACTCTCCACAAATACAGAGGTTGTATTTCGGGAATTACGAAATCCGAAAATAATCCAGCTTCATTAACTCCTGAATCATTCGTTGCACTTTCTCTCACAATCGTCTCAGCGAACGTTGTGCCTGTGCTGTAAATTAACCATCTAAATGCCATTTTAGTTTGTTTTTATATATTATAATTTTTTTTCTGCTTTTATCCATGAACCCCCCGCTACGGTGTTAACCGTTCCAGCATATCCAATTCTGAACGCAATGAGTTCAATATAATCTCCACCTTCTAACGATACCAGACTCTCTGGCATCGTGTTAGTACTATTGTCGTTTTGGTAATTAGAACTAAAACTTGTAGTACTCATTGGAGTGATATCGGTATCACCATTTTTTCTGATAAGTGTGCCGATATTCTTATCACTCCTACTATTTGCTTTGACATTCAGGACATATGAAATTCCATAAATACCATTGCTTTGTATATAAATACGAGAACCACCTGTATAATTCAAAGCAGTTCCCGAAAAAGCCTGTGTTGTCCAATCAATTGTGGTTGGCGTTATTGTGTTGACATTTGTTCCACCGCTATTATCATAGAGTTGAAGCGCAGAATTACTGGTAATGCCCGTTACACTTATGACGTTACCCACAATAGAAATATTGTCACCAGCAACCAATTGGTCTTGCTTGGCGTTGATAAGCGATAACGTGGTTGCCGTGTATCCCGTAAATCTGGTTTCAGTATCTGCGGTATATGATGTGAAGTCAGCTATTGTGAGATACGTAGCGGGTGCTGTTGTACCCGTGAAATCCTGAAACGCACTTAAATTGACTTTGGTGTCGAGGTCTGCGAGATATGCAATTGTGCCATCGCTATCCTGAACCGTTAATTGTCTGAAGACATTTGTGCTGACACCCGATACCACGAATTCCAGACCTTTGGTATTGTCACTGGCATCGTAAACCTGAAAATTATCTGACCTAAAATAATCTGGGGTCTCTCCCAGAAATCGCCAGACACTTCCAGTGCTAATATAGAACCCCGAAGGTTTTCTATTCAGAACATAATCACCACTCCCGTTTCTAACAACATAGATTTGACCCGTGGCGACACTTCCTGCCGATGGCAGGTCTCCGTAAACATTGACTTGAGGATATGTTGAACCTGACGTTGGTGTGCCACCCGACCCCGTAAAATCTCCGCTAAATAAATATATATCGCCTCTTAGTAAATCTACTGTAAAAGTTGCCATTAATTAGACTTTTTCATAAATACTAAGGAGATACAAAACAACATTAGGTTTCTGGAAATAAAAAAAGGGGAATTGCTTCCCCAGATATTTTTATATTATTGTCTCTATGCCGAATACGTATAAGTATCTCTTAAGTCCCAGTTAAATTCGAAATTCTGGTTGCCGTTTGGAAACCCGAAGTTCCAGACACTACCAACCTGCCAGATTCTCTTGATTCGCCAGTTATTCGTGTTCTTTATCGGTGTGTTTTGGGAATATCCGATATAGAATTCCGTATCACTGACTTCATCCACGAGCATGGGACGCTCGATGTTATGACTTATAAGCGCATCGCTGTTTTTAAAATCTGTTATATCTGTTCCCGGGTGTGCCATAATTACATTTTATTATAAATACTGTTACGAATTTATTTGTGCTTCCAACGCTTTGATTCTTACTTCTTGCTCCTTGACAATGTTCCATAATACTGGAACTAATTGGTCATATTCAACCTTTTTATAATCAACATCATTGATTATAACACCACCTTTAACCGCTAACGGTAATACGGTTTCGATTTCTTGCGCAATAAATACGTATTCACAACAACCAGCACAATTAGATAATTCATTGAACTCAGCACTATATCCACAGATACTATCTAAATAAGAAACGGCACATGTTAGTGGTTCAACACAACATTTTAATCTGCTGTCAGAAGCAGGTGTTCCTGTTGTTAACCTACCATTTGCATCAATATAAACCACACAGGTTTCAGATGTTTTACCTGTTAATAGTGGAAATGCGAGTTGTCCCGTACAATAAACTTCAAATGCATTACATCTATTCGCAGCACTTGTACCGACACCAATTTCAGCAATTGTAGTGGCACAACCAATATTATACATACCACTTGCATGAGAACTACGTCCACTGGCAATTGTACATTCGCCTTCGGCATGTGAATATAAACCCAATGCGCAGGTAACAGCACCCTCTGCATGGGAATTAGCACCACATGAATGTGTGAAATATCCTTCTGCATGTGAGTGGTCGCCACATGCTTTTGTATTCCAACCTTCAGAATGACCATAAAAACCAATCGCACAAGTTGTTCTGCCTTGAGCAAATGAACAATCACCACATGCTTCTGATGTACCACCAAACGCTGCCGAAGCCAAACCATATGCTTTTGCGCCCACACCTGCTGCAAGTGAATAATTACCGTGCACTGTAAGAAATTGACCAACCCCTAATGACGAAGTACCAGTAAAGCTAATTGGAGTATCGCCAATCAACACTGAATTTGTTGTCGTGCAGCCGTTATCGGTTACATCTTGTAGGGTTGCAGACCCACCAGTTCCACCACTAATAACACCAGTACTTAGATTTCCACTGGCATCAATATATATTCCACAGGTTTCTGATGATTTGGCGGGTAAATTAGCCATTATTATCCTACCATCAGCAGCACCACCACTACCACAACCCGCCCTTAAACAAAGATTACCACCAGTACCTGACGTTGAATCACCAGCGCAAACAAATAAGCAACCACCTAAACCAGTTGATGAGTTTTGACCAGCCTTAATACAAATATCGCAAGCAGCAGTTGCATCAGCAGAACCAGCAGCAAGAATTGCAACGTCCTTATGACCTGTAATTGTTCCCCCATTAGCGATTGAAATATAATTATTAAATCCCGAATCGGTAACCGTAAGACTTGAGACTTGAGCAATCATTGAACCAGAAAGACTAAGAGCAATACATTCACCAGTACCGTTATCAACACACCAAGGATTATTTGTTGCACCAGTATATGCCCTCATAAACACACCACCATCCCAAGTAAAACACCCATCATTTGCAACACCAACATTATTTGTTGTTGTTGTTGGAGTTATCACACCTGTGCCTTGTGTCCAAAGAGATGTACTTCCACCGCTAATAACACCAGTGCTCAGATTTCCACTACCATCAATATAGATTCCGCAGGTTTCACTGGACTTAGCAGGTAAATTGGGTATTTGAACTCTACCATTTGTTCCACCATTTGAACAACCACCACATAGAATCAGATTTCCACCATCATTACTTGCAGCAAAACCACCGCCCCCACAGAGAGTAAGGTTTTTACCGCTAACGCCAATACCAGTTCCTTGGTTTCCTGAAATAGCGAAATCATTACAACTAATAACCGTTAATCCACCAGTAGCATTTCCATCTAAACCCAAAGCATAGGTCGGTCCAACCAATTGAACCCCAAATCCCCCGCAAAGAATGAGGTTTTGCGTTCCCTTACTTTTAATAAATAAACCGATATTTGTTTGTGTTCCAGAGGGTTGGATACCCATTATTGTGTCATCGTTATCACATGACCCGATATTAAGAAATCTGGTTGTTGACCCTCTCCCGGGGTCTAAATACAACTGACCATCTAAACATGTACTGCCCTCAACACACCCACCTCTTATAATTAATGATTGTCCCAGTGTTGATGTGGTGTTGGGTGCTTGAATTTTTTGAATTGTTGTATTACCTGTATCACCAACAACGACCATGTTATTAAGCAAACTTATTTTTCCTGTTTCATCAGCAATTGCACTGTCTTCAACACCATTACCACCAGAATTAAACTTCGCCACACGGTCAGGAGTTCCAGATATTGAACCACCCCCACCTGTTGCTGCGGAGAAATATATGTTGTTGTCGTCACAAGTAATAGATATGGTACTACCTGTAGGAGATAATGTCTTGAATTGCAAGATATTTCCCACGGTCTTGCCTTTATATACGTCAATACCAGTACCGACATTCTGACCTTCTGTGGCATTACCCACCAAATTAATATTTGACCTACTCATTTTCTATTTTTTTAATATCTTGTTTTTTAATTTTCTTCTTTCCAAACACCACTCACCCCCTCTTTCATAATCCCGACACGCCTGTGGTCTGTTTTCATATATTTTACAACCTCTACCTTTCTCATGATGAAGACAGAAACCGTCTTCTTTAATTAACGCTTCTTTGTTTCCCGCTATAGTTTCGGGGTCAAACCAACAACACAATCCACATTCCATACATTCTTTTTCAGTTATTTTCATAATTTCAATTATTGTCCGTCTGGAATTACTATGACCCAATCATCTGTTATTGATGGATTTGATGTTAAGCAATATCTTATAGTTGCGCTTCTGGTAGAAAAGGGATTAATTAAACCCGTAAGACCCGCAGTAATTTTTTGACTACCAGAACCCGAACTGGTAAATGATTGTACTATACTATCGGGGTCAGAAATCTTACTCGCTGTCCATGCACCACTGGCAGTTAAGGTATTAATTGCAATTTGTCCAGAAGAATTTGTTGTTGGTGATAAAGAAACAGCAATGCTTCCCACACCAGCAAAACCATAGAATGCTCTTATACAACCGTTAACCCCAGCAGTCGTACTTAATGAAAGCAAACTCTTATTACCAGTAATATTACCATCAACACAATACGCAATACTGCGGTCATTTCCTGCTGCATTTTTTATACTTAAACTACCACTTGTTGGAAGTGCCATTTACTATCAATTATTATTCATCAATTATTTTTAATTCAAAATATACTCCACCAATAAAATTATTCAGCCAATTCCCGACTTCCTGATATAATTGAAGCGGAGTTAACGAATAGAACTCTTCTTCAGAGAAATTGATTTCAAAATCATTGGGTAGAATGTCTTCCGACATCCATATCTGCGTATATCCGCTCTCAAACAATTCTCGGTTTCTATAGAGTCTTGGGGTAACTCTCACCACAGTACTTCCAGCCTGAAATTCGGCATCCATTTTCAGTGTAGCACCGCTTGCAACAATACTCCCATCGCTTGCCGTTAAACCAGATATCGTCATTAAATCTATTTTTGCCATATCTTATGTATTTAATTTTTCTCTTAATGCATTTATTTGTGTTTGCAGACACTGGTTCTGCTGTTTTAATTCTTTAATGGCTTCAACAAATAACCCAGCGAATTTATCGTATTTCAAACCATAGGTTTTGTCTTCAATTCCATATTTTTCTTTATGATGTTCACTTGCTTCACCCGTGCTTACAAGTCTTGGTTCTACTTTTTCAACATCTTGTGCAATAAGACCCATATCGGGAGTACCGTCCTCACAAAATTCATAACAAACACCACAAAGGCAATCAACTGTTGATAATGCGCTTGAAATCGGTACGATGTTCTTTTTCATTCTACAATCTGAAGTCGCAACCCAATCCACAGCACAACCACAACCAGATTGTGCACAAAAACGATACCCTGTAGATGTGGTGCATATTCTTACCGCAAACGCACACTGAACATAGTCAATACATGCATAAGTACCACGAAAATAATAACCACATATAATACTAAATGAACTTGGTGCGCATATATCGTCTCCCACAATTAAATCATCAGTTACACAAGAAATTCCTGTTGTGAGAGTTCCATATGTTGTGGTTTCAAGTCTTTTTGTGGTATCGTGATAGATTTCAACACAACCATCTGTAGTACCCGCACCACTACAAATCGTAACATTTCCACCATTACCAGTAGTGAAACCAGCGTACCCGGCACCACCGCAAATCTGTGCATCACCACCAGCACCACCAGTATATGCATTTCCACCAGCACCACCACGAATAATCGCACGTCCACCTACTCCACCAGTACCAGTACCGCTTGCAGCACCACCATCACCACCACGAACAAATACATAGCAACCAGCACCACCCGTACCACCAGCAGTATGACAACCACCGTCACCACCTAAAAGGCGTAGGCATCCACCATAACCGGGCGTTGAATCACTATCACCCTTACCCGCAAAAATATTCAAAGTATCGCCATTTCCACCATCAGTGGCTTCAGCAACACAAATCGTTCTTTCCGCACCTTGTGAGAAAATAATATCGCCATTTGTCATAGTCAACGGACCGTACATATCCACTGCACCATTTGGACAGAATTCATGTTTGTAACCACCGCCCACATAAATGCAAATTGGTGCGGAAGTGTTTTCAATTGAGCCGAACGTCATCAAGTCAGAACCAGATGCCATTCCCATCATTCTGTTAAGGCTTCCACTGCAATCATAAGCAGTATAATAACTCCCCGCTTGAATTCTAACCGATTGAAGAGCGGAAGAACAACTCTCAATTACGCCATCAAATCGTGCAGTGCTTTTCGTATAGGACGGACCATCAGAATAAACCGCCCAACAACCCAATTCAAGTGTTGATGTCCAGTTACCAGCAGTAGTACCCACAACACCAGCACCGTCTTGTGTTCCACATAGGAAACCAATTACACCATAATTATATCTCGGAGTCTTACCACCAGCATAACCCACAACACCGTGAGAACGACCAGACCCCGAACTTCCATTGTATGATGCATTCGCAATAAGACCCCAATTTCCACCATCTGTTGTACCACCTCTATTAAGGACATAGGCAGCAACATTTGTTGTTGTACTACCAGTATTTCCATATACTATTAAACCATAACAATTACTATGGGTTTCGATTTTAGCGACAGCACCACTTGTGGGATACCATTCCGTACCGCCTTCAGTAACTCTAAAACAATCGGTTTTCACCGCAGCACTTGGAGTACATAAGCAGATATCGGCAGTGTCAATGGTTGCTAATGTTAATGTGCCAGTACCCCTATGACAAATCTTAGAATCGGCATTTGGACCTGTGTTATCTCTAATCATCCTAAAACCATAGTCTGTGTATGTATCATCACCGACAAAATCAATATATGTGTAACCAGTACCAGTTCTACCCTGTCCGAGTTGAATGTATCTTGTTTGGTCAGCAGTAGCACATAAATTCATGCTGCCCTGAATGCTTAAATTCTCACTCGAATAAGTTAAATTCGGATTCGCACATAAATCACCACTGGCATTTATATATGTTGTCAGGGCATTATCTGTTGTTCCGCTTACGGCAACCCCACCCCCCGAAGGAGTTTCCCATGTGGCATTACCGCTTGCATCTGAAGTCAGAACACAACCAGCAGCAGCACCTGTTGTTAATTGGAATGTTTTTGTTGTTGTTTTACCTGTAACAGTTAAGTCACCATTTATTATTGTATTAGTACCAAGAGTGGCTAACGTTGGTGTAAATACAGATTGGTTTGATGCAGAAAGACAACCACTTGGTCTAATATATACTGCACCTGCTCCTGTTGTCCCTAAAAATAGCGATGTGTCTGTAGAGTAGAAGTAAGAGTCTGCTCCCACACACCCATTAACGGTTAATATACTACCATTAAATGTTAAACCACTGCGTGCACAAATAGTATTGGCATCCACGTAGGTTGTGAGTCCACCGACAGTTGAACCGCTCATGCTAAGTCCACCACCAGTTTGACCCGTTACCCATCCAGCATGGGGAATAGAAAGACAACTGATATTTGCGCTGTAATCCGCAAGATAACGTGCGGGTTGATTACCTTTACCACAGAATATCATGTTATCGTATTCCATAGCAATACAGGCGTTGTCGTTATCCAATAAAATGACTTCGGCACAACTGCTATTTGGATTTTCTGACCAGATATAGGTTTCACCACTGGTCATCGTGATGAAACTCGTGGTGTTACAGATATCCGCACTGAATCCCTGATTCGAAACATAAAGTCCATCAGCATTGGAGTCATGAATGCAGAATATATTATTTCCGAGACCCACACATGTGTTTCCCGTTAATGTCCCGCCAAGAGCAATATCCGCTCCTGCTGTACATAAACCGTTTGTGCCACCAGTAATCGTTCCACCACCAGTTTCCTTTTCGATAAGGTCACCGTCTTCGATACCGTCTCTATACCAGTATTCCGTACCGCCAATATTAACGGTGAGTCCAGTATATCTTACACCACCAGCACCACCAAGAAGCGCAGCATTTACCTCAGTTACGCCTGTCCAAGGTTTATTTGTGGTGGTATTATAATACCTCGCATCGTTTGGTAGACCCAATCCTAATTTTATGTTGTCACCTAATGAAATTGCCATTTTTTATCTGTTTTTTTAATATGTTCTAAAGCAAATCGGTAAAGCATCCGTACTCGCTGAACCGCTCATATATACCTTATAATTTACGCTTGACCAACACCCTTGTCCCGATGATATTGAAATCGAACATTCGTCTGGATATTTATCTGTTGGTAAAACATTAATATCACCACAGTTCGGTGCTGCACCACTAATCCATTTGGTTCTCGAAGCATATGTCGCTGGCATTGCAAACCACGTCCATTGACCCACATTATTGAAATCAACAGTTACTGAACTACCAACAGCAGCAATTACCTTAGTTCCACCAGTTACGAGGTCATTGGTAACTGCTGGTCTACTACCACAGGTCTCAACACCCCAATAATATGGATAGATACTGCATTCACTATTATTTCTACTAAAGCTGTCATCTTGTGTACTGCATCCCGTGATTTGCCATGTGTGTGTGGTTGGCGTGCTGTCTGTTATAGTACAAATGCCCAGACTCTGAGGACTATCACCCGCATCAAAACCAGTACCAACTACTGCACCTGCATCACTTCCCGCTATTTTACGAATTCCCACACTACCGCTTGCAACATTCGCACCCGTTGTCGTGCTCCAACTAAATGTCTTGTTTCCACTTAGTACACACCCAACCTCAAATGGCTCATCATCCAGTGCCACATTAAATGCACTGAAAGTCGGCACAATATATGGTGCGAAAGCATCCTGAATAATACATGCAAGTGTTTTTCCCGTTAAAACATACCCGGGCGTTACACCACCCACCTCACAAGTAGCAGGAGAATTAAGTGTATACGTACTACCCGTACTTTCAGCGAAACCCGCCTCATTAATAAATATTGATTTCTTAGTTGCCATTTATTCTGTTTTTTATTTTTATTTATTATACATCAATTGCGTCTTCAAAGAATGGTGATTCCTTAATAAACTCATAGGCTTGTGCAAGAAAATCATCAACAGTTCCCAAATCAGGTCTGAATTCGAAATCCAGTTGCGTTATTTCATCGGTATTGGTGTCAGCGTGTTCCCGATTCTCGTAACACATCATCTTAACATATAACAGGGTTTTACCACCCGTAATACCTTCATCAACAGCTATTTTCCAATAACTATCGGGATAAGTTGTGTCAGTTCGTCTGTCATAAAAATCTTTTTGTAATGCCATATCATTTATAAATAGTTTCGTTATTCAATTATATTTTAAAGACTAATACCAATTATGCAATATCTTAAAACTGTCCCACCCGGGCATTTTGCGCATTCAGTCCACCATACCTTTTCCCTGCTTGTCCAAGCCGTATTAGTTCCCAAGCCATCATAATCAGTACCAGCAGCAAGATTATTGACTTGTTCCTCGGTTAAATCCCATTCACTTCCACTCCACGTACCCAAATCACCTAATTGATATGTACCAGTTGGAGTGTCTTGAATATTTTGAAAATTAATATTCGAATAATTTCTGCTCCAATTTTTTCTATTTTCAAATAAGTAATTCGCAAACTCATTACTACCACATAAATCAGTACTATAAACACGAAATTGATATATGTTATTGGCAAGCGTAACTCCAGATAAATGACCCGTTATACAGGTATCATAAAGTTCAATCCAATAAGCACATGTACTGAAATCAAAATCGGTTTCGATATTGCTGCTAATACAATTACCTCCCGCTCTTAGCGTAGCGGGTTCAGCAATACTTAATGCGCCCCTTAGATGAGGCATCCCCTGACCATAAAAATAATTTACGTTATCAAGATTCCAATTGGTTGTATCCGCACTAAATCCTGAGTTAAATCCTAAAACAACACGACTCAATGATGTAGTCCCAGTAAGAAATCCACTATAATCCCCAGAAAGATTCGAATATTGGAGACCAAAACAAGTTAAATTACTTATATCGAGCTTATCAAAATTTGTGGCTGTAATATTACCACAGAAATTAGGACAACCACCAAATTGTAGGCATGTGACATTTGTCGTATCGAAATTCTGGAAATCTCCACTAACTTCCCCTATACCGTATATGTTTATGTTACGAATATCTGGTGCGTATGTTGACGATAAATTCAGAGTTATACCCGAATTACCCCCAATACATAAATTTGTGGGTTCGTATGGATAGGTGCTGAGTTCTCCAGTTAAATTATTATCATGAAGATATATTGATGTTGAACCCGAACCCATTGTTATGCCAGAAATATTGCCAGTAAAATTTGAACGAACCAAATTAACTTGATTTAAATTAGGAAGATTTAATTGAGTGAGGTCACCACATAATTGACTATCATATAAACCGAAACTTGTTACACCTGACGGAATGTTCCATGTTGTGACATCACCAGATAATGCACACATCCTATAGCCACATATTTGTTGTATGTTCGTAGCATTCGAGAAATCACCATACATACTGGTAATGTGCTCCGTACCAAAAAGACATAGATACTGCAATGTGTCTGGATACCCATCAAAAAATACGTCTCCACTTATACAGTTGCTACCATACCCGAAATTAGCGAGATAAAGTCGTTCCATTTGAGTACCACTAATATCCCAATTACTTAAATCACCCCCCATTGGGGTGTTAGTATATACTTGAAAAAATGTCATACCAGTGTTAAATGTCCAACCACTCATGCTTCCGCTTCTCGTGGAATTCGCCCAATACGCATTTAAATAAGTTAAATTAGATATATCTAATGTGGTGGCATTTATGGTCTGATTATATGTTCCA
>Ga0180438_10003939_pt1 | contig 21873 bp, 20 predicted proteins | sample SS_ome_12_FD_132455 | JGI IMG/M metagenome (GOLD analysis project Ga0180438, IMG submission 132455) | Hypersaline lake sediment archaeal communities from the Salton Sea, California, USA - SS_3_D_2 metaG | ecosystem: Environmental > Aquatic > Non-marine Saline and Alkaline > Hypersaline >...
GGGTCTCTGGGATTTCGCGGGATAGCGTGTCGGAGGCCCGAACTTGTTCGGGTTTTGCGCGTGGATACCCCAACAAGTTGGGGACTCCAGCGCCCTGACCACGCAAAGTCCCAAAGAGCCGCTAGTTTTTCGTGTCGAAGATGCTCTGTTTATCCCAAATTCCAAGTGCCGGTCACCTTGCTCAGAGTTTTGTCAGTCAATCAGGTCTCAGGTTGGAAACACCAGAACCTGAAACCTTGGAACCTGAAACTTGAGACTAGCCTTTGTAAGCCACCCCCAACTCCTCACCAATCGCCCGCAGGTCCGCCGCCACCTTCGGATTGAGCGGAATGCCCTCGCGGGAACGGCGCTCCGCCTCCTCGTACTCCTTCTCGCCGTGGATATAGATCCGGGTCTCACCGGCTGCCTTCGGAGTGTCCCTGAGACGCCGCTGCAGGTCGTCCATCGCCGCCTTGAACTCGTCCACGGGCCGGAATCCATCCACTCGCCAGGCGCCGAAAAAGTGGCCGATCTTGGAGGGCAGGGGCTTTCCACCGGGCATCTTGGGGTAGACCGTGTCGGCGTAGGCCGCGCCGGAGAGGATCGCGCAGAAGACGTCCACCCACAGCGACAGGCCGTATCCCTTGTGCCCGCCCAGCAACTCCCCGGCCCCGCCCAACGGCAGGAGTCCACCACCGGCCCGCCGCCTAAAGTTCTCCAGCACCTGCTCCGCGTCGTCCGTCGGCGTGCCGGTCTCATCGGTGGCCCAGCCCACGGGAAGGGGTTTGTCCAGCCTGTTGTAGACCTCCAGCTTGCCGCGCGGCACGGTGCTGGTGGCCATGTCCAATACGAAAGGAAGCTCCCGGCCTGCAGGAGCCGCTACGGCGATGGGGTTGGTGCCCAGCCTGGCGTCCCGCCCAAAGGTCGGGACGACCAACGCAGCGGAGTTGGTCATCGATATGCCGATGCAGTCGTGCGCCAGGGCCATCATCGCGTAGTAGCCGGCGATGCCATAGTGGTTCGAATTGCGCACCGTCACAAAGCCGGCACCGTGTTCCTTCGCCTTCCCGATCGCCCGCTCCATGGCCCGGTAGGAGACCGGCTGGCCCAAGCCTGCCCCAGCGTCAATCAGCGCCGTGGTCGGGGTATCTGTGACCACCTGCACCTGGGGCTGGGCGATCATCATGCCGTCCCGCAGGCCATTGACGTAGCGCCGGAGGCGGGCCACGCCATGGCTATCGATCCCGCGCAGGTCGGCCGTCACCAGCACGTCGGCCGTGATGCGAGCGTCCTCCTCCGGGACGCCCATCTTCTGAAAGACCCGCACGCAAAAGTCACTTAGGGATTCCGCTTGAACTCCCGGTGTTGTCTCTCCTGGCATCATCTCCTCCAGTCGATCGTGATCTATCGCAGAGCCTGTGATACGGGTGCCACGTCAGCGTGGTCTGCCCGAACTGCCCTACGCGTCGCTTTTCGATTGTACACCTACGGGCTCAACTCCACAAGTGACATGTGGCACTGAAGATCGCGCGATGAATAACAGCACTCCGCAGCACCCGCCCCCCCACCGCCAGGCAGCCCGTCACCTCGGACGCGTGGTCCGTCCCTGGGCATAGGTGAAGGTGCGCACGGGGGATGCCCTCCGTTCAGGAGGCCCTGCTCCCCTGTGGCGCCGCCACGACGGGCGTGACCGACCTGTCCCTCCCGCGTCATCCTCCCCCCTCGCTCCGCCACTCGGCCCCATCCACCCACACCTCCTTCTTCCAGATGGGTACGATCTCCTTCAGCCGATCGATGGCGTAGCGAAGAGCGTCGAAAACCTCGGGGCGATGGGCCGCGGAGAGCGCAATGACCACGGAGGTCTCGCCCACCTGCAGCCGCCCCACGCGGTGGACGATGGCGACCTCCCGGATCGTCTGCCACCGGGCGCGGATCTCGGCGCCGATCTGGCGCAACGTTTCCTCGGCCATCTCTGGGTACACCTCGTATTCCAGATAGCGGACCTCCCGGCCGTCCGTCTCGCCACGAACCACGCCGACGAACGTGGCCAGCGCCCCGATGGCCGGGTCCGCCAGCCGGGCGCCGACATCATCTACCGAGAGCTCCGCTGTGGTGACCTCAAACAACTTCATCGGTTCTATCTCCAGGATGGCAGACTGGTCGATCGGTGAATTGGTCATCGTCTCAGGGATTCTCAACCACTAATGGCACGGTCTCCCCATCACCGGCTCCCCAACCTACCCTCCCCCGACAGGCGGCAGGCACGCGACCTCGTCCCTATCGTGGAGTTCGGTCTGCATGCCGACGTATGCGCGGTTGACAGCGACGCTGATAAAGCGGGTGTAGGCACGCAAGACCGGGTACTCCTCCGTCAACAGCGTGATCAACTCTCCCACCGTCGTGCCCGCCGGAATCTCGCGCACAATCTCCCCCTTCCCGATCGCCTCCCTCGGCGCGGCAAAGAACTTGACGGTGACCCTGATCTCTTTACCCTTCATACTTCCCACCCCGCTCTCTATTCTCCATCCTCCAACCTCCACTCCCCGCTCTTCCCCCCGCTCTTGCGCACCAGGCGGATGTTGCCGATGCGCATGGTCTTTTCCACGGCCTTTGCCATATCGTATATGGTCAGGGCGGCGACGCTGACGGCGGTGAGCGCCTCCATCTCCACGCCCGTCTTTCCCCGGCTGCACACGGTGGCCGTGATCTCGACGCGACAAGCCGCTTCGTCAACGCGAAACGCCACGTCCACCTTGGTCAGGAGCAGGGGATGACAGAGCGGGATGAGATCGGGGGTGCGTTTGGCGGCCATGATCCCGGCCACCTGCGCCACGGCCAGCACGTCCCCCTTCGGGATTCCCCCCGCGACAATGAGGCGCAGCGTCTCCGGGCACATGGTCACCTCTCCCTTGGCGACGGCCACCCGCTCCATATCCGGCTTGTCGCCGACGTCCACCATCTGAACGCGGCCTTCCTCATCTACGTGCGTCAGCTCCATAAGCCCTCCAGCTTAATAGCGTTGGCTCAAACAGCGATGGACGGCAGCTACTCCCAAGTGGCTGCCCACACCTACCCCCCAATCTCGGACATCGCCCGGTTCTCCGGCAGTTGGCACTCGTCGAGGTGATGCTGCATCGGCTTGCTGCCGATACCACTCAACAGCAGTTCCTTGATCTGCCCAACGTCCGCCCCCCGCCGCAGGGGCGTGCGCAGGTCGATCTCCTGGTCGGAGAGGAGGCAGGGGCGCAACTGCCCATCGGCGGTCAGGCGCAGCCGGTTGCACTGATAGCAGAAGTGGTCGCTGATGGGCGTGATGAACCCAATCGTGCCCCTCGCCCCAGGCAGGCGATAGTAGCGGGCTGGCCCGTTGCCAGCGCTCATCCTGGCTGACTCCAACTCTCCCAGCGCGGCCTCGATCTGCCGTCGAACCTGTCGCGCCGTCACCACCCGCTCCTGCCATCCGCCATCCGCCAGCACGCCGCTGCCCACCGGCATCAGCTCGATGAAGCGAACGTTCCACGCCATCTCGATCGTCCTCTGGGCAAAGTCCACTGCCTCGTCGTCGTTTATGCCCTGGATGACCACGGTGTTGATCTTGATCGGTTCCAGCCCCGCCTCGCGCGCCGCTTCCATTCCGGACAGGACGTCCTCCAGCCGGCCCCGGCGTGTGATATGCCGGAAGCGCTCCGGGCGGAGGGTGTCCAGGCTGACGTTGACCCGCTGCAGCCCCACGTCAGCCAGGGCGGCGGCGTAGCGCGACAGGAGAATGCCGTTGGTGGTCATCGCCAGGTCGTCAACGCCGGGGATGCGGGCTAGCATACGGACCAGGTCCACGAGCCCCAGCCTGACCAGGGGTTCGCCGCCGGTCAGCCGCACCTTGCTGATGCCCAATTCGGCCGCAGCCCGCACGACGGTCTCGATCTCCTCGTAGCGCAAGATCTCGTCATGCGAGCGCGGGCAGACACCCTCCGGCGGCATGCAGTAGACGCAGCGCAGGTTGCAGCGATCGGTCACCGAGATGCGCAAGTAGCTGATGGGACGGTTATAGGCGTCTAGGTGTGCCATAGAGAATTCTGAATTCTGGGTGTGCCCGCAAATCGGCACCTTCCTCGGACAAAACACGACGTCCACCTGGAACGAGGTGGACGCCAGCGCGTTGACTACCTGTCGTCCAATCTCCTTTCCAAGCACGGGAGGCACGACCGTTTCCAGCCGCACCCTGTCGCCCACCCCCCATAGGCTCAGCCTGTAGGGGCGATGGGTCGGAGAGGGGACACCGTATGCAATTACAGGTCATTCTACACGATTTCGCCTCAGGCGACAAGGGGCGACTTGAGGGGCGGTCTGGACCTTTCCGGGGCCTGTCGTGACCCCAAAGATGACAAATTCCTGGCCTGCGCGGCGGAGGGAGCAGCCCACTACCTGGTGAGCAGTGACCGGGACCTGCTGGAGATGCGCCGTTACAGGGGGGTAGCTATCGTCAACCCGGGCCAGTTCCTGCTAGCGCTGGAGTTGCACCCGCTGAAAGCGAGGGCAATGGCAGCTCGCTTTGACCACGACATGCTGGCAGACATTCGGGCCTCAGTGCAGTTGGAACCGGAGACAGAGGCGCGGCTGGCAAAGGCATTGGAAACGCTGGACGTGGAACCAGCGAACCACTGAAAACCAGTACCTCCTCGCGCGTCATTCGTGTTCCAGACGTCCCTCTCCCACCGCGCTCCCCTCGTCCATCAACTCCGACAAGGTGACGACGCGGAATCCGCGGCGGTCGAGTTCCGGCAGAATTGCGGTAAGGGCCGTGACCGTGCGTTCGCCGCGCGCCCCATAGTCGTGCAGCACGATGATCGAGCCGGGCTGGACATTGGACAGCACGTACTGCGCCGCGAACCAGGAGGATGGAATCTGTGAGTCGAAGGGATAGACAGAGCCGAGGGCGCATTGATAATTGTGCTTGTGAAGAACCGAGAGCATGTCGGCATTGTACCACCCGGACCCCGGTCGGAACCAGCGAACGTCCGCGAATTCCGAGAGTACGTCGTGGGCCTCCAACAGTTGTCCCTCAAACTCGGAGACATCGAGCAGGATGCTGGGATCATCGGTCGTGAGGTGGTTAGCAAGCTCGTGCCCCTCTTTTACAGTACGGATGACAATCTCCTCGTTCCCGGGTATATGATCCGTGATCAGGAAAAAGGTCGCGCGCGCGCTGTATTGCTTGAGCACGTCCAGGATTTTTGGAGTCGCGACCGAGTCTGGTCCGTCGTCAATCGTCAGAGCGACGACAGGCTCTTCGGTCTCAGCACAATAGACCACTTCAGGAGACCGCTTCGCGAGTATCTCGATAACCCAATCAGGTTGGAGCACGGCTATTCCACCCGCGATGAGTATGAGTGTGAGTACAGCCGAGCCGAGCTTGAGCCTCTTCCGTGGCGCCATGCGGCCTTCATACCTGCTCCTCAACCAGCAGGCGCCGCAACACCTTGCCCACGAACGACTTGGGCAACTCCTCGCGGAACTCGATGTCCCACGGCACGGCGTATTCCTCCAGCCGCCGGCGGCAGAGGCCCATCAGCTCCTCTTTGGAAAGGTCGGTGCCCGGGCGGGGCACCACAAAGGCCTTGACCTTTTGCCCGCTTTCCCGGCTCGGCACGCCCACGACGGCGACCTCCATGACTTTGCTGTTCTCGTACAGCACCTCCTCTACATCTCTGGGGTAGACGCTGTACTTACCGGCCAGGATCGTGTCACGCTTGCGCCCGATGATTTGGGCATACCCGTCGGCGTCCATCACGGCCACGTCGCCTGTATAGAGCCAACCGTCCTTGAGCACGGACTCGGCGTCGGCGTCTTCTTCCTCGTTCCAGTAGCCCTGCATGACCTGGGGGCCTTTGACCACCAATTCGCCAATCTGCCCAGGAGGCAGGTCCCCTCCCGTCGCCACGTCCACGACCTTGGCGTCCGTGTTGGGGATGGGAATGCCGATCGAGCCGGCCTTGCGCGTGCCTTCTAGAGGGTTGGCGTGGGTCACCGGCGAGGCCTCCGTCAATCCATACCCCTCTACCAGGCGGCCCCGCGTGAGCTTCTCGAAGGCCTCCTGTACCTCGATAGGAAGAGGGGCTGCGCCGCTGATGCAGGCTTTGATGGACGACAGGCCGTAGGAACGCACGTTGGGCGCTTGGTTGATGGCCATGTAGATCGAAGGGACGCCGGGGAATATGGTCGGCTTGAACTGCTTGATGTGTTGGAGCACCTGCCCCAGCTCGAAAACCGGCAGCAGTACGATCGTGGCTCCCATCGCGATGGGGATGTTCATCGCGGTAGTCATGCCATAGCTGTGCGTCAGCGGGATCACCGAGAGAAAGGTCTCTTGGCCATAGTGCAGGTCGGGGATCCAGTGGCGGGTTTGGAGCGCATTGGCGACCAGATTGTTGTGGGTCAGGCAGACCCCTTTGGGCACGTCGGTGGTCCCGCTGGTGTAGAGAATGGCAGCTAGTTCGTGGCCAGAGACCTCGATGCCGGGCGGAGTGCGGGCCGTGTCCATCACCAGCCGTCTCATCAGGTGTCCCCCGTAGCTCCTGTCGGCCATTTCGTGTTCGCCAAGCCCCGCCGCCTCCCAACGGGCCAGGAGCTGCCTGTAGACAGAGGCCGAAACAGCTTCGCGGATGTCGGCGAAGATGAGCGTGACAGGAACGTGTGCCTGTACCGCCTTGGCTAACCGGCCAAACTCCCTCAGCGTGATCAACACCTGGGCGCCAGTCTGCCGGACCTGTTCGATGATCGCCGGCCCGTCGGCATCGGGGTTGGGGAGCACCACCACGCCGCCAATCTTGAGCGTGGCGTAGTAGGCGATGATCATCTGGGGCGTGTTGGGCAACACCACCATGACGCGATCTCCTGGCCGCACACCCAGACCGTGTAGCGCGTGGGCGAACTGGTTGGCCTGCCACTCGAGCTGCTGGTAGGTCAGCGTGGAGCCGTAGAACACGGTCGCCGTCCGCTTCGGCACGCTATCCGCGGCCGCTTCCAGGAACCTGTGAAGCGGCTGGCGCGGGATGGGAACGGTCGGCGGCGTGTGTTTGCCATAGCTGTTGAGCCAGGGTCGATTCTCGGGGAGTATCGAGCAAGAAGCCTGGTCGCGCCAGGAGAAACGTCGCCCCTTCTCCTCCTGGCAGATGAACCGCTCGATAGCGCGATTGACCGCCTGGTGGCGCTCGAGCTGGACCTTGTGCTTGGACGCACCAACGTCGATCACCTCGGCCCCTGGCACCATGTTGCCCACCTCATCAAAGACGTGACGGGGAAAGTAGCGATCGCGTTCCCCCGTGATGACAAGCGTGGGCAGGCCGATGTTTTGCAGCAGCGACCAACCCTGCCACTTGCGCATGTTGTTCAGCATCATCCGCTTCATCACGTGGACTTCGGCGTTCCAGCGCGGGCGGTACTTCCACCAGGGTCGGAACGCGGCCGTCGGGACGCGGGAGAGCAAGGAGGCCCCACGGGGGAGCGGATACTCGCCGGCCGTCGCGATCAAGACCAGTTTCTCCAGGCGCTCCGGGTGGGCGCTGGCATATTCGGCGCAGATCGAACCGCCAAAGGAATGGCCGACCAGGACAAATCTCTCTGGCAGGTCGAGCGCGTCCGCGATCGCGTTGATGTCGTCGACCAGCTCGAACATGGTGTATTCGGTAAAGGGAGCATCGCTCTGACCGTGGCCGCGCAGGTCGGGAGCCACGACGCGATACCTGCGTGCAAAATAGTTGATCTGGTACTCCCACGTCTCGGCGCAGCCCGCGTAGCCATGCACGAACATAATCGTCTTCTCAGCCCCTTCCGGCCAGAGGTCCACTACACTCAATTCCATGTCGGAGAGCCCTTGGATGGGCACTTCGACACGGTAAAGGCTGAAGTCGAGTTGGATGTCCCGGCGCTTGAGGCCCCGCAGTTTTCTCTTCATCCCTCACCCCCTATGTTCTCAACCTGCTCCACGCCATCAACTCTCGGATTGAAGACGGCCCAAGAACTAGAGAGGCGTGAGCCCTCGTGCTTTCCTCAGGTTCCCCCAGAACGGCTTGTAGAGGAAGCTGTTCTCGTCCAATTCACAGAGCTGTTCGAACATCGGTTTTGTGACGGTGAAAGCCAGGATGTCCGGCGGCAAGAAGCGACGCATCGCGATATCCGTCGCACCGACGATGGCCTGCGGAACGCTCAGGTCCTGAAACAACGGGACCAACTGCATACACCCCGACCCGAACGGCGCGATGACAGGGGGGGGATCGCCTAGCGCGCTATTGTACTGAGCACCCAACATGAGCAGACCGAGCTGGTCAGGATTGACAAACAAGGTGATACTCCTGAGATACTCGTACTGAGCTTGTCGGAGAGGGCCGATGAGAATATGCGGATGTTCCTGTGCATAGGTCTTGGTGCGATCCAGCCACTGGCGCATCAGGTCACGCGATGATTTCAATCCCTCGTCATCCACGAGGAACTTCAAAGTCCTCGCGTGACCTCGTCTCGACGCCGCATATCCAGTGACCGGCTCCGCCACAGCCAAAGTTCTCCTTCGTGATATGAAGCGTCCCTCCAGTGAGCCAACTTTCGTAGAAAGCGAAAACACACATGCGCCTGCCTGATGCGGGCCTGACCAAGGGCGCGAACGGGGAAGGGTCAGGCGCGTCGTAAAATCCTATCAGAGGGATGCTAAGGTCGATTCTCTCAACTAGGTTTGTCGGATCGGGTTGCATCATTGCCTCCGCTGGCCCTAAACGAACGGCGAGGTGGATGCCCACCTCACCGATGATGATCAGGCGGTCACCAAATCGCGAAACGCCCGCTGCAACTTGGTGGTCACTGGACCCGGTTTCCCATCGCCCACCCGCCAGTCATCCACCTGAACCACCGGCATGATCTCGGTGGTCGTGCCCAGGATCATGAGTTCACTCGCCTCCCTCAACTCTTCCTCTTGAATGGGAGATTCCCTGAATGGGATGCCCAGCTCGCCACACAGATTTCGCGCCACCCGCCGGGTTACTCCCGCCAGTATATGGTTAGTCCGGGGATGTGTCACGAGCTGTCCTTCAAACACCGCGCAAAAGTTGGTGTGAGACCCTTCAGTTATCACGCCATCGCGGACAAACACCGCTTCCTCCGCCCCGCTCTCCTTGGCCTGTTGGCTGGCCAGCACATTCGCCAATAACGCCACCGACTTGATGTCGCACCGCGCCCATCGGATGTCAGGAACCAGGACGATCTTGACCCCACTTTCCCATCTGTCTCGCGATGGCCGGAAGGGAGAAGCAGAGACGTACACCGTCGGAGGCGTTCCCTCGTCAGGAAACGCGTGACTGCGCGGGGCTACACCCCGGGTGACCTGAACGTAGAGCACGGCATCGGCACCCTCAAGGGCGTTGCGCTGCATCACCTCCTCAGCGATATCCCTCAGGCTTTCCTCATCAAGTCCTGCAATCCGGAGTTCCCTCAGGCTCCGATCCATCCGCCTGAAGTGTTCTTCGACCTTGAACAACCTGCCACCATAGGAGCGGAGCACTTCATAAGCGCCATCAGCAAACAAGAACCCACGATCATCGGGGGAGACCCTGACGTCCTCCTTGGGAACAAACCGGCCATTGAAATAGACGATCAAGCTCATGCAGTTCCTCTCTCAGATCTCTACCTCCGTACCGACCCCGGCCTGTCGCGCCAGTGCATAGACCCGAGCTGCCGTGGAGGCGTCCTGTACCGCCAGCCCCACCGACTTGAAGAGCGTGATCTCCTCCGAGGACTCCCGCCCCGACTTGAGCCCTGCCACTACCTCGCCCAGGCTGGCGTGGATGTGATCCTCGGTGATGGCCTCCTGTTGAATGGGGATGATCAGGTCGCCGGCCTCCGCCAGGCACGCAGGGCCGTAATCGGGCACCACCTTGGCCCGCCGGATGGTCTCGGTATCGAGCTCGCGCGCATCTGGAGAGTGAGAGCCAATCCCGTTGATGTGGGTTCCCGGTGCCAGCCACGCTCCCTCAAAGACCGGCGTCCTGCTGGCGGAGGCAGCTACAATCACGTCGCTCCCACGTTCGACGCAGGCCCGCGGATCGTCGGCAGGCTCGATGGGGATGGACAGTCGCTCAGACATCTCGGCGGCGTACCTCCCCCGCGCTTCCTGCACCGGGTCATATACGACGGCCCGCTCGATGGGGCGCACCTCGCAGACGGCCATCAGTTGCGTGCGGGCCTGCACGCCCGCCCCGAAAACGCCCACGCTATGAGCATCCTCCCGCGCCAGATACTTGGTCGCCACGCCCGACGCCGCACCGGTGCGCATCGCCGTGAGAAACCCAGCGTCCATGATCGCCACCAGCGCCCCAGTACGCGGATCGTTCAGAAGCAACGTACCGATGGTCGTCGCCAGGCCGTACTTGGACGGGTTGTCGGGATAGACGGTGACGACCTTGAGCGCCAACGCGCCTCCCTCCTCGCTCCCGCCAATGTAGGCCGGCATCCCCAGGTGTAGGCCGTGGTACTCGGAGATACGGATGGCGGTGCGCTGCGGCATAATCACGTTGCCCAGCGCCAGCTGCCGGAACCCCTCCTCCACGGCACCGATGGCGTCCTTCATTGTCAACACAGATTCAACGTCTTTTCGAGTCAGCAGCAGTGGCATTCCTTTTCCTCCTCTCCTGGATCATCACATTCGCACGCCTCAGCGATCACCTCAATCTCGACCCGCGCTCCCAGCGGCAGCGCCGCCGCCTGGAGCGTAGCACGAGCGGGTGGTTCCTCCGGGAAGAACTCGGCATAGACCCCGTTCATCGCCCCAAAGTCGGCGATGTCCGCCAGGTAGACGGTGGTCTTGACGACGTGGCGCAGGCAGGAACCGACCGCCTCCAGGATTGCCCCGAGGTTCTTCAGCGCCCGCTCCGTCTGGCTGGCGATATCCTCCCCCACCAGTTGGCCCGTGTCCGGATCGAGACCGATCTGCCCCGCTGTGAAAACGAAACCACCGACGCATACCGCCTGCGAATACGGCCCAACGGCAGCGGGAGCCTTGTCCGTAGCGACAATCTGCTTATCCATATATTCCTCCTCGCATTCGATACACTTGATGTTGGGTGCTGACCGACCGCAACTCGCCGTTCGTGCTCCGCAGCTCGCTGGCGTTGCCAGGCCCGGATCTTTTTGTCCGCCGTCACGAGCATTCACGGCTGTGGTCGCCACGCCGGGCTGATATCGTGTCCCGAGTTGTGCGTCAGGTTCGTCTGGCCCGAGCCATCGGCGTTCATCACATATATCTCCAGGTTGCCGTCGCGATCAGAGACAAAGGCGATGCGTGTGCCATCAGGCGACCAGGCGGGAGATCGATCTAGTGCCGGATTGTTCGTCACCCGGGCCTGCTCCGAGCCATCGGCGTTCATCACATATATCTCGGCGTTGTCGTCGCGACCAGAGGTAAAGGCAATTCGCGTGCCGTCAGGCGACCAAGCCGGCGACTCGTCGGTCGCCGGGTTGTTCGTTACACCGGAGACGAAAGCAATCCGCTCACCGTCGGGCGACCACGCCGGTGCCATATCGTGCGCAGGATTATCCGTCAGGGGGATCTGTCCCGAGCCGTCGGCGTTCATCACAAAGACCTCTGCCATCCCGTCGTAGCGGTTCGAGACAAAGGCGATTCGTTCAGGAGGTGCCGATGAGCAAGCAGACAAGGCAACGCCTGAAATGGCGACCATCAAGAACAAGAGCGTATGCCGTCCCGATACACAGTGCACGTTCTGCTCTCCAATGACATAACACAAGCGCCTAGTACACGTGGGCCTGAATCCTTCGGCAGCTATCTGCTCGAAGGGGACCATCAGATCCCCGTCTTGAACGCCGATTTTTCCACAGTAGAACCGCTCAAGGCTGCCTGGCGAGCGCACAACCAGGGAAGGGCTCCCGCCAAGCTGTACCAGCTATGGCCTCAGCACCAATACTCCCTCGGCGTCCGCCTCAACGTCCGCCTCCTCCCACAGCATGGGGTGATACTCGATGTTCCGCCACGGATCAATCATGTCATCGTAGTGGGAATGATAAGGATGGCCAGACTGGCCTGTGGTGTGCATCGAGACCGAGTTGGCGAGATCGTCCAGGTCCACGATTTGGCGATAGGAGGGGACGGTATCCACGCCATAGGGATCGTTTATGCTATACCCAGTGTTATTGACCGTGGCGATGGTGCCATCCACCGGGAACGGGCCCCGGTTAAAGATCCTCTCAATCAGACGAATGCCAGACTGTCCCAGGCTTTGGTTATCAAAGACCGCAGTGTGCAGCTCACCCCAGCGCCACTTCTCCATGTTTCGTCCCAGTGTCTCGGTCAGTTCCTCCACCGCCTCCTCCAACGCCAGCAACAGGATCTCGTCCCGCGCCTCCACCTCCGGCGTGGTCACGTCGTCGAACCAGTGCGAAGCGTCGTCCTCCAGAAAGTCGATCAGCGCGACGTTCAAGCTGCCCCGGGCCTGGTTCAGGAGTTGTTCGCCGAGTTCGTCGCCGAAGGTCAGATCTATAAGGTGCAGGCGGAACGCCTCGAAGAGGGCCGCCCCGGCGCTCTCCCGATCCGCGCGCCTGTCCCACAAGCGAAGTAATTCCAACGCCTCTGCCAGGCGGCGCTCCTCTCTGGAACTGCGCCCTGTGTCTGTCACAGGAAGCACCAGCAAGTGAGGCAGGACGTCCTCCGCCCAGACGGGACTGCTGTTTCCCTGCATAGCCTGTAGCTCTTCCAGGGAGAGCGAGGAATCGGCTTCGATCAGCCCCACGATCCGCCGCGCCCGGTATCCGGGCGCCCAGTCCATCGAGAGGAAATGGGGAAAGTCCGGCCCCACCACAGCCTGGTTGGCGGTGACGATATATCCCTCCTCCGGGTTAAAGGCGCGGGGCAGTTCGTCGAAGGGGATATAGTCTACCCATTCGTACTCGCCAGTCCACCCCGGCACCGGCATCGAGCCGTCGCCGGAGGCGCGGATGGGGATGCGGCCGGGGGCTTGGTAGCCGATGTTCCCCTCTACGTCGGCATAGACAAAGTTCTGGCTAGGCACATCCCAGTACGAAAGCGCCTCCCGGAACTCCTCCCAGTTGGTGGCCCGATCCAAGAGCAGAAGGCTGCGCATCAGTGTGCCGGGCTGGAGCGCGGTCCACGAGAAAGCCAGGGGTTGCCAGCCAAAGCTCCACTCCCCCTCCATACCGCCGACCACGTCGTTAATAATGGGGCCGTGACGGGTGATACGGACGTCCATCACCACGGGCTCCTCCCGCCCAGCAACGATAATCTCCTCGCGGACGATCTCCATGTCGAGCCACTCCCCCTTGTACTCGTACTGGTTGGGGTTCTCCGGGTTGACGCGCTCGATGAACAGGTCTTGCACGTCCGGTCCCAGGTTGGTGACTCCCCAAGCGATGTGGTCGTTATGGCCAATGACGACGCCAGGAGTGCTGGCGAACGAAGAGCCCACGACGTTGTAAGGACAGTCTGGTCCTACCGGCTCGCAATGGAGGCCAATCTCGTACCAGATGGAGGGCATCTGGATGCCCAGATGGGGGTCGTTGGCCAGGAGAGGCATGCCTGTCTCGGTACGCTCCCCGGAGACGACCCAACTGTTGCTCCCCACATCGTCTCCTTCCCCCAGGAAATGGGTATCGAAGGCAGCCTCAGACACCGCCCTCAGCGTCGCCCCCGTCAGCGGATGTGGGACGATGACCGGGTAGTCGTCCGGATAGGGCGGCACGAGTTCGCTGAGAGCGGATGTGCCAAGCCGGGCGGTAATTTGGGCGCGCAGGAGCTCATCGCTCCTGTTCCCTCCCAGATCCCAGGCCATGACCTTGGCCCAAGTAATGGTGTTGAGAGGCGTCCAGGGCTCAGGATCGAACCTGACGCCGGTCAGCCCCAACAGGGTGAACTCTAGCCCGAGACGACCACGGTGGGTGGAGATGTAGGCATTGACCCCCTCGGCGTAGGCCTCCAGCGCCGCTCGCTCCTCCTCACCCAGCATTTCCAGCTCCTGAACAGCGACACGCTGCCACGCCAAGGTACGGAGAAAACGATCTTGTTCCAGGGCAGATTCACCCAGAATCTCGGACAATCGCCCGGATCCGATCCGCCGCCAGAACTCCATCTGCCAGAAGCGATCCTGGGCGTGGACGTATCCTTGGGTAAAGAAAAGATCATGGGAATTAGAGGCGTAGATGTGGGGGATCCCCCAACTGTCGCGGATGATGGTGGTTTCCGCTTGGAGGCCGTGCACTCGTGACCTTCCCTTGATCTTGGGCCAGGGACGGCGCACGGTGAAGAGGACGGAGCCGACGCCAATCAGCCCCACCACGAGCACGATCACCAACACGACCAACAGGATCAGCCATGGTTTACGCATAGTTACCCTCCCTCCTTGGCACCCGTTCATCGATGACTTGGCGTTTTCGCACGCCGATCCGGGAGCAAAATCACCACGAAAGCGCAAGGCTGCTTCTGAACAAGTACTTGACAAAGACCACGCGGTAGCAGGGATTATATAGCGGCGAAGGGATGAAGTCAAACGAGCGTAGCCTGCTCTGAACGACCAGGGCGCACAATATGGAGAGCCCCTGTCTTCACGGCAAGAGCATTGTAGTTCACTGTGGAGCGGCAGGAGGGAGGGGATGACCCAACCGGCCCGCAGTCTGCCTGGTACTGGTTGCGCAGGACCGGTTCGACATCAGGCTCAAGGCTGAAAGAGTACAAATCCGCCTGCAGATTGGCGCGGCAGAGGGAGTTGCGCTATAATACCACTATGCAGTGGCACCGTCATCCCCGCCTGTGGCTCTTGCTGGCATTAGCAGTGGTGTTTACCGCTGCTGCTGCATTGTGGCTGTGCGACGGGCGGTCCGGCGGCGAGCGCTCTCCTCTTTCCACCCCGGCAGCGTCGGAGGGATCGCCGCTGGCGACCCCAACCCCCGGAAACGCCACGTCGTCCCCCCCATCCTCCTGGACAACCAGTGGTGCTGTTCTGATTTGGATCATGCTGGGTATTCTGTTGGCTCTAGTTATTGCCTTCGTCATCCTCCGGGGGTATCGTCACGCCGCCTGATGAGCACCCTGCGTTCCTCTCACGTTGCCGTTTGCCTTTCGATATTGGTCGCTTTTGCCGTACGAGCCGTGTCCATCAACGCCCAATCCCTCTGGCGGGATGAGGTGGATGCCCTGTGCTACGCCTACGAATTTCCCCACCTCGTCGTCCAAACACTGGCGCCAGAGACAGCGGGCAGCCTGAACACGCCTTGCGCCTGCCCCCCCGTGCTGGCAACCCCGGCCGAATCTCCCGAGGAGGGTGTGCCGCGCCGTCTGGCAAGGACGCTCGGGGGGATGATTCGGCAGAACGGTCCACTCTACTTCTTCCTGCTGCGCGGCTGGATCGTGGTCACCGGCACGAGCGAGTACGCGATGCGGTTCTTTTCCCTCGTCTTCGGTGTTCTGTGTGTGCCCCTGAGCTACGCGATGGGGCGTCGCCTGTTTGACCGCTTGGTCAGTCTCCTCGCTGCGTGGCTTGTATCCACGTCCCCCTATCTGACCTGGTATAGCCACGAGGTGAAGATGTACGCCTTGGTGTCGGCGCTGGCCCTGGTCGCGATCTATGCATTGCGCCGTGCCGTCGAAGGAACAGGCTGGCACTGGTGGGCGGTACAAGTCGTCGCCACGAGCTTGGCCTTCTATTCCCACATTCTGGCAGCCTTGCTGATACCCGTCCAAATCCTGATCTATTTCGCCTGGTGGCCCCGCACACGCAGGCAGTTGGCGGGTGCCCTTGTCAGCCTGGCCTTTCTCACCCTGCCTTACCTGCCATTGGCTATCTGGCAGGCGCCGCAGGTGCTCCAGGCTCGTGAGACTGGCTTTCACCCATATGGACTGGGCGAAATGGCCGAGATCTTGCTCAACGGTTGGAGTATGGGCATCCTCGGTCGAGGCTGGCCCTGGGGCGCGGTGTTGGCGGGGACGTTGGCTGTATGGGGACTGACAAGTCCAATCTTCCTCCCCTTATCTTCCCCCCACCCCAGGAGAGAAGGCCTGGACGAGGAGATGACCCGTTTCGCGTTGGTATGTTGGCTGGTGATCCCACTGTTGAGCGTGTGGCTCATCTCGCTGCGGCAACCACTTTTCACCGATCGCTATTTTATCTGGACAGCACCGGCCTTCTATATGCTGATTGCCTTGGGTTTAGCGTCTGTCGCGCGCCTCGGAGACTGGGGCCGTTGGACTGTCGTGTTCCTGGTGGGCGCCCTCCTCGTCTTCAGCGGTGTTAACCTGTGGCAACAAGCCATTGAGCCAATCAAGTCCGACTTTCGCGCTGCTGCCGCCTACGTAGCCGATCACTACACGTCTGGCGAACTGATCGTATTCCAGATCCCCCATGGCCGGTATACCTTCGATTACTATTTCCCCATCCAAGAGTACCCTTGGACCGAGGGACTCTACACCAATCATCGGGCACCGGACGGTTCCTACCTGGTCAGCGAGCAGAATGCCGCCTACCTTGCGCAGGAGATGACGGCGACGTACGGCTCGGTCTGGCTAGTCGCCACCGAGACGACAATGTGGGACGACCGTGGGCTGGTGCAGAGGTGGTTGGATACTAACGCGCAGCGGACAGATGCAGAATACTTCACGCGGGTGGCTGTGTACCGATACGTCAAGTGAGACGCAAAGCGTAGAACGGAACCAGTGCCCTTCAAGCACTTGACATTTCACGCTCTGCTTCGCGCTCTTGGACTCTTTGCGGTATAATACCTCCACGGGCGCACGTCTGGAGGCAGGCTTGAAGACTGGCACCATACGAGCGATAGATATCGAGAGCGAGATGCGCGGCGCCTACCTGCCCGATGCGCGCGATGGCCTCAAGCCAGTCGGCATCGCCTTCCCAGCATCGAAAGGACCGAAGGTACAAGCGGCCGCAGCGAATAGCGGTTGATGAGATCGACATGGATGGCCCTGTTTGCTGGCGAAGAACAACAGGATGTGTACACGCCGCATCGTCTGAGTGCGTGGGGACCGGTTCTGGGCTTGGAGGATGGGCGACCCACACCTCTGGAGGATCGCGAACTGGCCGCCCACTTTGGCCCCGAGTACGCGTTGTACGCCCATCGCGTGGCCCGCCTGTTCCCGAACTGAGTGGCTGCAGGTTCATACCATGAGATTGGAAGGATAAGCGAGATGTGGAGAGATTGGCGTGAACGCCGTCCTGGACAAACGCTGGCTTTTATGCCGGAGCCAGACGATCAAATACTGGCGGAGACACTGGTGGCCTTTGCCAACTCCGACGGTGGCACCATCCTCATCGGTGTGGACGAGACGGGGCGCGCCACGGGCCGCGTCTATGCTGACGAGGTTGAGGCGGCGTTGCGGGCTGCTGTACAGGAGTGCCGGCCAGTTGTGGAGGCCCGCTGGCACCAAGCGGCAGCGGAAGGTGGTCTGGTCTATTCCATCGTCGTAGCCCGCAGCCCTGAGCTCCACAGTCTGTCCGACGGACGCGTGTTGGTCCGCACCCGTGCGGAGAACCGGCCCCTCAGCGGTGACCAGATCCGCCAACTAGCCGCCACAAAATCCACCGGAGATTTCGAAGCGGAACCTGCGCCTGGAGCGCAGCGGGAGGACTTTGACGGCGAGGTGATCGCCGAATACGTCGCAAAGTGGGAGGAGCGCCAGCACCGGGAGTGGACACGCTCCGTGGATGACCTTCTGCTTCAAGTTGGAGCCTTAGACGAGGACGGCAATCCCACCATTACGGGCGTCCTGCTGTTTGCCCGCAATCCCCAGGCGTTTCTGCCCCAGAGCGGGCTGACGTTCGTCAAATTCGCCAGCACCCTGCCCCGAAGCGAGACGGGCCAACCAGGCTATGGGCGTCGCGAGGAGATTGGGGGGCCGCTGGCGCGCATCATCCAGCGCACGTGGGAGGTTGTGGGAGAGGAGATGCGCATCGGCGCAGTCGTCACCGGGCTGGAGCGGGAGGAGCGAACCGAGTACCCGGTTGCAGCCGTGCGTGAGGCATTGGTCAACGCCGTGGCGCACCGGGACTACCGTCTGGGAGGGCGACGCATCGAGGTGCGCATGTTTACCGACCGTATGGAGATCATCAGCCCGGGTGGCCTACCCGGCTTTATCACCGTGGACAACATCGTCGAGGAACACTTTTCGCGCAATCCGCGCATCGTCTCCTGTCTGTACCAGTGGGGCTACATCGAAGAACTGGGATTGGGCGTCGATCTGATGATCGAAGACATGGTGCGAGCCGGCCATCCCCCGCCCAAGTTCAAAGATAGCCCTTACTCGTTCACCGTCACGCTCTACAACGTCCGCGAGCGTGCCCCCTTGCCTGCCTGGACGCGCACGATGAACGAGCGGCAGGCCAAGGCGCTGGCCTATGTCCAGGAACATGGTCGCATCACCAATCGGGAGTACCGGGAACTCTGCCCCGATGTCAGTGCCGAGACCATACGGTTGGACCTGGTGGACCTGGTGGAGCGGAGCATTTTGCTCAAGATCGGCGCCAAGAAGGGAACCTATTACATATTGAAGTGACGCATGTCACGAGAGCAACAATCAAATCCGTGTTTTTTATCCCAAATTTATCCCAAATCCGATTTGGGTTATCCGCTGGGAGTCACACTGACGCCCCTTATCCCAAGTTTATCCCAAATTGGATTTGGGATATTTTGTACAAAACAATCATCACTAAGGAGGTAATCGAATGGACCTGCAACTTTCCGACGAGCACCGTATGATCCGCGACATGGCACGGGAATTTGCCCAGCAGGAGATCGCGCCAGTCGCAGCCGAACATGACGAGACGGGCGCGTTTCCATACGAGACGATCGCCAAGATGGGCGGACAGGGTTTTATGGGTATCGAGGTGCCAGAGGAGTACGGTGGCGTGGGGATGGACACGCTCGCCTACGTGCTCGCGCTGACGGAAATCTCCAAAGTCGATGCATCCCACGGCGTTGTTATGTCCGTCAACAACTCCCTCTACTGCTATGGCTTTCTCCGGTTCGGCACCGAGGAGCAGAAGCAGAAATACCTCCAGCCGGTCGCCAGCGGTCAGGCTATCGGGGCGTTCGCCCTCACCGAGCCGCAGTCCGGCTCCGATGCTGGTAACATACGTGTGACAGCATCCCTCTCCCCAGATGGTTCTCACTATGTCATCAATGGCACCAAATCGTGGATCAGCAGCGGCCCGGCGGCCAAGTACATTGTCCTCTTCGCCCAGTCCGACCCCAACGCTGAGCCCCGCCACCGGGGCGTCAGCGCCTTCATCATCGATACTGAAGAGCCAGGATTCTCCCGTGGCAAGACCGAGCCCAAACTGGGTATCCGGGCCTCCGCCACCTGCGAGATCCACTTCGAAGACTATGAATGCCCGGTAGAGAGACGGCTGGGCCAGGAAGGAGATGGGTTCAAGATCTCGATGGCTGTGCTGGACGCGGGCCGAATCGGCATTGCCGCTCAGGCACTGGGTATCGCCGAGGCAGCCTACGAGGCATCGGTGGCATACGCATGCGAGCGGGAGGCATTTGGCCAAAAGATCGGCCAGTTCCAGATGATCCAGCAGAAAATAGCCGACATGAAGATGCGCATCGAGGCCAGCCGGCTGCTGATCTACCAGGCAGCGTTGGCCAAGGAGAATTCGAAAAAGACCGGCCATCGCTATACCCTGGAGTCGTGCATGGCCAAAACGTTCGCCTCCGAGACAGCGATGTGGGTCACAACCGAGGCAATCCAGATTCACGCCGGGATGGGCTACAGCAAAGAGCTGCCCATCGAGCGTTATTTCCGCGACGCCAAGGTCACCGAGATCTATGAAGGGACCAGCGAGATCCAGCGCATGGTGATCGCGCGGATAGAGACAGGTTTGCGGTAGGGCCGATGATGGAATATGATGGAATATGAAATCCCTATGCTTCTATGAACACGGCGACCTGGACGTATTGCAGTACACGGATGTACCCGACCCCGAACCTGGGCCGGGCGAGGTGTTGGTGCGCGTGCGGGCCTGCGCCCTCAACCACCTGGACATCTGGGTTCGGCGCGGCTGGCCCGGCCTGAAGTTGGACATGCCCCACTGGGCCGGAGCGGACGTGGCCGGGGAGGTAGCCGGACTGGGCGAGGGGGTCACCGGTTGGGAGGTGGGGCAGCGCGTCGTAGTGGACCCCGGCATCAGCACCGGAGAGGACGAATTCACCCATCGCGGGGAGCACTCCCTCAGCCCTGGATACATGATCTTGGGGGAGCACATTCGGGGTGGACAGGCAGATTATGTGACGGTGCCAGCGGACAACCTGATGACCATCCCCGACGGTTGGGACTTTTCTCAGGCGACCGCGCCGCTATTGGTCAGCCTCACTGCCTGGCGCATGCTCATCCATCGCGCCAGGCTGCGGGCGGGAGAGTCGGTGCTCGTCATCGGGGCTGGCGGCGGGGTCAACTCGATGGCGATCCAGATCGCCAAGCTGGCCGGTGCCACTGTTTACGCTCTCACCAGCACCGAGAGGAAAATGGAGAGGGCTCACGAATTGGGAGCCGACGTAGTGCTAAACTACCGGGAGGATCCTGGTTGGAGCAGGACCCTGTACAAAATGACCGACCGACGCGGGGTGGACGTGGTCGTTGACAATGTTGGGCAAGCTACGCTGACCCAAAGCATGAGAGCCGTGGCGCGGGGCGGACGCATCGTCATCGTGGGTAACACCTCTGGGCCGCGAACCAAGATCGACATTCGCTTCATCTTCGGCAAGCAGATCAGTATCATTGGCTCCACGATGGGCACTCACCAGGATTTTCGGGACGTGATGACCCTGATCTGGGCAGGTAAGCTGAAGGCGGTAGTAGATCGGGTGATGCCTCTCTCCGAGGGCACAGCGGCCTTTAAGGCGATGGAGCAAGGGGAGCAGTTCGGAAAGATCGTGCTCACGCCATAGGCTGGAAGATCGAGGAATTGACAGACCAGCACCCTGGCAAGTGCGAATGTAGCTCAATCCACCAATGGTCCAACTCCCAGCCCACCAGAAGAGGCAGATGCAAAGGGATTATAGGCGACTTTCCTACCCTCAGAAATGGGTAATTGCCTTGGGTTTGTTGACGCTGACGCTGGGACTGGCGAATCTGGGAAGGGCAGCGATGGCCCTCCGCTACGCCGCCCTTCTGCCTGCCCTGCCGATGACAGTTTCCTGGACTTATCTGGCGGTGATGGGAGGTTTCTGGGGCCTGATCTTTGCTGCCTGTACGGTGGGGCTGGTGGGTTTCCGCGCCTGGGGCCGGTGGGGGACCCTGGTAGCGGTGACCCTATACGAGGTCCACGTCTGGGCCAACCATCTCCTGTTCGACGCCAATGAGTACGCCTTCCAGGTTCGGTCGCGGGATCTATTACTCACTCTGCTGTTACTGGCTCTCGTCTGGGGGCTGCTGAATTGGCCCAGCATACGAAAGGAGTTCGAACGATGACTAGACTCGCCGTTCTATCCGACGTTCACGGCAATCTAATGGCACTGGAAACCATCCTGGCCGACATAGCAGCTCAGGGCACGCCTGATGCGACTTGGGTTCTGGGCGACCTGGCGGCCTTCTGTCCCTGGCCAGCCGAGACGCTGGCCCGGCTGCGAGGAATACCCAACGTCGCTCTCTTGCAGGGCAACACGGACCGCTACCTGGTCACCGGCCGGCGGCCTGCTGCTGCGGTCCACTCACCGGAGGATTGGGTTGCGATGCCTGCCAAGCTCATGGAGCGCGATGCCAACTTCCGCTGGACGGTGGAACGGCTCTCCTATGCCGACTACGAGTTCCTGCGCGATCTTCCGACGCGGCTGGAAATGGACATCGCTGGCTATGGCAAGATCGTGGCCGTACACGCCAAC
>Ga0180438_10003940_pt1 | contig 21866 bp, 21 predicted proteins | sample SS_ome_12_FD_132455 | JGI IMG/M metagenome (GOLD analysis project Ga0180438, IMG submission 132455) | Hypersaline lake sediment archaeal communities from the Salton Sea, California, USA - SS_3_D_2 metaG | ecosystem: Environmental > Aquatic > Non-marine Saline and Alkaline > Hypersaline >...
AAGGAATTAGCTGTAGGATTCTTATTTTCCATAGGTATCATAAATTCTATAGAAGATATTAAAGAAGTCAATGTAGATGAGTTAGATAATAAAATTAATGTAATATTGCAGAGTTCAATTGAATTTAAAGTTCAAAATCTCAATCTTAATCCGATTAGCAGAGTAGTTGATACTACATGTGGTATCTCCTCACCATGGAGAGATCTAATTAAGAGAACTCTCGATGAATCGAAAGAAGCTATAAAATCACGAGATGATATCAAAATTAAGTCAGAACTCATATATACTTCAATAAAAGAGATGCAAAAGGAAACCGTTTTATATCGAGAAACAGGAGGATGCCACGGTGCCGCTATATTTAACCTTGAAGGAAGATTGTTAGGATGTAAGGAAGATATTGGCCGACACAATGCCATCGATAAAGTTATGGGAGATCTCCTTTTAAAAAAACACAACTTCAAAGATATCTTTCTAACTTCAACGGGAAGATTAACTGGAGATTCAGTACTAAAGGCAATAAGAGCAAAAATCCCCATAGTCGTGTCTTTATCTGCAGCTGTTGAATCTGGAATTAGATTGGCGTTTGGTTATGGTATTACCTTGATAGGTTTTGTTAGAGGGTCAAGAATGAATATTTATACTCACTCCCGTAGAATTGAACTATAAGAAATGTACTTTTCCTAGAAAAATCCGCAAGAATCAACATGTTTTTTAAAAATTTTACATTAAACCAAATTATATTAATTTAATAATGAAAATACAATAAAATAATGAAAAAACATGCCAGTTAAAGTAGCTTTTATGCAATTATCTTCGTGTTGGGGTTGTCATCAAAGTCTCCTCAACGCTCACCTTGGTTTGCTTCCTATTCTTCCGGAATTGGAGATCGTATACTGGCCAGCAGTCGTAGACTTCAAACACGATTCATTAGAAGCTCGTCCTGATGGAGATATTGTTGTAGGATTCATTGAGGGCGTTGCGCGAACAAAAGAAGACACTGCTAATGCAAAATTAATGAGAAAAAAATGTGCGATTATTGTAGCTTTAGGAGCGTGCGCATGCTACGGTAGTGTAAAAGGTTTGGCGAATTTATTCGACAAGGAAGAACTAATCAAGAGAAAATTCATGGAAACTGAGGCTATAACCGATGATAATCCAAAGGAACCAACAGAACACGTTCCAGGTTTTGAAGATCATATTATTAACGTTAAGGATATAATTGATGTTGATGTATTCGTTCCTGGATGTCCGCCTACTACAGAGAATATTCTTGCTGCTGTTGCTTATTTACTAACAGTTGTTGGTGAAGGTCCCGCTTCTTTAAATAAAAACGCAAGCGTGTGTGATTCCTGTAGTTTGTTAAAAAAGGGTTGTTTATTAGACAAAGGAACATTATGTTATGGTGCCTTGACAGCTGTAGGTTGCGAAGAAATGTGTCCAAATAATGATGAACCATGTTTTGGATGTTTTAAACCAACAACTAAAATGGGAGCGAAAGCTGATCAATTAAAAGGTATGATTGATAGCATTGATGTATTAACGCCCGAACAAGGAGCAAGTTTACAACATTTTTTGGATTTATATTTAGGCGTCTCTAATATTACCAACTTTTATTTCCGTGGCGATTTACTCCAAAGATTGGCTTACGAACCAGAAAGCTTTGCTGTAAAAGAAGTCGATGGAAAAATGGTTTTAGATGTGGCACCTACGGGAACCAAAATTATCGATGAAATCGTTGGGAAAGCATTATTTCTGTTAAAAGACGATCCGAACTTTAAATTTAGTTCTAAAACAGTATGTAGTCATTGCGAAAGAGAAGTTGCCGATAAAGTACCAGTTGATTTGAAGCGTGATTATGAAGGATTGCCTACCATGGATAAATGCTTCTTAGAACAAGGATATATTTGTTTAGGTCCAGTAACGCAAGCCGGTTGTGGAGCTATATGTCCTAATAAAGCGAACGCCCCTTGTTTAGGTTGTTATGGTCCACCTGCAGGAGTGAAAGATCAAGGAGCAAAATTCATAAGTACATTAGGATCTCTATGCGCTGAAAAAGATGTTGGTGAAATCATGAACGCAATCAAAGATCCAGCCGGATTATTCAATCGATTTACATTAGCATCTAGCACTTTAGGCTATAAACGTCATGATAATATGGAGGGTGAATAAAAATGGTAAAAGAAATAGTGGTTGAGCCAGTCACCCGATTAGAGGGTCATGGTGGATTACATATCAAGATTGGAGACGATGGAAAAGTTCAAGACGTGCAATTCAACATTACATCAACAAGATTCTTTGAGAAGTTCGTTGAAGGGCGTTATTGCGAGCATATTCCAAGAATAACCCCAAGAATTTGCGGAATTTGCCCAATTCCTCACCATATTACGCCGACTAAGGCAGTTGAGGATGCATGGGGTGTTCAAATTCCAACACCGGCGTACAAGTTGCGACAGTTAATAATGAACGCCAAGCAATATAGTTCTCATGTGTTACATTTTTACGCGTTGGCTGCACCTGATTTCTTATTAGGTCCAATGGCCGACCCTGCGTTGAGAAATGTCGTATATGTCATTAATAAAATGCCCGATGTTGGTGCAATGGCCTTAAAAATGATGGATTTCGGTCAAAAATTATGCGCTGCTATCGGTGGAAAATCGGTCCATCCAATCTCTGCAATCGTAGGAGGAATGAAAAAGTCTTTGGACGAAGATGTGCGTGATAAATTCCTTAAGGTAATCGATGAACAAATCGAATTCACAAAAAAAACCGTAGATATTGCCTTGAAAGTCGTTGATGATTACTTTGATGTTATTGCCAATGTAGGTGTTGTTCCAACGTATTACTTTGGGATGACGAAAAACGGCGTTCACGACATTTACGATGGAGACATAAGGATTGTCACTCCAGACGGACAGAAAATAGATTACGATTATCACAATTACTTGGAGGCGTTAGGAGAGCACATTCCAGATCATTCGTACGCCACGCACATGTATTATAAGCCTGCAGGGTATCCTGAGGGTATTTATCGTGCAAATTGCCTGGCAATGATCAACGCTGCAGATAAAATGGCGACACCCTTAGCTGATCAAGCCCTCAAGCAGATGAGAGAGAGGATCGGAGATTGTCCACATCACACGTTTGCTTATCACTGGGCTCGTATCATTGAAACCGTGGAAGCAATTGAAGTGATTGCCACTTTACTCAAGGATCCAGACATCGTTAACCCTGATTGCAAGACATTGGACGTCGAGCCAAAAGAAGGAAGCGGTGTCGGTATGACGGAAGCACCTCGAGGAACGTTATTGTATAACATCTGGTCTGATAGCCAAGGTATTTGTAAGAAAGCTAACCTCTTGGTTGCAACGAACCACAACATCGCAGGCATCGAAAAGACATTAATGCACGTGGCAAAGCAGGTGTTTGAAGATAAGGCTTTAGAAGGATTGAAATTACCAGATCCGTGGATTAAATAATAATAAAAATTTTTTAAATAAAATAATAATATTTCAAAAAAGTGATGAAATATGGTAAGTGTAGATTTCGAATTAAGAAAAAAAGTAATGGATGCTCATATTGGTGATACATTAAAATACTGTTATCAATGTAACAGATGTACCGATGTATGCCCTGTTAGTCAAATTGCTCCTGATAGATATAATCCAAGAGGGAACATAATGGCTTCATTCTTAGGAATTAATTTGTTTATGGGACAAAAAGATAATTTTGGTATCTGGGGCTGTACAGTCTGCGACACTTGCGACGAGATATGCCCGCAAAAAATTGAACTAACAGAGATTTTTACGGTACTAAAGAACATGAGCATTGCTGCTGGAGAAGGCCCTGATTATTATACGACCCAAGCATCAACAATATACGATGCAGGAAAGGCAATTCCATCCCAACCTGCAATTGAAAGACGTAGAGAACAATTAGGTCTTCCTAAAGTTGAAGAACCAGATGTAAGTGAGGTTCAGAAAATATTAAATGTAACAAAATTAAACAAAATTTTAAATAAATAATGGAGGAATGAAAATGACAGAGTATAAGATGTTCCAAGGGTGTACTATCGGAAACAGAATTCCTTTTTTAGAAGCATCGGCGAGAATGGTCTTTGATAAGCTCGGAATAAAAACATCTGAAGGCCCGTTTGCATGCTGTCCTGATCCAGTTGGATTCAATTCGGTTGATCATACGAGTTGGTTAGCCATGGGCGCACGAGATCTTACTATTGCAGAAGCTGAGGAAAAAGACATCATTTCGCTATGCAATGGATGTTTTCAAACGCTTAAACTCGTAAATAAAGAATTAAGCCACGACGAGCATGAGAGAGAAAAAATCAACAAAATTCTTGGCGAAGTTGGAAAGGAGTTTAAAGGTACAATTAATGTAAAGCATTTTGTAGAAGTTTTACACGAGGTTGGCGAAGAGAAAATTAAAGAATCTATTAAGAACGATTTATCAGGTCTCAAGGTGGCTTGTCATACAGGTTGTCATTATAATAGACCCTCAGAAATCGTGCAAACTGACGATCCATTAAAACCAGTGAAATTAAGAGAAATAGTTGCTGCTACTGGAGCAACTCCCGTTGATTATGATGAGGAAGTGCTATGCTGTGGCGCAGGAGTAGGAAATACTGAAGAGGAACCAGCAATGCAAATCCTTGCAAATAAACTATCAAGTGCAATGAACGCTGGGGCAGAAGCTATCATTGTGAACTGTCCTGCCTGCTTTCAACAATTTGACACAAACCAGAAAAAAGCAGAAAAGCAAACAGGAAATAGTTATGGTTTACCAGTTTTATACGTTACAGAATTGTTAGCTTTAGCATTCGGAATGAAACCTGACGATATGGGAATCAAGTTCCATCGTACTAGACCAAAGGATTTGCTGGAAAAGCATAATCTTGCGTAAAATTTTAGAATTACTAAAATAGTGGTGATTAAAAAATGAGTGATGTACCTGAAGGAGTAGTAAATGTCTTAGAAATGATAGTCCGTTGTTTTGATTGTTGACTATCGTGCGCCGCTCACATCACGGTTGTTGATGAGAAAGGCGACGAGATATATTCTCGTAAATTAAATGTTGGCTTAGGATGAATGTCCAATAAACAAACACGAGATTGGACCTGACTGACCCTCGCACGGGTTAAAACCAACACTACTTTTCTATTTTTTATATTATCTCAGCAAATAGGTTAAATCCATCAACCTTAACAACTTTCACATTGATGAATTCTCCAAATTTTTTATTATAGTTATTAAAATAGATATTTTTATATGCAAAATTTCTTCCAAAGCTTTGATGAACTTCTGAACCTTCGTGCAATGTTAAGACTTTTCCCTCCCATCCTTCCCATTTTTTATTAAGAGTACTTAAGCTATTCCTAAACACTTTCGATAATCTATTTGATCGGTCTTTAATAATCCTACTATCTAACTGTTTCATTTCTTTTGCTTTAGTGTTAGGTCTTGGAGTGAATTTTGAAATATTTATGATTTCTGGCTTTAACCATTTTATAAAATTGACTGTTCGATGAAAATCGTATTCTGTCTCCCCAGGAAATCCACAAATAATATCAGTTGAAATCGTAAGATAGGGAAATTCTTCTCTAATTTCTTCTAGCTGATCAATGATGTCAGGAATCGTGTATGTTCTTTGCATTTTTTTAAGGATTTCCGTGCTGGCAGACTGAATTGGAACATGTAAAAATTGATATACCTTATCCATTTTGAAGATCGTTATTAACTGATCTATATCATTAATTAAAAAGCTTGGATTAACCATTCCGATTCTCAAAAAGAACTCGTAATTCAAATTGACAGCTTCTTTCACCACATCCACTAATTTTGTTCCATCATATTGATATGTGCTACAATCTTGAGATGTCAGGTATATTTGTTTAATGCCTTGCTTTAATTGATGGTGAATATTTCCAATGATATTCATTGGATCATAACAATTTAATCGTCCGCGGGCATTTTTTACGCAACAATACGTGCAAGAACCTAAGCATCCCTCTGAAATTGGAGTTATTCCCGTAATTTTTCCGGAAGAGTGGTCAACAAAGAATTTTGCTTTATCTATTGACTTTTGCGTCAAAAAAACTTGGTTTCTGTTTCCCTTTTTTATGGATTGAATCATATCGGGGAGTTCGTTTAAATTATCTAAATCTATTATCGCTGAAAATGAGGGGATTATTTTCTTGATAAGGTCAATATAGGTCGTATCTATATGAGGTAAACAACCAGCAATTATAACATGCCTCTCTAGTTCATCTTGATATAACTCATGAATTTTTTTTAGCCGATCTTTTATTTTTTTTTCTGTTTGTTCTTTTACCGCACAAGTATTTATTATTATGAATTGAGCGTTCTCTAACGATGTTTGTACGAGATTTACCTTGATTAATACATCTGATATGATTAATGAATCTGCTTTATTAGAGGTACAACCATAAGTCTCAATGTAAAACGAATTTTCAATCAAAACAAGTTCAATATGGAAAGATTAAATACAATATAAGAGAATTAGTGCTAAAGAGATAAAAAATCTTATTAATAAAAAACTCCATATTTTAAATACTCACATTGCTATATTACTTATAAATGGTGAATACAATCAAGGTCGCATATTGTAAGATTTGTAAGAAGGAAGTTGAACCAGGTAAAAAGAAAATGGATACCTGGGAGCGGGTCGCCTGGGTTTTAATATCTCTCGCAACAATAGGAATTGGATTAATCGTGTATTTACTCTACCGTTTTAGATACCAAAAAAAGAAGTATTGTCCTATCTGTAACATCGAGGTTAAGTTTAAAACCGAGGAAGAAAAAGCGAAAGAAGAGGAAGAAGCGAAAATTGACACATCAACTGCGAAGGGTAAAGTACTTGAAAAAGTAGAGCAAGTCAAAAAGCAATCCAAAACTGGGAAAAAAGCAGAAAAACAGTTTTGTGAATTTTGCGGATCTCAAGTTCCTAGTTCTGCTTCAGTATGCCCCTCTTGTAATACTAAATTGAGTAAATAGATATTCTATAAGAAAAGAGTTTATAATTATTAATAACGAAATAATAATTATTTAACCAAAATATTCAAATATAGACAAGATATAAAAGAATATAAAGAAAAATCTTTCAAAAAGATGAGAAAAATATGGCTAGAAAAAGAGCACCCCGAAGTGCACCGCTGAGAAAGAGGGATCCCCTCGAAGATTATTCTACATGGGACGTTAGGACTGCAAAAACATTTTATTACGCAATTATTTTAGCGAGCGTTATTATTTTTCTAGGAATTTGGATAAGTATTTTATTGCAGTTATTTCTATCTGGAGGCATCCAAGCTTTTTTTAATCTACCACTTTCACTTCAAGTAGGGATTATTGGGGCAATTTTTACATTGCATGCATTATTGCTCGTGATTTTTTACACTCTCTTTAGGGGCGGAGTGTATAGATTATGTAAAGTATTATTTCCAGATAGAAAAATTGCGAAAAAATTCGAAGATTTCAACACTTTACGATGGTTAATTGCCGTCTTGTTGCTAGGAGCTTATGTTACCATTGTTGCCATGCTTGTATTTCTTCTACCGGCTCAAGCGTGGTATCTTATGTGGGATTGGTGGTTTCAAGTCGCACTCCAATTCAGTATAGGTATGTGGATCATTTGGTTTGGAGTAACAATGCTAATCATCATCGGCTTCTTCTTACTTGGTTTTGTCTTGTGGAGCCATGGAGTCTTTGCTGTTCTAAAGAGAATCAAACGTATTGAAGAGGAAGATGAAATCGCAGAGGAAATAAAAGTAGAGAAGTTGCGAGATGCTGAGACTGAAGAACTATACAAGGAATACAAGAGTGAAACTGGAAAGAATGCAGAGTACCGTGGTAAAGAAACTCGTGCCTACAAAGCCTGGAAAAAAGATAAAGGAATATGAAAAAAACAAAAAATAGAAATAAAAAAAGTTATTTTTTTTAAAATTTTTATAATCTCATCTTCGAGTAACAAATCGAGGATTTCTAAATAATATTATCTCTCTTCTTGGAGGTTTGTATGAAGTTGTTCCCGTTTCCTTCATTCCCTTATAGAAATGATTAACGAGATCTTCGCAATCTTCCATAAAAATACATACACAACCAAATAAGGTCAAGATCATTACGAATTCCTTGTCTTTCGCGTAATTTTCGTTGTATATTTCAATTTCAACATCTTTAGTCACCCGTTGAGAATCAAGCCTCGCAATTTTTACATCTCCAAGGTATATATCGTAATCCCTTCCTAAACCGACAGTTCCTTTCGCTTTAATCATTTGCAATTTATCTCCAGCTTCTTGGGGAAGGAGAGGCCATGACCAGCGGGTTCCCTTAAGTCTCCACCCTCTTACAATCCGGATGAGATTTGGATTTCCTGGAAGCTGAACAAAAAACACGGGAGCAGGGTATTTTATTTCAAAACTTTGAACCAACGAGTGAGCAATGCTTATTTCTATACCTCCCTTAAAATTACCCCCCTTACCAATGTTCATTTTCTCCTCCATTATTGTAAATAAACGGAGAAGCAAGGTTTTTTTCTCAGGAGGGTCTTCCTGCCATGGATCCTTGTTGTAAGCGATTATGTATTTTTTAGCACCGTCGATTTCTACCACACCTTCAGTATCGAAATTCTTTGCGTACATCCTGGTCTTCGCTTGATACTTAAGTTTTTGGTGAATTCCTAGCTCTTCGTCGTGTAATTTAGTTCGCCAGTGATTTATCCTAATTTTTTTGTAGGTTTGTCTCGAAGTGTCTGGAGCCGCTTCTTTGGCAGCGGCGCTTTTCTTTTTAGTAGTTTTTGTAGTACTAGCCTTCTTTGCTGTAGTTTCAGCTTTTGTTTTGGTTTTCTTAGTCGTAGATTTCTTAGTTGTTTTCTTTTTTGCCATTAAAATTCACTTTAATAGAATTAAAAAATTTTTAATTAAGATTCTTATGAATTGGATACTATATAATTTTTTCTTTAATAGTTCATAGAAAGTAGAGAAAAAAATGCAATTACATTCTACTATGAAATGTTTGAGCTTAAAGGAATTTAAAAAAGAATTAGAATCTTATCTCACACTTGTCAGAATCGCAATACTTCTCACCAATAACTCTATCTTTAGTTCCATCTAGATTCATTGGTCTGATTTTAGAAATCATTTCTTCATATTGTTCCTTAGTAATTTCCTCGTAAGGCGCTTGTTTATAACCGTGCTCTTTTATCGGCAGAAAACTCGCAGATTTTAACTTATCTTCATAACAGTTGAGAACATTCTTTATCTCTTTTGCTTCTTCTTCTTTAAAGGTAATTGTTATTGAGACTTGGTTGTCGCTCCAATATCTTTGATAAGCCGCGGCATTTTCTGCTTGTTCCCAAATTGAAACATCGTTTTTTGAGCGATCAAAATATCTCTCATGGACGGGAAATTCTACAGAATAAGCGTTTTTACTATACAAGTCCTCTTCAATGGTATATCCTGCATCTCGCACGATATCTATCAAATCAGAATTTTTTGAAATCCGTATTCGTCTAATGTAATATTCTGAATGTGGATAATGAATTCCTGGTGGAACTCCTGGAAGTAAACTAATTGTTCCACTTGGTTTTACAGTAGTGATTTTTATTGATTTGGGTATGCATAACCAGTTCGAATATTGTTCATCTACTTCTCGTAGATATTTATATCCTTTATTACACCAATCTAAAATTTTTGTCCTCCCATGCTTCACGAAAGCTTCTATAATTCCTGTCTGAGATATACCCATTCTCCTATTTTTAAGCATGACTGCGTTAGTTTCCTTCCAGTGAGTGTTCACTAATGTAACTGATTTCGCATATAAATATGCAAATTTAATTGTTTCTTTGAACTCTTCGTAAGATTCGTGTCTTGAAGGAAAGGTTTCTACGAGACAGCAAAGTTCGAAAGATTCGAGCGTTTGTTCACCACAAGGATTAACGCCGGCAGCCTTTTTATCCTTGTTATCGGGTTTATCTCCCATTCGCGAGAATGCCCTTGCGTTATCCAACCAAAAGATACCTGGTTCTCCATTCACAGCGATTTGATCAGCCAAAAACGAGTAATCTATTCCTTTTACCGCAAAAACGCTATTATTGCTTGCCCACCTATGAGAATATAATTTGTCTTGATCTTGCTTACACGTAACGAAATCAAAATCTGTAGGATCACCTAAAGCGATCTCCGCTGATCTTCTCACATTACCAGATACGACACACCTTCCGATATAATTCATGATGTCAACTATGTCTACAGAAGAAATTGCTTTCCCAATTCGTTCAGTTAAAAGTGCTTTGATGTCTTTCAGCATTTCTATTAATGGTCCTGGACCGGATGCGATCCCTCCAAAACCTCTAATAGGCGTACCTTTTGGTCTAATGAGCGAGAAATCTATATTTGGAACTTGCTTCCCTAAAAAGAACGCTTCAAGCATTAATCTAAGTGCTTCAACCCATCCTTCCCTACTATCAGGGATTTGATAATCATAAATACCTTCTTCTGGTTCTTTAATTACAATTTTTCCAGTGCCTTTTGTGTCAAATCCAACTCCTACACCTAACATCAAAGCATCCATAACGAATTCAAACGCTTTAGTATATTTCAAGTCGATATCTTCCGTTGACGCGAATCCGCAATTATTTAAAGCCATTGAACCGTGCCTTGCAATGAATTCGGTACCCATCATCCACATGCCCCTTCCAGGGGGGCTCAATTTAAAGTTCCATATTTTTTCAAACATTTTTTGAGCAGATCGTTGAGCTTTAGAATCTGACCATGGAAGGCTTAGCTTCACGCAATGTTCTTTTTGAATTGAATAGCATCCTTCAACGACTCTTTTAACCGTTTCCCAAAACTCTTCCTTTCGGGTTTCCGATTCAATCATTCTAGCATAAGTTCTTTTATAAGTAATGTACCCTAATGGGCCCCAATCTGGTTGTTTTCCCTTAAATTGATCTAAGAAGTTTTCTTCTAAATTGAAACTAATATTTTCTAAGTTTATTGCTCGTGCAAATAAATTTCGGTATTTATTTAAACCTCTTTGGGTAAGTTCAACGCACACGGATTCACGAATGTAATTCGTTGATATCTCATCAACTCCGAGACCTATTATTTTCCGTAGTACATTCTCAGCAACTTTTTCGGCGATATTCATGTCGAGTCCAGTTTCCTTGTTCAACACTTTCGAAATACTGTATTCGTCAAAGTTTTTCTTTTCGCCTTTTGAATTAATCACATATTTCGGATACAAATCTGTCAAAGAAAACGAATTTTTGTCCATGAGTTTACTCCATTAGTATAGGATTATTCTTATAATCAATTTTGTTGGTGTAAATCGTAAAATTTAACTAATAGTTGTCCAGTAATACCTATAATTAATTATTTCTTACAATTTAAAAATTATTGTTTTCTATTTTATTAATCGCTTAATCATTCTCTCATTTTTTAGCATTAGGCAATATATATGAATCCATGAATCTAATTGAAATCCAAACTTTTATTTTTTTCCCTTTGTGTAATAAAAAACTTACTTCTTTTTATGTCGAAATTTCGTCGATAGATATTACAATTATTCTCCTAATACATTTAAAGGAAAAACAAAGTAGCTATTTTCTAATTTATTAAAATGAAATGGTTTTTAAAATTTGATTTTATTATACATATAACAAATAATAAGAAACAAAATTGGCTTCCCTTACGCGTTCCGCATATCTAATAGTGTAATATTGACTAATTGATGTAAAGAAGTACACTCATGACAATAGAAAAAGAAGAATCGGTCACTGTTGATAAAGACACAGGTGCCCCACAAAATGAAATAAATCTTCAATTTCATTGGTATCTTTTCTCGTTTTTCATAATGTATTTTGGATCTTTAATCTTGCCTGGAATTATTTTTATGGGATATGTGTTGTTTTTTTTCATTCCATATTTTTTACAAGCGGTAAACCTTGTTGCTATATTTATTAATTTCAATAGTATGATCGCTTTATTAATAACGCCACTTATTTTAATGCTATGCTATATTATTCATCTTTTTTTCCTTGCTTTCTTAACTAGAATTTTATGGAATATTACAGAAAAAAATTCTCCATCCAAAGATGGAGTAATTCCAAGAAACATCCGTAGTAAAACATTAAATTATTATCACATACGATCCTTCATGATAAAATATCCTAAATTTGCGTTTACAAAAGGAGTATTTCCATGGTTATCAAATTGGATGTTTAACTTTATCGGAAGCAATGAAATTGGAAAAGGTACTACAATTGAAGAACAAGTATGTGCTGATAAATTCATTCAAATTGGTAATAACTCTTATATTGGAGTAAATTCAGTATTAACATCTCATTTAGTGGAAGGGATCTTCGGTAGAACTATATACTTTAAACTTAAGGTAGGAGATAATGTTACTCTTGGTGGATGGAATTGTTTTGCTTCTGGAACTAGAATTAATGATGATTCTTATCTATTACCTTCAGCAAGCGGTGGAAAACATTATATTGTAAAAGGTAATAACTACTATTTTGGAATGCCCTTACGGAAAGTCTTTAAGAAAAGACTCCTAAATTATTTAAATTTAACCGAAGAAGAAGCAAATAACTTGAAGTTGTTTAAAAAAAAAGTGAAAATGAATAGAGAAAAATAGTGAGAAGTTTTAAAAATAATTAGAATTGAAATGAACTAAAGTTGACAGAACGAGAAGATGAACATATTATCTTAGATAATGAAGATGAGAGTGAATTTCTGCTTGATTTTACTACTAGTAGTGCTATAGGGAGAATAAATTATAAATCCTTTATATTGTACATTATAATTTTTTGGCTTGGAGGATTTGGAAGTAGCATATTATTTCTTTTATATCTTTCTCTCTTTAATCAAATTTTGTTAACTATTCTACTATTCCCTCTTGTATTCGCTTTAATGTATCTCACTTTCATTCCAGGAGTCGCATTTATTAGTAAATTATTCTTAATATTAATCAATTTAATACATAAACCCAAAGAAGGAATTTTTTTAGCAGAGAAAGGTGATAAAGATTACGAATTCTGGTGTCTTAGGATCGCAGTAAAAAAAATTGTTGTTTGGATTACTAACAATTTTCCACTTCCATGGATAGATATTCTAGCGTTTAGATGGTTTGGTGTGAAAATTGACTTTACAAGTCATCTCCAAGACGCATGGTGTGATGTAGAATTCATTTCTTTTGGAAGAAAAGTAATGGTGGGGCAAGGTGCAGTTATCATGAGCTCCATGATTGTAGGTAAGTACTTAATCATAAAAAAAGTGATCCTTGATGATTATGTTGTGGTTGGTGGTCAATCTACAATAGCCCCCGGAACTATAATTGGAAAAGATTCAGTTATTGGTGCTCTTTCAACTACAAAATATCTACAGTACCTTAAGAGAAATTGGATTTATTTTGGAATTCCTGCTATTAAATTAAAACCAAATAAATTTTCGGAAGAAAGGAAAGATATAATTAAAAAGGTAGAAGTAGACGAAGTTAGAAAATTTAAAGTAAAGCATGATGTTAATATTGATGAGGATAAAAAAGATTATGTTTAAAATAATTAGAGGTGATGTTCATTAGCGTTCCCGCAAGTTTAAGAGTAGGTCCGTTTACTTCAACCGTCTTAGTTAGAAAAAGATATTTATTTTTCTATATATTCATTATATGGGCAAGTGTTATCCCTATTTTATTAGAATTTTACCTATATTGGCATTATACTTTTTCTCTAAATTTACAGGTCTATTTCGTATTCCTATTTCCAATTATTATTTTAATAATGTATGTAACAAGTATATTTTCTTCATTAATCTGTGCTAAATGTATATTAATTATCCTAAATAAAATTCATAAACCTAAAGAAGGAATTTTCCAACGAGATAACTCTAATAAGGATTATCGATATTGGTGTTTGCGCAATACTATTAAAAGATGGCCAATCTGGCTTTCACATAAATTTCCGATTCCATTTTTTGATAATCTTTGTTTTAAAATGTTTGGAGTAAAGACAACGTTTAGCAATTCCCTCTTTGAAGGGTGGGTTGATTGTGAATTTATAGAATTTGGAAATAATGTAATATTAGGGCAAGCAAGTATTATTCAATCAGCCTTGATAATTGGAGATTTCTTAATAATAAAAAAAACGAAAATTGGAGAGAATGTTAAAATAGGAGCTCATTCTGTAGTCATGCCAGGTAGTCAAATTGAAAGGGATTGTATTTTAGCTGCTAGTTCTGTAACTACGGTAGGACAAAGGTTAGAGGAAGGATGGATCTATATTGGTGCACCCGCAGCGAAATTTAAAAGAAATAGATTTAATGAATATAACCTTGAAGAAAAAATTTCACATGTAAAGGATGTGGAAGCCCTAAGGGATAAATATGAAAAAATCTATCTTAAATGGTACGATAATGACATGTCATGGACAGAACGGAAGGCCCTCCGAAAGAAAAAGAAAGAGGACGAGAGACAAAGAATAGATAGTAGAATTGAATAGTGAAATAAAATTTTATGAGGAATGTTTCTCAATAATTATCATAAATTAGTTTTTATTCTTATGAATATTTAAAATAATAAATTATTGAAGAAATGCTCCTAAAACAATGTCAAATAATAATGAAGAGAATGAACCAATCAATTCCTCAAAGGAAGTTATTAAAGAGGAAATTAAAAAACAACCTTACTGGCACCTTCTTTCGTTTCTTACGACATATATAGGTTCTTATGCATTACCAGGGATCATCTTTTTCATTTATTTGTTTCTGTTTTTTATTCCCAATGTATTAAATGTTACGAATTTAATATCTTTATTCACAGAATTAATACCATTAATCTCTTTATTGTTATTTCCTGTTGTGTTGATAGGAGGCTATATAATACATTTATTTTTAGCTGGGTTGATCACGCGTTATTGGTGGGGGGTGACTGAGAAGGATTGCCCATCTAAAGACGGAATAATTCCCAGGAATATCCCTAGTAAAACATTAAATTATTATCATATCCGATCATTTATGATAAAATACCCTAAAAATTCTGTTATTAAAGGTCCATTTCCTTGGTTAGCAAATTGGATGTTTAATTTCATAGGGACTAATAAAATCGGAAAGGGTACCACAATAGAGGAGCAAGCATGTGGTGCAAAGTTTATCGAGGTTGGAGATAATTGTTATATTGGAGTCAATAGCATCCTTACATCTCACCTTGTTGAAGGGATTTTTGGAAATATTGCATATTTTAAAATAAAGCTCGGAGACAATGTAACTTTTTCAGCTTTAAATTGCATTGCGCCAGGGTCAGAAATAAATGATAATTCTTATCTATTACCTTTAGCATGTACTTCAAAATTTAACAATCTAAAGGGAAATAATTATTATTTTGGAATTCCTTTAAGAAAAATATTTACTAAAAAACTTCAGGGTTTTCTGCTATTAACTAAAGAAGATTTTGCCAGAGATGAGGAATTACGAAAAAAACAACAACAACTTAAGAGTAAAAGATCAATGGATACGGAAGAAGGTGATTAACAATAGTGACGGAAAAAGAAAATCATAAGATAGACCCTCTAAACGACAATAATGACGACGAATATCTACTTGATTTTACAACAAGTAGCGCAATAAGCAAAGTAGGAGTTAAATTTTTAATCATTTATATCCCAATTTTTTGGTTTAGTGGGCTATTAATTGCCATGTTTACTTATATTTATACATGGCTTCCATTAAATGACAATCCATTATGGTGGATAGTGCAAATTGCATGCTTACCCGGCTTCTTTTTAGCAATGTATTTTCTTTTCATATTATCGTGTGTGTTTTTCAGTAAATTATTTCTCATATTAATCAACCTAATTCATAAACCAAAAGAGGGAGTATTTTTAGCAGAGATAGGAGATCCAGATTTTGATTTCTGGTGCTTACGTACTGAAGTAAAGAAACTAGTATTATGGCTCATGAATAATTGTCCCGTCCCTTTAGTTGATACTCTTGGTTTTCGTTGGTTTGGAATGAAGCTTGATTTTTCAAGTCATTTATACGACGCGTGGTGTGATGCTGAATTTGTTAAATTTGGTCGACAAGTAACAATCGGTCAAGGAGCTACAGTAATGAGTTCCATGGTCGTTGGAAAATATTTAATAATTAGAAAAATCATCCTTGATGATTATGTTGTTATTGGAGGTCAAGCTGTTGTTGCCCCTGGAACGATAATCGGAAAAGATACAGTCATAGGGGCAATGTCAGTAACTAGACCTAATCAGATATTAGAAGAAGGTTGGATTTACTTGGGTGTTCCTCCCCGTAAAATAAAGGCGAATAAATACGCAGAATCTCAGCGTGATATTATCATAAAAAAGGATGTTGACAACGAAACAAAATATGAAGTAGAGTATGAAGTTAATATTGACGAAGATAAAAAAGAACTGGTTTAAATCTTTAATAAGGTGATAGAAAATGAGCGTTCCTTCAGCCATGAGAGTTGGTCCATTTACAGCTACGGTGTTAGCAAAGAAAAAGTATATAATTTTTTATCTGTTCCTGATGTGGATCAGCATTCTTTCAATAGTTTTAGAATTTTGGATTTACTGGCAAATAATATTTAACTGGAAGTTTCTATTTCAGTGGAGATTAATACACTTTTATATCTTTTTACCTCTTGTATGCGTGTTAATGTATGTTACCATTGTTTTTGTTTCTCTGTTCTTTGCGAAGATCTTGCTGATTATCGTTAATTTATTTCATAAACCCCGGGAGGGCGTTTTTTTAAGGGATAACTCAGATAAAGACTATAAATATTGGAGTTTGCGAAATACGATTAAAAGGTGGCCAGTCTGGCTTTCACATAGATTTCCTTTTCCTTTCATGGATAATCTTTGTTTCAAATTATTTGGAGTAAAAACAAAGTTCTCTAACTCGTTATTTGAGGGATGGGTAGATTGTGAATTTATTGAATTCGGTGATAACGTGGTTGTAGGACAAGGTAGCATAATACAATCAGCAACGATCATCGGAAACCTATTGATAATTAAAAAAACAAAAATAAATGAAAATGTGAGAATTGGCACTCACGCTATAGTGATGCCTGGAACAAATATAGGGAAAAATAGCGTTTTAGCAGCAAGTACAGTTACTACAATAGGTCAAGAATTAGAGGAAGGGTGGATATATGTAGGAATTCCTGCTCAGAAGTTCAAAAAAAACAAGTTTTTCGAAGACGGTTTAAGAGACATCATTGGAAGACGAATTGAGGATGAAGATCTTGTGAGGAAAAAATATGAAGAGCTTTATATCAGAAGACACGACGAACATGGCGCGCTAAGAGAGCGCATGCACGCTCAGAGAGAAAGAATCGAAGAAAAGCTAAGAGAACGTGTTCATACTCAAAAAGAAAAGCTCGAGGAACGAAAGAAAAAGAAATAACATGATTAATTTATTTTCAAGGAAATTTTTAACTCTTCTCTTAAAAATTGCTTAATTCTATTACAATGCTGTTTAAAATCTATTTCCATCAATTGGAATAAATCAGTTCTTGGACATTCTTCATCAAACACGCATTGATTCTTATCAAAATCATATATTATTGGGTAAAATCTACACCCCTGAGGGCGATTTGCATAGATCTTGCATATTTTTGACTGATTATCCAAAAAAAAACAATGACCATTGATGTTTTTCAATTGATAATAATCTTTATTTTTCTTAATAGCAAAATCATCTTCATTTAGATTATTTAACGAATTTGCTATAATTAATTCAATATCTCTTTCCGAGAGAGGCATTTCTGTCTCTAAACAACATTTACCACAATCTTGACACTTATTATTCATATATTATTTGTAAGAAGGAACGATTTGTTAAGAAAGTTTTCCGCTAATAATGAAACCAAAAGATTATTAAGAAGACTTGATAATCATTACCTTTTAATATGAACTTTTACTGCTCACTGTAATAAATTAGAAATGAGAATTTCCATGAATTCTTCTTTAGATTTTAAATCGACAAAATCCGTGCAATATGTTATTGGTGCAGAATTTTCTCGCTTTCCTTTTAATATTGATAATTTTGCAGGGACATTTTCCGTTTCCACCTCTAAAAACAAGTTAGCAGTTTTAAATAATTCGGGTTTTAATAGGTAAATTGGCACGAAGGTATCGAAAGGATAAAAGCCTCCCTTGAGGAAGATTTTCCAAAGATTAAGCCAGAATTTGAGATGTTTCGCAATAAACTGCGGTATTGGCTTATCAACCGATTCTATTCTTTTCAAGTGCTCTTTTTTAAATACTGTCCTGCAGCAGATATCCAAACCCATCTCAACTCGAGGAGTCGTTGTTTTAAATTCAATCACTTCCTTTGTTGCTTCGACATCTTGATAAAAATTGAATTCAGAAACAAAAGTCTTAGTTTTCATCTTGTCAAAAAACAATCGATTCATTAAAAAGCCTGCAAATGGCGTAAGAGTCCCTCCCATCATTACAATCTTATTTAAATCGTCAAAAAACTCGGGATAGTGCCTTAGAACCGTTGCTATATTAGTTAAGGGCCCTAGCGTTAATAAAGTTAACTCTTTTGGATGTTCCTTTACTTTATCAATTAATAGTTTTGAAGCATCGTTTAATTTTCCTAGATCATGCTTAGCTGCAGCGCCCATCTTGTGTGGAATATCTAATCTCCCTGCTAATCTCAGATACTTTTTCATCAAAAGATATCCAACCTTAACCGCAGTATTCCCAAATACGGTTGTAATTCCTTCAATCTCGAACTTGGCATTATTTAACATCAAAAATAAGGTTAATCCGTCGTCTACATCAGCAAAAGTCCGACCTAATCCAGGATCTGTATCTAATAAGACTCTCATGTTATATATAATTTAAAAGCATATTAGAAATTTTTCTTTCATCAAATAACAAGAGAAGAGAGAGAAAAATACAGCTAGCGGTAAAAACAAATGATAATGAACAATTACGAGTTTTATTTAATGTTAAAAGACTTAAAATTATTGATTAATAAATTTATTAATAATTTCTGATTAATTATAATTATTCGAAAGTTATATCCTTGTGAAACTGATGACTGATCACGTTGAATTTAAAGGGAAAAAATATAATATAGAAAACGGATTTTTGGATTTAGGTCTGTTAGAAATTACAGATATAAATCAGATTAAAGGAATAAAGAAAGTAAAGGAGTTAATCCATTTAGAATTAAGTTCAAACGATATAACTTCAATAGATGGCCTTGGAAAACTTAAGGACCTCAAGGTTTTAAATTTAGGGAGTAATATTATAACTGAAATTGCGGGGATAGAAGAATTAAAAAATTTAGAAGTTTTACACTTAATAAGCAATCAAATTACAGAAATTAAAGGTCTCGAGCATCTTACAAATTTGAGAGAATTATATTTACGCGGTAATCAAATAAGCGAGATTAAAGGACTCAATAAGCTTAAAAAATTGGAAAAGTTGGACCTTTCTTGGAACATTATAAGTAAAATTGAAGGTCTTGATTCGTTATCAAATTTAGAAGTTTTATGGATTTCAGGAAATCAATTAAAAGAAATATCGGGTTTGGATAATTTAAAAAAATTGAAAGTTTTAAATCTTGGAGGAAATCCAATTAGCGAAATTAGAGGTTTAGACACGCTTACTAACTTAAAAGAACTATATGTTAACAATTGCTTGATTAAACAAATAAAGGGATTGGAGACATTAGTAAATTTAGAAACGCTATGGCTCAACGGAAATGACATATATAAAGTGGAAGGAATTGATAATCTTACAGAACTTAAAATCTTAAATCTTAAAGAAAACGATATCATGGAGATAAGTGGTTTATATTCTCTCATTAAAATGGAAAAGCTATTTCTTTCGTCAAATAAAATAACTGAAATTAAAGGACTAGAACCACTTTCAAATCTAGACACTTTAGATTTAGGAGAAAACAAAATAACAGAAGTAAAAGGATTAGAATCTTTAATGGTTCTAACTTCACTGTGGATCAAAGACACTCTAATACCCCCCGAACTAATAGAAGAATTAGGTGGATTGGATAGTTCGGGTTATGCAAATATGCCAATGAAATGGGTACAATATTCTTTGATTAATTTATCATAAAATAATATAATAGAAGACTTAGATTATCTCCCATTTATCAATTAAGGACATAATACTGATTAAATAATAATTAATTTTAAATAGTCGTATTGGTAAGTGATTACTAAAAAATTCTTTTTTACAAAAAAACAATAACAAAAACAAGGTTAAAAAAAAATGATGTTTTATTACCCTGATTTGGGCGGTTTATATGGAATGATGTTGTTATGGATTTTAATACCTGTCATCTTATTTTATATCATCGGTATACTCCTTGCTGTATGGGTTTATACAGATGCTAAAAAGAGAGACATGAACGCCGCCGTATGGTTACTAATTGTATTATTAACTGGCTGTTGCGGTTGTATAATCTATTTAATAGTAAGAGATTAGATTAAAGAAATATTTAAATTATATTTTTTTTTATATTTTTATTACATGAAGATAACAGTAAGATCTATGAATTTAAAAAAAAAATTAAATCGAATATCATTATTTCTTTCAGTTATTACTCCAATTTTATTATCACATCATCCAGATTGCGAAAAATTTTCTAAACATGTATATCATGTAGGTAAAAAGAAATTATGCATAGGATGCTTTACTTACTACCCAACCATAGCAATAACAATTATTCTTACTCTATTATTTATTGAAATTTCATTGTATAATTTATTATTACTGTTTTTATTATCATTTGTATTTCATTCAGCTGTTATTCTAAACATCTTAAAACTTACCAAAACTAAGCTTTTAAAAATAATTTCAAAAATTCTAATAGGGATTGGGGCGGGTTTTTTTATTGTGGCAGCAATATTTTTACCCATTCATTTGATTTTTAAAATAATGATGATTTGGGAACTTAACCTATTTGGAGGGATTATTGCTTATATTAGAATAAAAGGTATAGAAAAAGATTGCTTGAATTGTGAATATAAAAAGGATTGGGATAATTGTCCGGGAATGAAGCATGTTCGAGATAAGCTGTATGAACACGAGTTTAGAGAGAAAAAAATTTTATAAAGGCTCAATAAATAATAATCCTAATAAATTAAAAGAAAACAATTCGATGTATATATGTTATTCTATCCATACTATTTTGATCCGCTTTCTATATTGTATCCATTTTTTATAGTTATGGGCATTATCATCATAATAGTAATTATCGTCATTATCGTGCTGGTAAAGTCAATTCGTAAAAATTTAAATGAAACCAAGACAAAACCTTATCAACAAAAAAGTTACCAACCATCACAACCGCCGCCTCGATCCACACAACCAATATATAGACAACCGGAGAAATCAGAACCTATAAGTTCTAAATCTTCCGAATCATATTGCAAGTTCTGTGGAGAAAAAACAGCTAAAGATGCTGCCTTTTGTCCAAATTGTGGCTCAAAATTATGATAAGATGTTCATAGACCAGAATCTATATATATTTTGAAATATTGGACTACATTTTTTTTATAAATGATCATTGTTTATACATGATTATGGAATCATCAGAATTTATATTAAAGTTAGATAAAGACGCTGATGAGTTATATTCGGAAGCAAACCAAGTAATCAGCTTTACAGCAATATTACAAAGTGTAGCATCTCGATATTTATCACGAGTTTCTGTGGATTTACAGGGTCCTCCAGAGGTAAAAATAATTAGAAGCCATAAGGTAGTTGGAGGAATGATGTCAAGTAGTAGGAGAAGGATTTCGTTTAGAATTGAACCCTACGCGAATGGATTACACATTTTAAAC
>Ga0180438_10003941_pt1 | contig 21862 bp, 16 predicted proteins | sample SS_ome_12_FD_132455 | JGI IMG/M metagenome (GOLD analysis project Ga0180438, IMG submission 132455) | Hypersaline lake sediment archaeal communities from the Salton Sea, California, USA - SS_3_D_2 metaG | ecosystem: Environmental > Aquatic > Non-marine Saline and Alkaline > Hypersaline >...
ATAGAATGAAGCCGGGCGAAGTAATTCAAGCAACGAAAGCCAACATTATGGCGATTCTGAACATAAACCTTGCCTGGATTACCTAAACCAACAATGAGTTTCACTAACTTACGATTTAAAAGATCTTCTGTGATTTGCCAGTGGCTTGATTCAACAAATCAAGGAACTCAGCCTCGCGGAGCGTCTTTACACCCAATTTTCCAGCTTTGACCAGTTTAGAGCCCGGGTCGGCACCAACTACCACGTAAGACGTCTTCTTGGTTACATCCGAGCCTGCCTTACCACCCAAAGCCTCTATTTTCCCTTCTGCTTCTGAGCGGGGGAAGGATTCCAGCTTCCCGGTCAAGACAAATTCCAGTCCTGCTAAGGGTAGCTCCTCAGGCTTGGCCTCCTTAACTTTCTCTCTTTCCAGCTTCACTCCAGCTCTCCTTAACTTTTCAATGATTTGCTTATTTCCTTCCTGTCTGAAGAAGGCAATGATGCTTTCAGCTATCTTCGGCCCAATGGAAGGAAGGCTTGAAAGCTCTTCTTCGGTAGCCTCAGCCAGCTGGTCAATGCCGTAGAATTGATCTGCTAGCAGTTCGGCGTACTGCTCACCCACATGCAGGATGCCCAGGGCAAAGATAACTCTAGATAAAGGTCTATTCTTGCTTCTCTCGATGGAATAAAGCACATTGGAGATGCTTTTATCTGCCGTTCTTTCCAGACTGAGAAGCTGCTCTCTGGTGAGATAGTATAAATCGGCAACATCCTTGACCAAGCCAGCCTCGAACAAGGCCTGGCATAGCTTCTCACCCACGCCATCGATATCCATTGCCCCACGGCCGACAAAGTGCTTAATCCTCTCCAGAGCTTGAGAGGGGCAGGAAATATTGGTGCAGCGATGCATGGCCTCACCCTCGGGCTTTATCACCTCGCTTTCACATACAGGGCAGTGACCGGGCATAGAGAAGATTCTCTCAGTTCCAGTACGGCGGCTGACCACAGGTCCGACGATCTCAGGTATCACTTCGCCAGCTCGCTGCACAATGACCCAGTCGCCGATGCGGATATCTTTACGGTGGATGTCTTCCTCATTATGTAGCGCCGCCTGGCTGATAACTACGCCGCCTACTCGGACTGGCTCTAGAATAGCATAGGGATTAAGGCTTCCTGTCCTTCCTACGTTTATGCCAATGTCAATAAGACGTGTAGTACCCTGAATAGCGGGAAACTTATAAGCAATGGCCCATCTTGGCTCGTGAGCTACAGTGCCAAGCTCTTGTTGAAGGGAGATGGAATTGATTTTTACTACCATACCATCAGCTTCGTAGGGAGAGTTTTCTCGAGTCTTTACCAATCTCTGGTAGTATTTCTCTGTTTCATCAAGAACATGGCATAGAGCAATATTGGGGTTTATCTTGAAGCCTAAAGACTTGAGCCATTGCATAATCTCCCAGTGAGTGTCGGGCACTGCTTTTCCTTCGGCCCAGCCTAAAGCATAGATGAATATGTCTAAAGGGCGTTTGGCGGTAATACCGGAATCGAGCTGTCTTACCGAGCCGGCAGCGGCATTCCTGGGATTGGCAAAAAGCGGCAGTCCTTCTTTGGCCCTCTCCTCGTTAAGCTTCTTAAAGCCGACCTTAGGAAGATAAACTTCGCCTCTGACCTCAAATCTGGGTGGGGCCTCTCTGGGCACGGAGAGGGGAATACTCCTGACAGTTCTCAAGTTTTGGGTGATGTTCTCTCCTCGATAACCATCTCCGCGAGTTGCTCCTGTGACGAGCAAGCCATCAACGTAAGTCAGAGCCACTGCGAGCCCATCAATCTTGGGCTCGCAAACGAGGTCAAACTGGCGTCTGCCTAAAAGACTGCTTGCTCTCTTATGCCAGGCTGCCAGCTCTTCATAGGAAAAAGCGTTAGCCAAGCTCAGCAGGGGCTGAGGATGCTCCACAACCCCAAATGCTTCCACAGGAGGCGCACCAACCCGTTGTGTCGGCGAGTCAGGAGTAACAAGCTCAGTATGCTCAGCCTCAAGCTGATTAAGCTCCCTCATCAGCTCATCGTACTCTGCATCGCTGATTTCAGGGCTATCCAGCACATAGTAGCGGTAATTATGGTGATTAATCTTCTCCCGCAGATCTTCTACCCTCTGATTGACTTTATTTATATCCGCCATAAAGCTAATCCCTATTTATAGTATAGCAAAACTGCAAGGTTACAATAATTAGCCTTTTCCTACCCCCCCATATTTGCTACAATCAAGGCAATGAAATCGGTTGTAATCAGATTCTTCGCCCCTGTGATTGAGGCCACTGTCAATGCTCTGATGGGTGCAGTTGACCAGAAAATGAAGCAGGGGACAAGTAACTTTGTAATCCTTATCTCTTCGCCTGGTGGCTCTGTTATTCATGGTTTAAGCGCATATAATTATTTGAAAGGATTACCTGCTTCTATAGCTACACACAATTTTGGCAGCGTGGACTCAATAGGCATTGTCCTATACTGTGCCGGTTCGAGAAGGCTATCAGTGCCCCAAGCGAGATTCTTATTTCACGGAGTTAGTGCGCAGTTTAAGGGAGAGCAGAATTTAGAGGAGAAACTATTGGAGGAAAGGTTAAAGGGATTGAGGAGTGATATGGAGAATATTGCTAAGGTAATCGCAGCGAATACAGGTAAAAACGCCAAAGATATTACTGATGCCATGATTGAGAGGACAACCCTGAATCCCGAGGAGGCGCAGTCTTGGGGCCTCGTGCATGAAATCAAGTCAGAGCTATTCGAAGCAGGAAGCGAGGTAATTGCCATACAAGTTCAGCAACAACCACAACAACTGCGGAAGCCCTAACATTTCCTGGAAGCGTGTGTCCCGTGCGCCGTGTTTCAGGGAAGCAATAGTAGTCGCAGAAAGGAAGCGTGGGACTGAGGTAAGGGAGGCAGCTTCGGATTAACTACAAAGTTTGACAGGTGTCAGCGGTATTTTGCTGGTAGCGTGCATCTTGTTATGACCGATGCCCTTATCTGAAATTTCTACATAAGAGTTTAAATAGGCGTGGGCGGTTATGGCATGCCAGTAAAACGAAAGGGCCCAAAAATGATAAGTGGACTATTGACTTCAGATTTCGATGAGATACTTAAGGTCATAAATGATGCTGCGCGGGCTTACAAGGGAGTAATCCCGGATGACAGATGGCAGGAACCATATATGTCCGCCAAGGAATTAGGGGAAGAAATTAAAGCTGGCGTCAGATTCTTCGGTTGGCTAGAAGATGGGCATTTGCTTGGGGTAGCGGGAATTCAAGCTTTTGAGGATACCATGTTGATTAGGCATGCTTATGTACTTCCAAAATGCCAGAGAAGGGGAATTGGCACAGTGCTACTTCAATATCTCGTGGGCTTAGCCGAGACTCCTGAAATTTTGGTGGGGACTTGGGCCGATGCAACTTGGGCCATTGGATTTTACGAGAAGCATGGCTTCAAACTGGTCTCGCCCGAGGAAAAGGATAGGCTCCTGCGGACATATTGGAACATCCCTGATAGGCAAATTGAAACCTCAGTTGTGCTCAAAGTCTAGGATGAGAAGGTTGAAGGGCTCAGAGCGTTTGCCGATTATGGGGGCAGGTCTCGTATTTATATTGGCACTACTGAGCCCTTAGTTTGACTCCAGCTAAAGCTACGCCAATTACCACTATAATCGATGGGAGCGCTAACATACTTATCTGTTGTGCTGGTTGCATAGCTATGACTACCGCCCCGACTATGACACCAATAGCACCCAAGGCTATAACGGCATAACGCATCTCTTCCACCTCCTTTTCCTAATTTAATAGTATGACTTCCAAATTTGACAATATTTTGTGCTAATCATCGCAAGGTAGTCTATTTTGATTCTTCCCGCGCAGCCGCCGTAGCTAGAAGGGGGCGTTGATGATATACTTGTCGGAAGAATTTTCCAGAAGCAGAAATGAATATTAAACAGACCTTGGAAAATACTGCTGGCGAAGTGCCACAAAGGGAAGCCCTCGTCCTTGGTACTCAGAGGATTACTTACGGAGAGCTAGATGAAGCTTCTAACAAAGTAGCTAATGCCCTCATAGAGCTGGGGATGACAAAAGGTGCCCATGTGGCTATCTTAATGTCTCATAGTCCTGAGTGGGTCATCAATTATTTTGGGGTAGTTAAGGGTGGAGGCGTGGCTGTGCTGCTTAACCCTGCGCTTAAAGCACCTGAACTTGATGCTTTGCTACGAGACTCCGACTCGGAAATCTTGATAACGGAGAAGGACTTTTCTCGGATGCTTTCGTCGCTTTTATCTCACATTCCTTTATTAAGGCATGTAATTGAGATTGACGGAGATTCTTACGCCAGGATGGTAGCCAACAGCTCTTCACCATCACCAACTGTAGATATAAGAGGCGAGGACGAAGCTACTATAATTTACACCTCTGGCGTGCTGGGGAGGCAGAAAGGCGTTGTACATACCCATGCTTCCCTTATGGGCACTCCCCCCATAGTTTCAGCAGGCATAAAAAGGCGGGGAGAAGATATCGTCATAGACCTTGTTCGTTTTTCCCACCTTTTTGGACTATGCGAAGTTCTTCTTGGTTCGATTATCACAGGCTCTACCATCGTGCTAATCCCTAATTTCACTCCCAGGGTTGTTCTAGAGGCCGTGGAGAGGGAGAAAGGAAGCATTATCTTTGGGGTTCCTGCCATGTACAATGCACTGGCTATGTTGCGCAACAAAATTTTAAAGGAATACAACCTGAATTCGCTGCGACTTGCTGTTACAGCCGGGGCAAAGTCCTTCCCTAAGCTAATGAAAGTCTTGGAGGATAATTTTGGTTTATCCCTTTATGAAGTATACGGTCTCACAGAAGTCTCAGCCGTTTCCATAAGCACCTTTAACAGCCGTAAACTGGGAACCGTAGGCAAGCCAATTTGTGGCATTAAGGTACTGGATGATAGCGGTAAGGAAGTTCCGCGGGGTGAGGTAGGAGAGGCTGTGTTTAATGCCCCATGGGTGATGAAAGGGTACTACAAATCACCCGAACTCACAGATCAAGTCCTTAAGGATAGCTGGTTTTATACCGGAGATTTAGTCAGGATGGATGAAGAGGACTACCTTGAGTATATAGAGAAGAAATCGTTCATAATAGTGACGCCTTCTGGACTTAAGATCGGTCCTTCGGAAGTCGAATTCGTGTTGCTGAGCCACCCCAGTGTAGCTGATGCAGCTTACATAGGTGTTGATGATGATTATGGAGGACAAATACCTACAGCCTTTGTAGTGCTCAAAGAAGGGCAAGGTGCTACTTCGGAGGAGATAGCCGGTCTTTGCCAGCAAAGCTTGGCTGATTTTAAGCTCCCTAAGAGAATTGAATTTATAGACAACATACCCAAAACTGCTTCGGGGAAGATAGATAGAAAAAAGCTCAAAGAAGGAGAACTAACCCAGAACTAACTGAAAGAGTAGCTATTAGCCTTGGCTATCTTCTTTTCAAAGTTGGTGACAAGGTGAAAGGTATCCAGGCAGATTCTGCTAATGTTGACTTGGTTAGCGCTTATTGGTAACATCGTGAACTGAGCCGTGCTAGGCGGGGAGCTAGCGGTGCCCTGTACCCGAAAGCCGCTATAGCGGGGCTGAATTCCTGCTTGAGGTTTACGGCTGGGTAAACTTGTTTTTGTTGAGCGGTGTTGATGGTCGGGTTCTATGCAACTGAGGGCTATGAACCCCGTCAGGTCTGGAAGGAAGCAGCGGTAAATAGTATTCCCAGTGTGACATAGAGTTGCCTGGCTGGAACTAGCTGGCAAAAACAGTTTCCGAGTTTAGGAATCGAGGGTAGGTGCACGGCTTGAAAGAATATTGGAGGTTATGAATATGGCAATTAAAAAGGTATGCGTTATCGGTTCAGGAACGATGGGTAATGGGATAGCTCAGGTGGTTGCGCAGGCAGGCTACGAAACTAACATGGTTGACATAAAGCAGGAATTTCTGGACCGTGGCATGAACACAATAAAAACGAGCTTGGGCAAATTTGTGGAAAAAGGAAAAATAAAGCAGGAGGAGATGAATGAAACCCTATCGAGGCTTCATACCTCGATTGATATAAAAAATGCTGCCAAAGATACTGACTATGTTATAGAGGTGGTATTTGAGCGGACTGATGTTAAGCTGCCGGTATTACAGCAGCTTGACGAAACATGTCCTGACCGCACTATTTTGGCCTCTAACACCTCTGGGATACCCATAAGTCTCCTTGCCTCAGCAACCAAGCGCCCCAAAAAGGTTATCGGAGCACACTTTATGAACCCCGTGCCGGTAATGAAAGGGGTGGAGGTGATAACGTCGCTGCTAACCTCAGAGGAGACGCTAAATGTAAGCCTCGATTTTCTCAAGTCGTTGGGCAAGGAGACAGTTGTGGTTAAAGACTATCCTGGATTTGTAGCTAATAGAATAATAGTACTTGTAGAGAATGAAGGGGCGAAGTTATTGGAGGAAGGTTTAGCAAGCGTGGAAGATATAGATAAGATAGTGAAATTGTCCTTTAATTGGCCTATGGGGCCGTTTGAACTGGCGGACCTGATTGGCATAGATGTACTCGTAGACTTAATGGATGGAATTTATCAACAGACAGGGTGGGAGAGATACAAGCCGGCTCCATTACTAAGGAGGATGGTGGAGATTGGGTATACGGGAAGGAAAGCCGGAAAGGGCTTCTATCAATTATTCGGTGGGAAATAGATTTTAATAATGTGAGGATTGAAGATGGCAAAGAAAGAATACGCAAATATTATATACGAGAAGAAGGAAAGGGTTGCTAACATCACTTTCAACAGGCCTCAGGCTTTGAACGCGCTAAATGTGGCTTCGTGGGCGGAATTAGATGATGCCCTTGGGGATGCTGAGGGTGACGTAAACATCAGCGCAATTGTTATAACCGGTGCTGGTGATAGGTCCTTCTGCGCGGGAGCAGATATTACTGAAATACAGGCCTTAACGTCGGTAGCGGCAAGGGACTTTTCTTTGTCGCTGCATGAGTATACCAGGCATATGGAGAGGATTAAGAAACCGATAATAGCCAAAATAAATGGATTTTGTTTGGGTGGTGGGCAAGAAGTAGCCATGTCTTGCGACTTCAGAATTGCCTCGGACAAGGCAAGGTTTGGACAGCCTGAGGTAAATCTCGGCATCATCCCTGGTGCTGGAGGAACTCAGAGGCTGACGAGGCTTGTGGGTAGGACCAAGGCCATGGAAATTGCCATGCTGGGTGATGTGATTGATGCCCATGAAGCATATAGACTCGGGCTATTGAACAAGGTTGTTGCCGCTGAAGAATTGGATGAAGCCGTGGATGAGTTCGTAAAAAAGCTTCTTTCTAAGAGTTCTGTTGTACTTGGGATAATAAAGCTCGCAATAAATAAGGGAATAGAAATGGATCTGGACCGTGCACTGTATTACGAAGCTGTGTGTTTCAGCTCGGCGCGGTCGACCGAGGATTCAGTAGAGGGACTAAAAGCATTCGTGGAAAAGAGAAAGGCCGAATTTGGGGGGAAATAGTCGGCTGCCATTTCTATGCGGGGAAGAAAATCTCTATTAACTAGAATACTTTTCCTTAGGCAGCCTTTATTGTGTGGAGCTAGCCTACTATAGCTTGGTTTCCTTAAAGGGCATGGGGTGGTTCGAAAATTTGACTTCAAACCGAAAAAACGGTTAGGGCAGCATTTCCTTATAGATGAAGCTGTATTGGAGCGTATTCTATCTGCTGCCGAACTTAGCCATGGGGACATTGTAGTTGAGGTAGGCCCAGGCCTGGGCATACTAACCGAGGGGTTAGCTAAGCGGGGGGCTAAGGTCATTGCTGTTGAGCTTGATTCCAAATTAGTTGCTATGCTCAGAAAAAGACTGGCCCCTTTTCCCAACGTTAGAATTGTCCATGCTGATATACTTAAGGTCACCCCACAGCAACTTCTGCGAGATAATTTAACTGCTTCTGAACTTACCCAAGGTTACAAAGTTATCGCTAATCTTCCTTATTACATTACTTCACCGATTTTGCGCCATTTTCTCGAAGCACAGCTTCAGCCTTCTGCAATAGTAGTGATGGTACAGAAGGAAGTTGGTGAAGCAATTGCCGCCGCTCCCTGCAAGATGAGCTTGCTCAGCGTTAGGACTCAGTTTTACAGTAAGCCGACCCTTATGTCCTATGTGCCAGCGGAGAGTTTCCGTCCCCTTCCAAAAGTAGACTCAGTTATTTTACGCCTGGATATTTATCCCCAGCTGCCTATCAAGGTATCCGATGTTGCTAGTTTCTTTGATATAGTTATTCATGGTTTCAGTGCACCTCGTAAGCAACTTCGCAATTCTCTAGCTCAGTCTTTGGAGATGCCATCAGACCAAGTTGCCTTACTACTTGGGAAGGCCGGAATAGAAGCTAAACGGCGAGCTGAAACGCTTAGCTTGGAAGAGTGGAGGGAGTTGTGGGAAATCTTTGCGCACTTTAGAAAAAGATTGCAATGTTAACTGTTTATGCCCCGGCCAAGATAAACCTTGTCCTCGAAGTACTGGGCAAGCATAATGACTATCACAAAATCTCCAGTATTGTTCAGTCGATAGACCTATGCGATGTACTAAATTTTCATCCAGGGGGGGAAATATTTTTTGAATGCGATGAGCCCAGCTTAGAACACGATAACCTAGTAACAAAGGCGGCTGCCGTGCTTAAGGAAAGCACAAAATATAGCATGGGGGCACGAATAAAACTTCACAAGCATATACCTTGGGGTGTAGGATTGGGGGGTGGCAGTAGCGATGCCGCTGCCACCCTATTAGCACTAAATGAACTCTGGAAATTAGGGCTGTCGATTTCGGAACTGGTTCATTTGGCATTTAAGTTAGGCTCAGATGTTCCGTTCTTTATCCATATAGGCACAGCTCTGGTAGAAGGTATTGGGGAAAAGGTGGAACCGCTGCCGTCTTTGTGTCCGACGTGGTTTGTTTTGCTAGTGCCACAATTGCCTAGAATACCGGGCAAAACAAGGCAGATGTATAGTAGGTTAGATGCTGCCTATTTCACTGAGGGCCAGTTCGTACAAGCAGCTTTGTCATCTTTAATGCAAGGAAAAACGATTGACCCTGCTTTTATGTTTAATGTCTTCAAAAAGGTAGCCTTTGATTTGTTCCCCCAACTGGATAAATATAGAGAAACGTTTGAGGAAGCTGGGGCACCGGCAGTTTATCTAGCCGGCTCTGGGCCATGCCTTTTTACCTTTTTCTCGGAGGAGGACAAAGCTAATGAACTGTGTTCGCGCTTGGGGAAGCAAGGATTGGAGTATTACCTAGCATCTTCTTCTCCAGGGATAATTAGGTAATTCAATGACAATGGAAAGGCTGAAGCGGAGGAGATGGCCTAAGATAGTGCTTTACCTCGTCATCCTGATTGGTCTCAGTGTCGGCCTTTCCTATTTGCTTCGATATTTTATGACTCATTTCGATATCTCAATAGAGAGTCTTTCCTCTGCAGCTTATTTAGTTGTTTTCGTAACCACCTTGGTGTCTAATGCGGGAATTGTGGTTCCGGTGGCAATCCATATTTCTATAATGGTGGCAGCAGCGTCTGAATTCGATCCTGTTCTTATAGCTTTGGTGGCTAGTGTAGCTGGTACCCTAGGAGAAATAACTGGTTACTACGCCGGCTACTTGGGAAAGAGGATAGTGCTCGCTGAGAGCACACCAGGATATGGCAGGCTTGTAGCGTGGATGGAGCGGTATGGCCCATGGGCCATTTTCGCCATTTCCTTTCAGCCCATTTTGCCAGTCGACATAGCTGGGCTTGTTGCGGGAGCCTCCAAGATACCGTTATGGAAGTTTCTATTGCCTTGCTGGGCAGGAAAGTTCCCTAAATATATTCTGATTTGTTATTTTGGCGCTGAACTCCTCTATCTTCTTCTCCCCATATAGCTTCAGATATACGAGGGCTAGCAAATAGTCCATCTGTCGTTCTAGGCAGCATTCGCTTTGCTCAAGACTTGGGGGCAATATGAAAATTAGACAGCTTCAATGAAAAGGCTATTTTTTCCTCATCCGCTTTGGTGTTAACCTCGCCATCTAATTTCGCCTTATGCAATGCTTGGAGGACTTTTCCCATCTCTGATCCAGCAGAGATGCCCAGTCTTTTTAGTTCTTCTCCGTTGAGGTAAGTCCTTACATAGCGCAGTTTCGTGAGAAATAGTTGGAGATGGTGATGTACCATTGAGGATTCTGAAGCTATAGCATTTGCTTGTATCGCCAATGGCTCATATTCTTGGAGCAGGTAATAAATCTCACTAGGTTTCATGGAAGGCTTGTTCAGCTGCGAAAGCCTTATCTTGAGGCTGAGCGTATCACGCATTGCTCGAGATAATTTTGCCGGTATATTAAGGTAATTGAGAAATTGCTCAATTTTACTTTCGCTAAATGAATAGGTAAGAAGGCAGAAATAAAGCGACGGCAATTGGTTGGGCTTCTTTAGCTGGCGTGCCTTTTCAAATTTCTCAGCTATCCAACCGTCGCCAATGAGAAAGGGGCTTATTCTTCGCAGCACACCTAGCTCGGCAAGCCGCTTAATAACAAATTCTGGCTGGTTTTCCCTGAAAATTAGTTCCAGCTCATGCCTTATTCGGTCACCGCTTATTGTATTGAGCATAGTAATATCCCGTTTAAGTAGCTGGGCAGTTTGTGGTTCAAGCTCAAAACCTAGCCGCTGTTCATAGCGAACAGCCCGTAATATTCTGGTAGCGTCATCGATGAAACTTCTGGGATGCAAAATACGAATAAGACGGTGCTCCAGATCATTTTTACCTTGATAGGGGTCGACCAATTCCCCATAATCATTTGAGGTGAGGGATATAGCCATAGCATTGATAGAGAAATCTCTGCGGGAAAGGTCATCCTTAAGGGTGCCGGGGGTAACCACAGGCAATGCCCCGGGTTGGGCATAAGTTTCACCCCGTGCTGTAGCCATATCCAGGTTGAAATTACTATAGCTGAACTTAGCAGTGCCAAAACGGGGGTGGGTAAGCAACTTTGCCTGAGTAATTTCAGCCATTTGTTGAGCCAATTTCACTGCATCGCCCTCGACTACTAAATCGAGATCGAAGCTGGGATAACCCAGAAGCAGGTCTCGTACCACACCACCAACAAGATATACCGTTTGTCCCAGCTTAGTAGCCTGTCCGCTGACATTACTGACTAACCACAGGAGTTGCTGGGGGAGGTATTGTTCAATATGCCAGGATAAATTCATTACCTTAGTATTATATCAACACTTTCCTAAGGGGGCACTGCGGACACAGTCCACACCAAGCACTTGGCTATCTTGCCCCCATAGAGTATATTGGAAAGAAACTTGCTAGAATATGTTGCCCAGTGTTACCCATGTGGTCAGCCAGCACTTCACTTGACAAAATTAGATAGGGGTGTTACAATATCTGATTTACGTTATGTTCCCGTTCATTCCTACATTTGTCGAATCAAAATTTTTCTAGTTTAGTGTCTTCACAGTATTGTTTTTACTTCAAAAAAGGATCAGGCTGTTTCTTTCATGCTTAAATACGAGTTGCTGAAGTCTTTCGCTAAACTGCCCAAGACTTTGGAAATACCTGATCTTATTCAGGGTCAGCGTAATTCATTCCGCTGGTTTCAAGAGGAAGGTTTAAAAGAGCTGTTTGAGGAAATCTCCCCAATTCAAGATTATACCAACACCAGGCTAGAATTACATTTCGTTGATTATGAGTTTCGAGAGCCCCAGCATTCTATTCCTGAGTGTCTTGAACGTGGCTTGAATTATTCTTCTCCCATCCATGTAACTGCTCAACTGGTGGTTAAAGAGACGGGGGAGATCAAGCAGCAGGAATTATTCTTTAGTGATTTTCCTTTAATGACTGATAACGGCACTTTTATTATTTCTGGAGTGGAGCGGGTAGTAGTTAATCAGTTGACTCGCTTTCCTGGCGTCTATTTCACTTTAGATAGAGATCCTTCAAGTGGGCGAGAATTGGGTTGCGGTAAGCTAGTTGCTGAGCATGGAGCATGGCTTGATTTTGACACTTCTAATAGAGATGTGATTTCAGTCAAAGTGAGTGGCAAACGAAAGATACCGGTTACTACTTTGTTGCGTGCCATAGGCTTTGATAGTGATGAGACCTTAATTTCCCTTTTCCAAGATGTAGATGACTCGCCTGAGCATACTTTTATCCGCTCCACAATAGAACGAGATCCTATGATAAAAAATAAGGCTGATGCCCTGTTTGATATTTATAGAAAACTGTCTTCTGGTGAAGCTCCTAGCCTCAGTAGTGCCCAGGCCTTGCTGAATAATTTCCTATTTAATCCTCGACGCTATAGCCTGGGCAAGGTTGGTCGTTACAAGCTTAATAAAAAGTTAGGCCTTGATATCCCTGGGGATCGTACTGGCTTAACGCCCGAAGATTTGGTGCAAATAGTCCGTCGTATTATTTCAGTTAATATTGGAAGGGAAGCTCCTGATGACATTGATCATTTAGGAAATCGAAGGGCCCAGGCAGTAGGTTTTCTAATACAAAAGCAATTTCGTATTGGCTTATTAAGGTTGGAAAGGGCTATTAAAGAGCGAATGAGCATTCTTGGCCCTGAGGCGGCAACTCCTTCTGCTTTAATCAACATTCGCCCTGTAGCAGCCTCTATAAGGGAGTTCTTTGGTAGGTCCCAGTTATCTCAATTCATGGATCAAACTAATCCGCTAGCTGAGCTAACCCACAAGCGTCGTCTTTCTGCTATGGGTCCTGGAGGACTCTCAAGAAAACAGGCTGGATTTGAGGTTCGTGACGTACATCATTCTCATTATGGTAGGATCTGTCCTATAGAAACCCCCGAGGGGCCAAACATTGGTCTGATTGGCTCGCTAGCTACATATGCTTCAGTTAATGAATATGGTTTCATAGAGACGCCATATCTCAGAATTATCCACGAGGTTCCCAATGTTATGGAAGAGTTGATTGGGAGAACAATCTCGGAGGATATAGATAGTGAGGGCAAACTTTTGGCCAAGGTTGGAACATTAATCACAAAGCAGCTTGCCCAAAAGCTAGCCGCTCTTCCGGCTCGGAATGTTAAGGTAACTCCTTTTGTTTCTAGACAAATCGTCTACCTGACAGCCGACGAAGAAGGTCAATATGCCATTGCCCAGGCTAATGCTCCTCTTAATGAGAGGTACGAGTTTGCCTATGATAGGGTTGAGGTTAAGAAGGGGGGCAGGTATTTCAAGGAATCGATAGACAGGGTAGACTTTATGGATGTTTCGCCAAAACAGCTATTTAGTATAGCTGCTTGTCTTATCCCATTTCTTGAGCATGATGATGCTAATCGTGCTCTAATGGGTTGCAATATGCAACGGCAGGCGGTGCCATTATTACATCCCAAATGCCCTTTAGTGGCCACGGGTATGGAACAAGAGGTGGCTAAATATAGTGGGCAAGTGATGTTTGCTCCTGACGATGGTGTGGTCACTTCGGCGACGAGTTCAGAAATTGTAATCAATAATGAAAGGGGCGAAGAGCAGGTATTCAATTTGATCAAATTCGCCAGAACCAATCAAGGGACGTGTATCAATCAATATCCCACTGTAAGTAAAGGTGACAAGGTTAAGAAAGGGCAAGTGTTGGTAGGTAGCTTTTCCATAGATGACGGAAATCTCGCATTGGGACGGAATGTCACCTGTGCTTTTATGAGCTGGGAAGGATATAACTTTGAGGATGCCATTATTATCAGTAAAAGGCTCGTTAGGGACGATGATTATACCTCCATTCACATTGAAAAATTTGAGATAGAGGAGCGTGATACCAAGCTTGGTCCTGAGGAAATCACCAGAGATATACCTAATGTAAGCGAGGAGAGCCTCGCTAACCTTGATGAAATGGGTATTGTACATATCGGAGCTGAGGTAAGGCCTAACGACATTCTGGTGGGGAAGATTACTCCTAAGGGTGAAACTGAACCTTCAGCGGAAGAAAAATTGCTGCGAGCCATTTTTGGTGAAAAAACGCGGGAGGTGAAAGATAGCTCTCTCAGGATGCCGTCAGGAGAGTGGGGAAGAGTGATCAGAACTAAAGTCTTTTCTCGTGAGAGCCATGATGAATTAGCTGCCGGGGTAAACACACTTGTACAAGTATGGGTTGCTCAAAAGCGCAAGATATCAGTGGGAGATAAAATGTCGGGGAGACATGGCAATAAAGGAGTCATTTCTATCGTATTGCCTGAGGAAGACATGCCATTCTTGCCGGATGGCACGCCTGTAGATATTGTTCTCAATCCTCTGGGTGTTCCGTCCCGCATGAATGTTGGGCAGGTCTTGGAGGCTCATTTAGGTTGGACAGCTCAGGTACTTGGTTTTAAGGCTATTAATCCCATTTTTGATGGAGCTGATGCCGTGACTATTGAGGATGCTTTAGCCAAAACTTGGATAGCTTGGAAAGCTGACGCTGTTAGCTTTAGCCCTGAGGATCCAGGGAATGTAGGAACTAATATAGAAAAGGTTGAAGAATGGCTTTCCCATAAAGGTTTTGATGCCAGGGAAATAATGGATGATGGGCATACAGGTGCGGCTAGAAAAGCCTCCCTCTGCCTATGGCTTGAGGACTTGGGCATAGCTGATGGTTATCAGCTTAGAGCTCTCAGCGATAGAGATCTAGAGCATATGGTACAAAAAGTATATAAAGAGCGAAAGCTCTATCCTCCGATTTTTGGCAAAATAGAACTTCGAGATGGGAGAACTGGCGATCTGTTCGACAAACTGATAACTGTGGGTAATATCTACATGATGAAACTGATTCACCTTGTTGGCGATAAGGTACATGCTCGTTCCACAGGTCCATACTCGCTCATTACCCAACAACCCTTGGGAGGAAAAGCTCAGTTTGGTGGTCAAAGGTTTGGTGAGATGGAGGTATGGGCATTGGAAGCGCATGGTGCAGCTCACGCACTTCAAGAGATGCTCACAATAAAGTCAGACGATGTAATGGGACGGGCTAAAGCTTATGAGTCTCTTGTTAAAGGCGAGGATATTCAACAACTTGGCATTCCAGAATCGACCAAAGTTTTGTTTATGGAGCTACGTAGTTTAGGTTTTGCCGTTGAATTACTTAGCGAGGGGGAAAATGTCTCAATTTGATGGCGTTAATGGTATTCGAATAAGTCTTGCATCACCGGAACAAATTAAGAGCTGGTCTCACGGTGAAGTAACTAAAGCAGAGACGATAAATTACCGCACTTTGAAGCCAGAAAGAGATGGTCTATTTTGTGAAAGAATTTTCGGCCCTGTTAAAGATTTTGAATGCCATTGTGGCAAATATAAAAAGGCGAGGTATAAAGGAGTTACTTGTGATAAATGTGGGGTTGAAGTTGCTCATTCCAGCGTACGCCGGGAACGTACAGGGCATATAGAACTAGCAGCGCCAGTTACTCATATATGGTTTGTTAAGTTAGTGCCTAGTCGGCTTGGGCTACTTCTCGACCTATCTCCCCGAGACTTAGAGGGAATTATCTATTTTGCTCGCTATATCATTATTTCTACTGATGAGGAGGCCAAGCAGGAAAGACTTCGCCAACTTGAGGAAGAAATGGTTCGGAAAGTTACTGAGCAGGAGGAAAGTCTAGACAGCAAAATAGAAGAATTGGAGGCCAAGGGCCTGGAGGAAGAACTTAAGACGAAAGAGATAAACCAGCTTCGGACTAAATTTATAGAAAGCAAGGAAAGACTTACAGAAGAGCTAAAGGCAAGCGTTGCGGAAATAGAAACTCTTCAACCGTTAAAATTGCTTAGTGAAGAGGAATACCGGAAGCTTAAAGATAAATGTGGTGCTATTTTTGAAGCTGGCATGGGGGCTGAGGCTATTCTACAGATATTAAAGCAAATTGATATGGATGCTTTGCACCAGAAGCTTCTTGAGCAAATCCGTACGACCTCGGGAGGATACCATAAGAAGATCAGCCAACGGCTAATGTTAGTTGAATCTTTTAAGCTCAGTGGGAATAAGCCTGAATGGATGGTTTTAACCGTGCTTCCTGTATTACCTCCGGCGCTTCGTCCTATAGTTCAGTTAGATGGCGGTCGTTTTGTTATTAGCGACCTTAACGACCTCTATCGGAGGGTTATTAATCGTAACAACCGTCTCCGCCGTCTTATGAGGTTAGGTGCGCCGGGAATAATTATCCGAAATGAAAAGCGCATGTTGCAAGAAGCTGTCGATGCGCTTGTTGACAACGGGCGAAGAGGGCGTGTGGTTACCACTGGTAACAATCACGCTTTGAAATCCCTTTCTGACATCCTAAAGGGCAAGCAAGGGCGGTTTCGTCAGAATCTTCTCGGTAAGCGGGTAGACTACAGCGGTCGCTCGGTCATTGTTGTTGGTCCTAAGCTCAAACTTCATCAGTGTGGCTTGCCACGCTATGTTGCCTTAGAGCTATTTAAGCCTTCGGTTATGCATAAACTCATGAAGAGTGGGTATGCTAATAACCTGAAGAGTGCTCGGCGTCTGGTGGAAAGAGGTAGCCCTGAAGTTTGGGATGCACTTTATGAAGTAGTTAAGGAGCGTCCTGTAATGCTTAATCGCGCCCCCACATTACATCGGCTCAGCATTCAAGCCTTTGAGCCTGTGTTAATTGATGGAGATGCCTTTCAAATTCACCCCTTAACTTGTACTGCCTTTAATGCTGATTTCGATGGTGATCAGATGGCAGTTCATGTGCCGTTGTCCAAGACGGCGGTGAAAGAAGCTAGAGAATACATGCTCAGTCCTCATAATATGCTGCTGCCAAGTTGTGGTGAGCCTGTGACGGCACCTACCCTGGATATAGTTCTGGGCTGCTATTATCTTACTATCTCAAGGACTGGAGCCAGAGGGGAAGGGAAATTGTTCGGCAGTTTTGACGAGGTTAAGTTAGCTTATGAACTTGGCATTATTGAACTCGGTGCTGAAATCGTTGTGCGAGATCCTTCGCTTCGTTCGGAGGGGGGGAGGATAAATACGACCGTGGGCAGAATTTTGTTTAACGATGCCTTGCCTCCGCAACTTCGTTTTTACAACAAAACAATTGACAAGGCGTCCTTAAGAACATTAGTCTCTAATTGCATCCGTTTGTTGGGCAATGAAGGTGCTGCTGGTGTCCTTGATAGGCTTAAGGAGTTAGGGTTCGACTATGCTACAAAGTCGGGCATTTCCATAGCTATGGATGATATTGAAGAGTCTCCAAATAGATCCAAACTTCTTACAGAATCCGATGAACAAGTTGGCCTTATTGAAGAACAATTTAACCATGGCTTGATTACTGAGGACGAAAGGTATGAAAGCACAGTTGAAGTGTGGATGGAGGCTACAGATAAGATTACTGAGGATATATCTCGGTCACTAGACCCGCATGGTAGCATCTATATGATGGCTACATCAGGTGCAAAGGGGAATATTTCTCAAATTAGGCAGATGGCAGGGCTGCGAGGGTTGATGACCGACCCCTCAGGAAGGATAATAGATTTTCCTATTAAATCAAGCCTCCGTGATGGATTGGCACCCATGGAGTATTTCATTTCTACCCACGGTGCTCGCAAAGGATTAGCTGATACTGCCTTGAGGACATCAGACAGTGGTTATCTTACCAGACGCCTTGTCGATATAGCCCAAGATGTTATTGTGATTGAAACAGATTGTGGCACTACCGAGGGAGTTTGGATATCTCGGGAAACCACGGGTGGATCCCTTCCCCCGTTTGAAGAACGGATTACTGGCTACTTAGCGGCAAGCAAAATTGTTGATCCAGCTACGAATTCAATCATTGTTGATCGTGATGAAGAAATTAATGAGGATAAAGTGCAGCAAATTGCCCAAGCTGGTATTAATCGGATATGTGTAAGATCTCCTCTTACCTGCCATTCTCGCTTCGGCGTTTGTCAAAGCTGCTATGGAAGGGACCTAGGAAAGAAGCAATTGGTAGAGCTTGGCACTGCTGTAGGAGTTATTGCTGCTCAGAGTATCGGTGAGCCTGGAACTCAGCTCACCCTACGGACCTTTCATACAGGGGGCGTAGTAGGTATCGATATCACTACTGGGTTGCCTCGCGTAGAAGAGCTCTTCGAGGCTAGAACACCAAGTGGAAGTGCTATGATTTCTGAAATCGATGGCACTGTTGAAGTGGCCCATACTGATGGAGAGAGCATGGTCAAGATCACGAGCTCTGAATTCTATTTGGATGAATACCCGATTCCCTTAGGAGTGGAGCTAGCTGTAACTAATGGGCAATCGGTTGGTGCTGGCACCATCCTATTTCCTCTGCCAGAGAAGATTGAGGAGAAAGTACCAGCTGTTAGCCGAGGTGAAGCAGAACAAGTCCATCCCGTAGTAGCTAGAGTGGCTGGTCAAGTCATCGCTGAGGGCGATAATGTTTATGTTAAGTATGAAGAAAGGGAGGAGAGGGAATATACCGTCCCCCATGGTGCATCTTTGCTTGTTCAAGCAGGGGGCGAGGTCAAAGCAGGTGAGCGACTTACTAGAGGTCCTATTGACCCTCACGATATCTTGCATATTATGGGAAAGGATGCAGTACAGCAATACATAATTGATGAAATACAAAAAGTATATCGCTCACAAGGTGTGACTATACATGACAAACATATTGCTGTGATTACTCGTCAGATGTTGGGCAAGGTGAGGATCATTTCCTCGGGAGATACAAAGCTCTTGCCTGGCGAGTTAGTTGACCGATTTGACTATGAAGATACAAATGCCAAGGTGCTGGCTGAAGGAGGTGAGCCAGCAACAGCTCAAGCTGCGATTCTTGGGATAACCAGAGCTAGCTTAAGCAAGAACAGTTGGCTAGCAGCTGCCTCTTTCCAGGAAACTGGCCGGGTTCTTGTTGATGCTGCTATCAAGGGGAAGGTGGATAGGCTTCATGGTCTTAAGGAAAATGTCATTCTTGGTAAGCTCATCCCATCTCGAGCCCTCTCTGTGAGTTCTGACAACGGGAAAGAATTGGAGGAGGGAGAGCTTGATGAAGCGGAGATAACGGATTTAGAATTGGATGTCTACTAAATATTCTAAAGGTCAGTGATGCGGCTTGTTTCAGGCAAGATAGCTAGTGAGGATGGCTTTATCGACTTTGACCTTCGCCCTAGGCGCCTTGGTGAATTTATAGGGCAAGAGAAAATTAAAGATAATCTAAGAATAGCTGTTGCCGCTGCTCAAAAAAGAGGCGAGCAGCTTGATCATGTTATTCTTTATGGATCTCCTGGTTTAGGAAAGACTACTCTTGCCCATATCATCGCTGCTGAGATGGGAGTTAACATTAAAGTCAGTTCCGGGCCAGCGATAGAACGCCCTGGAGACTTAGCGGCTATTCTTTCCAATCTGCGCGAGGGGGATGTCCTTTTTATCGACGAGATGCATAGGCTTAGCCATCTAATAGAAGAAAAACTCTATCCAGCAATGGAGGATTTTGTTTTTGATATCTTTTTAGGTAAAGGCCCAGCTACTAAGAATTTGCGATTGAATTTGCCCCGCTTTACTTTGATTGGGGCTACTACGCGATTTGCTTTGCTGAGTCCCCCTCTTCGTGATAGATTTGGGGCGACATATCATCTTGATTTCTATGATGAGGCAGCAATACAGACGATTTTGGAGAGGTCAGCAATTATCCTCAAGGTGGAGGTGGAGAGGGAGGGCCTTGTTCCAATTGCCCAACGTGCCAGAGGTACTCCTCGAGTAGCCAATCGCCTACTAAAGAGAATAAGGGATTATGCTCAAGTCATGGCAGATGGAGTAGTCACCAAGGAAGTGGCTCTGGAAGGACTCTCAAAGCTAGAGATAGATTCTGTGGGTTTGGATGACATAGATCATAGAGTGTTGCATACAATAATTGACAAATTTGATGGTGGTCCTGTAGGTCTAGATACCATTTCTGCTTCCATTAACGAGGATGCTGATACTATTATGGATGTTTACGAGCCGTACCTCTTGCAGTTAGGTTTTCTAGAACGCACACCTCGGGGTAGAGTAGCTGCTAGGCTTGCTTATGAACACCTAGGACTGCCTTATAAAAAAGATATTCAGTCCCAACCTGGCTTGTGGAGTCAGAAACAGAGTTAATCTTTAGCTCTGCGCCCTAGCTTCAAGCCATACTGGAGTAGCGAAGGCGAACAAAGAAAAGAGCAATATCAAACAACCCCAGAAATCGATGCTTACACGGCTTGCCAAGGTTACCAACAATAAAATCACCAGCGGCGGGATAGATAAACTAATAATTTTGTACCTGCGCGGCTTGAGGCGGATAAAGCCGATGGTTGCAGCTGCCAGGGCAATAAAACTGATAACTATCCAGGGTGCCTTCGTTTGTAACCTTGCCATCCATATGTCACTTGCTAAAAGTTCATTTCCCGTGCCTAGCGTTAAAAACCAAGCGAATATTACAGGCATAGGGGCTAACATCAGTGATGCATATAGCCAATCCCGCCTTGCAGTCTGTCTCATTATATAGATAAAGGCAAAAAGAGCCAGGGGGATGTAGATGAGGGCTGCCATCCAGCCCCAACCTTGAGGCAGGTTAAGTAGCAGTATACCAGTGACCACCACCGGCATAAGATAATATCCTAACCAAGGGAAGAGCCATATTGGCTTGCCTTGATGCCAGCCATAAATTGCTATACCAACGGTTAGCGTCAATACAATCGACAAGCAGACGACATTCTGCCAGTAATATGAAGCGAAGAGTAAGGCGACTAGAAAGTGAGGCAAGGCACTGAAAAATGCCTCTTTCCAGCTACCCTGAGCATGTGTTTCGTAGATTTCTTGGGCAATTAATTCAGGTGAGCCCAGAGATTGTATGGCAATTCTGGCTGCCTCTTCTTTGCTTAGCCCTTGTTTTTCCAGCTCCCGAGTTTTATCCTGGAGGTGTGTGTAAAGTTCCTCAGCCACACCATCCCTGATGTTCCGGTCAATGTTGAGGCTAGTTTTAAACTTATGTAGATAATAGCTTATGCTGTTTACCATTTTGGTGCTAGATTGTCTCCGGTTTTATGACTTCGCTAACTGCCGTAGAAAAATCCTGCCATGTAGCTAACCTCGTAGCCAAAACATGTTGTCCCTTTGAAGTTATGTAATAATAACGTCTTTGCTGTCCATTAGATAACGTCTGCCATTTACCCTCGATAAGCCTGTCTCGCTCTAAGCGGTGGAGAGCGGGATAAAGAGTACCTTCTTTAAACTGAAAATATCCATTACTCCTTTTCTCTAGTTCCTTTACAATTTGGTAGCCATAGGTAGGCTGTCGACTAATCAAGCAAAGCAATAGCGAATCGGTGTTTCCCTTGAGTAACTCACGCCCATAATTCATCCCTACACCTCATTTGCATACCAGATTTTTCTTTACTATAGCATTAGTTAGCTATAGTGTCAATGCCAGGGGCAATAGTGGCCTGGCTTTAGTTGCTACAGCGAGCTCTAAACGCTAAAATGTCTTTTCAGGGCAAATGTATCACGGTACGAGGGATTATTACTCTATTCTTGGTGTTCCTGAGAGGGCTAGTCACGAGGAAATAAAACATGCTTTCAGAAAGCTTGCTATGAGATATCATCCCGACAGAAATCTGGGAAATGAGAAGTGGGCAGAGGAAAAATTTAAAGAGATTAATGAGTCCTATGCTGTGCTGGGCGACGCAATCAAGCGGCGGGAATATGATAGGATGAGACAGGCAGGTTTTGCCGGGTATGGTGCTCAATATAATGGTGGGCGCTATTATAGCCAAGAGCAGGTGTTTGAGGATGCGTTTGCCAATCCCTATTTATTTCAAGAGCTAGCAAGGATGTTCCAAGAAGCTGGTTTAAG
>Ga0180438_10003942_pt1 | contig 21859 bp, 24 predicted proteins | sample SS_ome_12_FD_132455 | JGI IMG/M metagenome (GOLD analysis project Ga0180438, IMG submission 132455) | Hypersaline lake sediment archaeal communities from the Salton Sea, California, USA - SS_3_D_2 metaG | ecosystem: Environmental > Aquatic > Non-marine Saline and Alkaline > Hypersaline >...
ATGACGGACCTCCTGAAATCCTGACATCTTCAGGACTTCAGCGCCTACATGGCAATTCTTCCTTTTCAAAATGACCTAATTTGAAGCGCCCATCACTGACCTATTTTACGCGCCCCTTGACAAACCCTACCTTGCCGTTTTCACCATAGCAATACAACATGCCGTCGGCGAAGATGACGGACCCCTTGCCAATGAGTTTATCCGAATATTTGACCTTGCCGGTGGCCAGTTCGAGACAAATCCAACTGCCCTTGTTGGACCCCTGGCCTGTGTGGTTGGAGCCGTGAACGTCACCGCCTAACAGTATCAAACCGCCGTGGTGACAATCCAGGTTCTTGTCGGCCCATTTGACTGTACCGGTCGTGGTATCGCCGGAGAGTTCGTACGCCTGTCCGCCCACGCCGTAACCGGTTGTGCCATAAATAAGACCATCCTTGTAAATGGGACTGACTGCGGAGATAAAGTGCTTGCCGACGTGGGGCATGCGAGAGATCAGCTTGCCGGTTTCAGGCTCGATGAGGACTATCGACTCCTGGACCATAGTGGCGATCAGGCGTTTTCCGCCTCTTGTGATGACTACGGGACAGCAGTAAGCGGAGGTTTCGCTTAGGCCCTTGCTGGTCCATACGGTTTGCCCGTTCATTTTGTCGAGGGCGACAACTGTGGCATCCTTGCCGCCCGGGGTGCAAATCACCTTGTTGTCGAAGATAAGCACAGATTCGGAAACGCCCCACTGGATGTTCTTGCCGTCGAACTTCTGCAGAGTGTCGATTTCCCATTTCTTCTTACCAGTCTTCGCATCGAAGCATACAAGATTTCCATAGCCGCTGAAGACGTAAAGGCGGTCGCCATCTATCGTGGGTGTTGTCCTGGCGCCTTTATGCGAACCTTTCCATTCCGGCCCATAGGATTCTTTCCACTTCGGGTTTCCGTCAAGATCGTATGCGAAGACTATTCCCTGTTTGTCCTGACCGACCATCCCCGTAGTGTAAACGTATCCGTCAGCAATGGCAGCAGAGGAAAATCCTATTCCCAACCCCTCAACGGACCACAATTCTGTGGGGCCGTCCTTGGGCCATTTTTTCAGCAGGCCGGTCTCTGTAGATTTGCCGTCTCGATTGGCCCCTCGGAACTGGGGCCAATCCACCGCCTCGACGGGACTACACAAGCAGGCCCCAATTATAGATACTCCGAATCCAAAAGCCAACGCCATCGCATAATTGCCAATCACTCTTGGCCATTGCATAACACTTCTCCGAAACATAAACCGAAATCTCCATCAACCACGAGTTTCACTTCGTTGCACTGTATTGATTGTCTTACAATACCACAGTTCTGTTGAAAATGCAAGTAATCGGGTGCGATGGTTTTGCGGCTCGGTTTGACGGCGAAATAGGGGTAAGAGGGGGCGATGTGCATACTCCGGCAATCGAAACCGGTATATGACACGCTGGTCTGCGGTGCCTTTTTCGATACCGGCTGGAACTGTCCTTTTGGTTGGCGGTGTGATTGCTTTTTGAGCCATCCTTCATTGAGAGCCTGATGCCTTTCCTCACCAGTTCCACTTCGAGAACAGCACTGTGACCTTTTGGCCTACCACTAAGGTCAACATCCGTGATCTTGCGGTCGTCGGCAGTCATTGGCTCAGCCTCCTGATATCGGGGTCTGGATGTCTCAGTAGTTTTCCCTTGTCGTATGTCACAAAGTCTGGATGAGTCGAAATGCGGTACTTCCTTGAGCCGGAGGCTTCGATGAACTTTTTTCCATCCTTTTCTTTCAGACTGCCTTTGAGGGCGGCACGCAGACGACTGAACGGCTGATGGTGTGCTGAGTCACTGATTAGCCCCTCCGATTCAAGCTGCGGACTGCTGACCCATCCGCCTTTGCCCTTCTTCAACTCGACAACAAAACGCAGCAAGAGCGCAAACAAAGAATCACCTAACTGCACCTTGTCACTATTCAGAAAAATGACATTGCTCCTTTTATGTGGCGAGACTCCCGGAATATTAAGCCTATCCCGGCAGAGATAGCCGTATTGCTCATAATCGGTAAGTTGCTTTGTGGTCAGAATCGGTACGTCAGAACTTACGCCTTCGGGAAGGCGCTTTCTGAGGGCGGCCAGATAGCTTATTTTGAAATGCCGCTTGCCGAACGATGCTGGAAGGACAATCGGAAAGACCGAAGCCGCTCTTAGTTTCGAATAGATAGATTCCTCGGTGAGCTCAAGGCTCGGTGTAACGACAACCATCTGCTGACAGTTCTGTGGGATTCGAGCCGGAAGACTCAAAAGGGCAGGCTCGGCAGACCGAACATTGGGGTAAAGGGCCAGAATAAAAGCCGTGTTGGTCCCCTCGACGACCCGTTCACCTACAAAATAAACGCGCTGGTTGAGGGAATAACTGTTTCCGGCAAAGCCATTGGCTTGTCGGACCACCTCAATGAGTTTTTTGAAAGAAAAACGATATCTTGCCATATCGTGTTCGGTCAGCACAATAGGTTCTATCTCAGTATCTTGGGGGCAGATGGCAGACAGCTTCCCCTCCATTTCAACCACTTCCATCGGGCAAGTAACGGGGAAGCAGACATTTTGGCCCGTCGTTGTCGAACTGGCGTGGCCTGTCCCGTCCTGAATACAGTGCTCAGGAATCTTCATAGAGCCCCGTTACACCGTTTTGCATGTCTTCGAAGCTGATGTCGGCGTACATGTTGGCCGTCGTCGCCGGTGAAGCGTGGCCTAATTGCTTCTGGACAAACCGCAGGTTGCCGGTCTTTTTCAAGAGCTGCACCGCTATTGTATGCCTTGCCGAGTGGATCGACAACTCCTTCGGCAGGCCTGCCAGCTTAATCGCCCGCTTCCAGATCCGCTGCAGGCCCTGGGCACTCATGGACCCCCGGCTGCCGACAAACAGAGGACCGCTCTTGCGTTCGGTCCAGGCGATGTACTCCTTGAGGTGCTGGGCAAGGTCCTTGCCGAGAGCCAACGTCTCCCGGATGCGCTTCTTGCGTTTTCGCCGGACCACGGAGATGCAGCCCCGCTTAAAATCGACGTCCTTAATCGTCAAGGCCGCCATTTCCGAAACCCTCAGGCCGGTAGACAAGGCCAGATCCACCAGCATCCACGTCCGGACGCCGCCGATCCGACCTTTCCGAAGGTCGATATAGGCTCTGGCCTCCGCTGAACGCCTCAATTGCCGAACCTCATCCAAGTCCATGTATTTTGACCTGTCGATGACCATCGTTTTAACTCCTTGAAAGTTTTGTACATATTATCGAGAACATCCTAAAACTGTACATCATAACGTGCTTCTGTATATATTATACACGCCTGTTTGCGGCGTGTCAAGTACCTTTTGTAAATATTATTTATATTATCTGTACTGCAGGTACGGGGAAGCGCCTGCGTTTTGGGCCAAATTTCAAGGGTGAGAGGGGCAACTTTTTGTATTTACCGGTCGAAAACTTAGTTGCCTTATCGACCTAATGCTGATAGGATTTGGGTGGACTGTTCTTTTTTACCGTGAGACTGGGAAAATACTGCAATAGGGATGTCTGGCCCGTTTACAGGGGCGCATACTGGGGCTTGTAGCTGTGATGATTTTGGAGAACCTCGAATGGCGGAGGCTGAGTTTTATGCTCACAGCGACTTGAAAAATCCGGGCAAATTGCCCGAAGATGGGGCACGATGGCAGAAACTGGAGGACCATCTGAAACAAACGGCTGAACTGGCGAGACGGTTCGCCGCTTCGTTCGGTGCAGGTTGTTGGCGGTATTTAGCGGGGATTACGGTATAGAAAGACCCTTTTTGGAGGATTGAATTATGAGAGCATATGAGGTTCAGTTAGAGATTGCTGGCCCTGCTGCCATGTTTACACGGCCAGATACGGGGGCTGAAAATATTCTCTTGGAAGGATCAGGAAAGTTAGAATGATGTTTACTGCGCGATATGATAATGAGGGAAGGCCTCAGTCCCTGGAAACTCATCTTAAGTCAGTTGCACGAATTGCATCTACCATGACGAGGCTTCAGCCATATGGGGAAATATCCGGCTTACTTCACGACATCGGGAAATATTCACGGACATTTCGCGATTATCTCAAAAACGCCCACAATGGGAATGATCAGGGCATTCACGGCAAAGTAGATCATTCGTCAGCAGGAGCTCAGTACATCTTGGAAATAATGCAGGAAAAAGCCAAGCGCACAGATGATCCCGAATTGCAGCATCTTTCGCAGTTGATCGGACGAATAATCGCACATTGCGTAGCTGCTCATCATTCCGGTCTGCTAAATGGATTGGCATCTAATGATGGACCTTCCCTCGAAAAGCGCTTGCATAAAATGATCGATTCTTACAAAGATACGATTGCCCCAGAAATACGCGAGAAGATCGAAATGCTCGCAGATACTCTGATGCAGGAAGACAGTCTGGAAAGTGTTTGTCAATGGATAGATGAGGATGCCAACGTACAGGGCCGTGACGCTTACTCATTACAGACTGCAATTCGCATGATCTTCAGTGCTCTTGTCGATGCAGACCGTCTTCATTCGGAAGAATCTGGCGATCCGGATCAATGGCAGGTACGTCTGGCAATTCAGACTGAAGCCTTTTCAATCCTTTTAGATAAGTTGGAGAATTATTTGAACACGCTGAGTAATGAAGGATATATAAATGAGATCCGCAGGCAGGTATCCGATGCGTGTCGTGCTGCGGCCAATCAGGAGCAAGGCTTCTTTCAGTTGACTGTGCCAACAGGGGGCGGAAAGACGTTGTCAAGCCTTCGTTTTGCTTTGCACCACGTCATTAAGCACACGCTGAAGCGAATTATCTACGTAATGCCATATACCAGCATTATTGATCAGAATGCGGGCATATTTCGGGATTTGTTGGACGCAGACGGTAAGACGAAGAACGTTTTGGAACACCACAGCAATCTTGAGCCAAAAGAAGAAACACCGAAGAGCAGGCTACTCGCAGAGAATTGGACTTGTCCGGTCGTTGTTACTACAAATGTACAATTTTTTGAGTCATTATACACCAATCGGCCAAGTCGATGCAGGCGACTGCATTCAATCCGAAACTCTGTTATTATACTGGATGAGGCCCAGACTATACCTGTTCGATTTCTGCAAGCAATAACATGGGCTTTAGAAGAACTTGTTGAGAATCATGGTTGTAGTGTTGTGCTGTGTACCGCCACGCAGCCGGTTTTGGATAGCAGCAAGATTGATCGCGAAGAGGTGAAAGACAATCATCGAATTGGTTTGAAGAATCTTTGTCCAATCATTGATCGGCCAGCAGCACTATACAGCTCGCTCAAACGCGTAGATTTTCAACTAATCAAATCTAAGAATCCGCTGTGCATGCCTGAGGTCGCCGGCAGAATCGCAGAACATGCCGATAAAGGCAAGAGCATTCTGAGCATCGTTAATACGAAAAAGAATGCGATTTCACTCTTCACGGAACTGAGACAAGCGGAGAGGTTCATGGGCAGACTCTTCCATTTATCGACTGCCATGTGCCCGCAACATCGCAGGGATGTTATCGAGATTCTCAAGCAAATGACCTCCTACTATCGAAATATTGGTGCCCATGCGCCTATTGTAGTCAGTACCCAACTTGTCGAGGCTGGTGTCAACCTAGACTTTGATGTGGTGTTCCGATCCATGGCGGGTGTGGACTCCATCGTGCAGGCCGCGGGTCGTTGCAACCGCGAAGGCGCACTTCTACCCAAATTGGGTGAAATTTACGTCTATGAAGCCAACGAAGAGCTTGGCAACCTGATAGATATTATTGAGGCAAAACGGGCCGGAATAAATGCCCTGTCCGCGATTACTAAAGACCCTAGTCTTTCCAACGATGAAAAAGAGCCACTTGGGTTGAAAACCATCGAAGAGTACTTCGAGCGGCTCTATTGGAGTCGCCGAAAGGAAATGGATAAGGAGAGAATCATTGGCCGTTTGGCCGCCTCTCGTCAACTGGAACATGCCGCAGATATACCCTTTGCTGATATTGCCAGTGATTTCAGGTTGATCAAAGAGGATACTGTTTCGGTGCTTGTTCCCTACGGTGCACGCGGAAAACGATTGATCACTGATTTGAAAAATGGCAAGCCACTTGAATTTGAAATGATACGTGTAGCTCAACAACACTCGGTCCAACTTTATCGATCCGTTCTACCGGCCTTCAGAACCATTGTTGAGGAGACACCATCAGGATGGCTGGTTGTTGACAGCAGTGTACATTATGGGGAAATTGGATTAAAACGGCCTTATAACATTGAAGTGGAGGATTATATGTAATGAATAAACAATCACCACCTGTAGTTCTTTCCGTGCGGGCAGAGCGAGCGCTGTTTACCCGCCCAGATCTGCGCGTGGAGCGCTTCACATATCCAGTGCCGACCTTCGGTGCCCTAGCCGGAGTATTGCGCTCAATTTACGCGAAACCCACTTTCTATTGGGTGCCGCGACGTGTGTTGATTATGAAGCCAATTCGTTATCAGAATATACTGATAAACGAAGTCAAGACAACCGCCATCACAAGGCGGCCTTTCGTCGCATCGAAGGTCCGTATGCAAAAAATGCAGACTTATCTCTATGACGTACATTATATCGTCGAGGCACATTTCGAGTGGTCGGGGAAGCAGCCAGAGGATGAAGATCTCGCCAAGCATATGTGCATCTTTGAACGCGCATTGGAAGTGGGAGGACGACGCGATGTTTTTCTTGGAATGCGTGAGTGTACTGCCACGGTTGAATCACTGAACGAAGATATCAAGAATGTAAAGGCAGAAAAACGCTTTGACGCTTTTTTCGAAAAATGTCGCAAAGAGCATCAGGGCCTCAACCTTAATATCGGTGTCATGTTTCACAGTTGGGAGTGGGGAACCGGCAAAGATGGAACTGACACACCCACAATCTTCAATGCGCAAGTCCGCGACGGTATTCTGAAATATCCTCATCCAAACAACAAAAAGAAGGTGATCCGCCAGCAATTTGAAAGGAGGGAGTCCTATTGATTGCCGAACTAGTCAGACAATACGATACGCTTAAGCGATGCGGAATTACCATTTCTGACCCATTCTTTGGAAAGGAGACTGTTTCCGTTGAAATTGTCTTAAAGCAAGATAGATCTTTCTGTGTGAATTGGATTGGCCCAGTCGATAATCGTAGGGACAAAGAAGGTGGTCAAACGGGCAAGAAAGAAATCAGCGATGATTGTGGAATATTGGTAACAGAGCAATCTGCTGGTCGAACGAGTTCAAACGATACTCCGCACGCTTTGGTAGACAACGTCACCTGGATGTTTGGAGAGCTTTTTGGGGATAAGGGAAGAATACGTAATGCTGCCTATCTCAGGCTTCTAGAAGAATTCTGCAAGGCCAGTGATGGGTTATCAGAAGTGACTCAAGTTCTCGAATTCCTGAAAGATAAAGACCGGAAAGAACAATTATGGCTTGAAGTAGAGAAAGTGTTGAAAAAACACATCCCAACAAGAACCAAAGACGCGTGGCAAAAGAAAGCACAGAAAGCATACATACGATGGGTTATTGAAGAGATTGGATCATCAGGCAAACCAGTCCATCACTTAGAACACGTCCAAAAGGCATGGATTGACTATCGAGAAAACCAAATACAATGGAATGTCAAAAGTACAATTACGGGTGGCAATCGCTTAAGATCTGCTCGACTTATGCACCCCAAGGTCAAAGGTGGTGTATTGGTATCGTTTAATGAGCCATCAACGCAATGCGGACATCTGCATTCTGATTACAGGAAGAAACAGACCCCCAAAGGTAACGAGGAAGATAAGAGTGCTCTTCCTGCTCAGTTGAGCAATGAGGATGTCGAGAAGTATACCAAAGCTCTTGATTGGCTTGTAGAGAACCAATCCTTGAGATTTGGAGATACCACAATTTGTACTTGGGTCGATCAAATTGATGCTTCGAACAGAGAGATTGATACAAGTGCCCACAGATGCATCAAAGCCCAATCCCAAAAGTCCGCTTTTTCAAGGAGCAAGGCCAAGAAAGGAAAGGGCAAAATCCTTGCCGACAGTGGTTATCTGATTGAGTCCCTTCGAAGGTTCCGGAATGGCCAATGTGGGAATTATCGTGATAAGCGATTCCTTCTCTTATCTATAATTCTTAAGCGTACAACTGGTAGGCATGCCATTGTAGGTAACTTCACTGGTACAATGGGCGAACTGGAAGACAATGCGGACCGGTTCATTGCATCTTCAACCATCCGCCTGCCTCAAGGCTATCTTGGGTTCAAGGATAAACCTCGCGATTTCTGTCCAACGTTGATGGACATCCTCGACAGTGCAGGAGTAAAGTCCCAGAAGAAGAAGCGATTGGTTTGGAATCGTGAAGTCGTTGAGGTGATCGTGCATGGCGATGTGCTGCCACCAGACCTTTGCCGCATCGTTGTGCTGAAGGCGATTCAACAAAAACATCGGGAACAATCGCAGAAGACATGTCCGGCCTATCGCGGGCTCCTCGCCATTGCCGCGGGATGCGCGCGGCATTATCTCAATAGAATCTTAAGAAAGGAGAACTACAGTATGGGACTCGACACAACCATTACCAACTCCGGCTATCTCGCTGGCCGCTTGTTCGCAGTCTGCGAAAGGATCCAAAAGCGAGGGCGTAGTTGGGGTGCAACGCTTTCAGACAAACTCTTCTCGGCGAGTATCGAGCGCCCCCTCGACACACTGGGGCAACTCTACCAGAACTGTTTATGCTACGACGTATATAAGAAGGACAGCGAATGGTTTGAGGAAATCTTCGACAAGATCATGTTAAGTGAAAACGTTGAAGGGAATGGAGTGGTCATGCCAGCGCAGGGTGTCGATATCTTTGAATTCCTGCTCGGTTACTGGCATCAGCGGTCCAAACTTTACGATTGAACAGGTAAGAACAGCGATGATCAAAAAATGGTGAAACACAATCTGAATAATGAAAGGAAGAACTTATGAATACAGAAATAAGCACAAAGGGTAATACTCAAGTGAAAGAAACGGCAAACAACGACCCTGTCAAGGCCCGCGTGGATTTTGTTTTGGTCTTCAGTGTTGAAAATGCTAATCCCAACGGCGATCCGGGCTATGACAATCGCCCGCGTACCGATGCTTACACTGGTATTGGCTATGTCACGGACGTGTGTATCAAGCGCAAGATTCGCAATCGTATTGAGACAATGAAAGAACTGTCTGATGGTTATGACATTTGGGTTCGTTCCGGAACATACCTTCGTGAGAGTCTTGGCGATGCAATTAAGGAAATACAAGAAGAAGATGGGTATCAGAGTATCGACGAGAAAGACAGAAAAGCTTTGGAGAAGTACGAACGGCGGCGTATTTGCGAGAAATTTTTCGATATCCGTACTTTCGGAGGTGTCCTGACCAGCGATTCCGAGTCTGGTGAAGAGGAAGATGCGGAATCCGGCAGTGGCAAGGGAAAGAATAAAGGTGGCAATAAGGCAAAATCAAAAGTTGGACAGGTTCGTGGTCCAGTCAGCATTCAGTATGCCAAGAGTGTCACACCCATTGTTGTCGAAGACGATGAGATTACACGTTGCTGTCCGACAAAGCCCGATCCAAAGAAACCAAATAAACGCACAGAAATGGGGCGGAAGAAGAGAGTGCCCTTTGCTATTTATGTTACAAAAGGATCGATTAGCGCTAGACTTGCTGAGGGTGAAAAAGGGACAGGATTTTCGAATGGTGATCTGAATTTGCTTAAAGAGGTTATGAAGACCCTTTTCCTTAATGACGAAAGCACGGCAAGACCCATTGGTTCAATGATCATGCAGAAAGGTATATTCTTTACGCATAACTCAAAAGATGGCGATGAGGCCGTGCACAAAACGCTGAATCGTCTCAGTGTAGAATTCGTTGGCAAAGTAGAAAACGGCATCAAAATCGATAGACCTGAAAAGGCCAGAGATATGGGATGTTATAAGGTGTGGCTCGACAAGACCGACCTTCCTACCGTCGTAAAGATCGAAGAATTTGGTGATTATGGTCCCATAAATAACTAATGTATTCTGAAGACCTACTTCCGATCTCGGCGTTACAGCATTTCGTTTTCTGTCCGCGGCAGTGTGCGCTGATACATTTGGAGCAGCAGTGGGCAGAGAATCTTCTTACGGCTGAGGGGCGGCTGCTGCATGAGAGGGTGCACGAAGCCGGCGATGCAAACCGCCCAGGTGTGCGAATCGTCCGGGGTTTGCGCATCCATTCGTTTAAGTTGGGATTGGTCGGCCAGGCCGATGTGGTGGAATTCCACCGGGGTGAAAGAGGAGTTGAATTGCCGGGGGCCAAAGGGCTGTGGCAGCCGTTTCCTGTCGAATACAAGCGCGGCAAACGCAAAAAGGATGCCTCTGACGCCGTCCAGCTTTGTGCTCAGGCGATGTGCCTTGAGGAGATGCTGCGGACGGTAATACCGGCAGGTGCGTTTTTCTACGGCAGGCCCCGCAGGCGTCACGAGATTGAATTCAGCGAATCACTCCGCGAAAAGACGCAAATTGTGGCGAGACAATTGCATGAGATGTTCACAAGCTGCACCACGCCAGCGGTTCGCTATCAACGCAAGTGCAAGAGCTGCTCTTTGGTGCTCGAATGTATGCCAAAGACAACGGGCCTGGACAAAAAAATCGATTATTACCTTAGCAAGGCCGGGGTTGATGAAGGACTGATCGAATGAAACAGCTTCTGAATACCTTGTTCGTGACGACGCAGGGCACGTACTTGTCTAAAAAAGGCGATACCGTATTGGTCAGCGTGGATAAGGAAACCAGATTACGCGTTCCGGTCCATACGCTGGGTTCCATCGTTTGCTTCGGCAATGTTGCATGCAGCCCGTTCTTGATGGGGCTGTGCGGCGAAAAGAATGTTACGCTGTCTTTCCTGACCGAAAACGGACGATTTCTAGCTCGTGTCACCGGCCCGGTCAGCGGCAACGTTTTGCTGAGAAAAGAACAATATCGACGCAGTGACGACCTGAGCGCCAGCACCGACATCGCTCGCGCCATAGTCACCGCTAAAATCGCGAACTGTCGTATTGTACTGCTCCGGGCCCAGCGGGATCGTCCCGACCTGAAGCAACAGGCCGAGTTGGTCAGAGTAATTGCCGAGTTGGCTGATAATATTGAAATGACCAGAAAGCGCACCGACCTGGATGCTATTCGAGGATTGGAAGGGACCTCTGCGAATTCGTATTTTTCCGTATTTGACCGTCTGATTAACACAGGGAGGGAAGAATTCGTATTTGGCGGACGCAGCCGCCGTCCGCCGCTGGACAATGTGAATGCATTGCTTTCGTTTGTTTACACGCTGCTGGTGCATGATGTCAGGTCGGCTCTTGAAACCGTTGGGCTTGACCCGGCTGTGGGATTCCTGCATCGTGACCGACCCGGCAGGCCCAGCCTTGCTCTGGACCTTATGGAAGAATTGCGTCCGTACCTCGCGGATCGACTGGTCCTTTCGTTGATCAACCGCGGGCAGGTCGGCCCGACAGGCTTTGAAAAGACCGAATCGGGAGCGGTAATGATGGACGAGCAGACACGCAAAACCGTTCTGGTTGCATGGCAGAAACGGAAACAGGAAGAAATAGTCCATCCGTTTTTGCAGGAGAAAATCAAAGTCGGCTTGCTTGCACATTGTCAGGCCATGCTTATGGCCCGTTTCCTCAGAGGTGACATGGAGGGTTATCCCCCGTTTCTATGGAAATAAAGGGAAGGCTCTTTTCTAATGATGGTATTAGTGGCCTATGATGTGAATACCGAAACGCCCGCCGCTCAAAAGCGGCTGAGGCATGTGGCTAAGATTTGTGAAGATCGCGGTCAGCGGGTGCAGAATTCGGTATTCGAATGCCTTGTCGATCCGGCTCAATGGACGAAGATGCGGCAGAAGCTCGTCGATACGATCGACCCGGCTAAGGACAGCCTCCGCTTCTACTTTCTCGGAAAGAATTGGAAACGCCGGGTAGAGCATGTCGGAGCCAAGCCGTCCTATGATCCACAAGGGCCGCTCGTTATTTAGGAACGTGGCGCCGCGAACCTAAAGCGTGCACAGATTTGTTGGCTGGTTCGCGGAAGTTGTAAGTTGCTCTTTGACAACAGAATAGAAAGATACTTCTGTGAAAGGGAGGCTTTCAATGTGTCGCATTGAAAGAGTTCGCGGAAAAAGCGTGTTTACTGTCGAGTAGATAATAGATTATGATCTGTACTGTCGCCCCCTTCACGGGGGCGTGGATTGAAACGGCCGCGGATTTTTGGTTGTGTACCGACGGAAGAGTCGCCCCCTTCACGGGGGCGTGGATTGAAACGTTTTACCAGCTCGCCTCCGGTAATCATCTCCCTGTCGCCCCCTTCACGGGGGCGTGGATTGAAACATAATGTTGTTTGTAATTCGCCAGTTGTGGTTAAGTCGCCCCCTTCACGGGGGCGTGGATTGAAACTTAGCGTATACTTTGTAAAAAAGAAAGGAACAGAAGTCGCCCCCTTCACGGGGGCGTGGATTGAAACATGTCGATTGCCGAAGTCGCACACAATTCGTCTCGTCGCCCCCTTCACGGGGGCGTGGATTGAAACTCGTCACTTTCACAATCCCGGAGGATGCAAGCTGGCGTCGCCCCCTTCACGGGGGCGTGGATTGAAACTACAACGGGCCAAAAGAGGATGGCATGGGGATAGTCGCCCCCTTCACGGGGGCGTGGATTGAAACGCCAGGTATCGCTCCTGCTTTAACAGCGAATGCCGTCGCCCCCTTCACGGGGGCGTGGATTGAAACACTTGCCAAATTTATCCTTGACAAACGCCGCAGCGTGTCGCCCCCTTCACGGGGGCGTGGATTGAAACAAGTCGGCCGCCGTCACCGCGTAGTAGCCCTCGTGTCGCCCCCTTCACGGGGGCGTGGATTGAAACACTTCAAACCTTTCTTCAAACCCCCTCGCTTCAGGTCGCCCCCTTCACGGGGGCGTGGATTGAAACTCCGCCGACTGCTGGTGCAGATAGCGATTCAGGTGTCGCCCCCTTCACGGGGGCGTGGATTGAAACATTTTTCTTCTCTCCTTAATAGCCGCTTATTACGTCGCCCCCTTCACGGGGGCGTGGATTGAAACTCGGCAACGATGCAACCATGATGACGCCCGTTATCGTCGCCCCCTTCACGGGGGCGTGGATTGAAACCGGGACATCGCTTTACGTGCGCGAACAATATTATCGTCGCCCCCTTCACGGGGGCGTGGATTGAAACACTGGTGCCGCAACGAGAAAAACCCTCACGTATTGTCGCCCCCTTCACGGGGGCGTGGATTGAAACACAGAGCCGCCCGTATTGACGATGTCGATATCCTGTCGCCCCCTTCACGGGGGCGTGGATTGAAACAACAGCAGCGGCGTCCGCGGTCCGCATCCTGCGCGGTCGCCCCCTTCACGGGGGCGTGGATTGAAACTTTTCCGCGGGACCAACTGTGCATAACTCGACATGTCGCCCCCTTCACGGGGGCGTGGATTGAAACCATAGGCAGCGATGCCGATGGTTACAGTTATGCCGTCGCCCCCTTCACGGGGGCGTGGATTGAAACAAGCGCCTCGCGTATGTAATTAAAAGGCTGGCCGGGTCGCCCCCTTCACGGGGGCGTGGATTGAAACAGTTTGGCTTGCCGGGAAAGCGAGGTTGAAAATGTCGCCCCCTTCACGGGGGCGTGGATTGAAACTACTTTTCTGCATTTATTGTCATAAGTACTTGTAGTCGCCCCCTTCACGGGGGCGTGGATTGAAACCCGTCGCGTAGGTGCGTCGGGATTAGCGTTGTTGTCGCCCCCTTCACGGGGGCGTGGATTGAAACACCCTGAAAGCGACAACGATTCGCTGCGATTGCAAGTCGCCCCCTTCACGGGGGCGTGGATTGAAACATTCTAATCGACACAATATAGGGTTTTGGGCGTGGTCGCCCCCTTCACGGGGGCGTGGATTGAAACACGATTTACAGAAGATGCGTGATGTAATCCCTGGACGTCGCCCCCTTCACGGGGGCGTGGATTGAAACATGTCGTAGGCCGCATCGGCGCAGATATCGCTGCGTCGCCCCCTTCACGGGGGCGTGGATTGAAACCTTTGCGATGTACTTCTTGTAAGCCCAAAACGCGTCGCCCCCTTCACGGGGGCGTGGATTGAAACAGCAAATAGCTCAACAGTATGCCCCGCCACGGTTGTCGCCCCCTTCACGGGGGCGTGGATTGAAACTTACCGATGACCTTGCGAGTTGGTCTCATTACCGGGTCGCCCCCTTCACGGGGGCGTGGATTGAAACTAGAAAAAACCGGTCTGAGTTGGTGTTTGACCAGAGTCGCCCCCTTCACGGGGGCGTGGATTGAAACGATATCGCGTCCGGTCGTCTGGGCGTCGATATCGAGTCGCCCCCTTCACGGGGGCGTGGATTGAAACGAGATAGTGATATCCTCATCCGCCTCGCCGGTGGTGTCGCCCCCTTCACGGGGGCGTGGATTGAAACCGGTAAGCATCCGAAAGGAAAAACGCTAATTGCTGTCGCCCCCTTCACGGGGGCGTGGATTGAAACGCGGCTTTGGTCCAATAGCGGATGACGTCGAGGTTGTCGCCCCCTTCACGGGGGCGTGGATTGAAACGCAATGCGCAGAATGTTCAGTATCCGTTACAGGAAGTCGCCCCCTTCACGGGGGCGTGGATTGAAACCTTAGCACGCTGCGCAAACGGCTGGCATAAATCACGTCGCCCCCTTCACGGGGGCGTGGATTGAAACACGTTTGTTCCGCCGTGAAATCTTAAAACCCCAGCGTCGCCCCCTTCACGGGGGCGTGGATTGAAACTCCATAAGGACTGTGCAGAATGTGCGTTGCAGGTCGCCCCCTTCGCCGGGGCGTGGATTTCGAGAACAAGGCAGGCGCGAAGAACTGCTCCGAAGAACCGGCTTTTTAGTTCAGCAGTCGCAGCGATCCATCTTCGATGAACTAAACAGGCAGAAATGGCCCCTTCAACACTGTACAGAGAATTACATATCTCTGTACAAAATCGGCCTTCTGGCCCGAAATCGGGAAATGTCACCTTCTTTTTTTTGCCAAAAACAGGGGTGAGTATCAGCAGAACTTATAATCCGACAGTGCACAGATCACGAACCGGGGATTGAAATACCCCTCTGACGGTTCTCTGCTTTCTCTTTGGCGGCCTTGAATTCGTTGTAAGGCTTGTCCCAATCCACAAAGCTATAAGCCTTTTTCAAGGCATCGACGAAGCCCTCCTGGTTGAGGGTTTCGTAAGTAACATCGCTGAACTGGCATTCCAGCCTCATCTCACTGACTATTTGTTCGGCACGCGGAAAGCAGGTGTCAAGTTTGTCTTCGAGCCAGGCTCGTGCAATCTTTTCATCAGGTTTGTGGGTCGTGATCTGCCCTACTAATCCGTCTGGAGGGTTATCTATCACACCACGCCAAAAAGCTTCAATTATTTGCTTTTTTGACTTGTCTATCTCCTCCTGCAGGTTCGCTTTAACGCGTGCCCGGTGCTCTTGGACCTTCTGCCTGAGTTTTTCAATTTCCTTGTCAAACTCATCTCGTTTGCTTCGAAGGATCACGGGTTTCCAAGGCCTGCCGAGCGACTTGACATATTTCTCGCGAATACGCCGGATTTCCTGACAGAGCCTCCTATCGGATGACTCACTTTGTTTGCTTATGATATTGAACTTCGTCTTCAAACGTGCTTCAAGTTCTTCGCCGATTCGACGGTTCAGAATCGCGTTTGGAATGTCGATCACTTTGCGATTGATTGAGCATCCTTTCAAATGCAACTCGACATATTGGATGTACGGTTGGAATACGCGAACCTGTCTGGTCACATCAAATCTTACCGGAGGAGCCACTCTGAGATTCTGCTCGGTTCTGGACAATTCCTCATTTGTCAGGAGCGTGATGCCGATCTCGGGTCCACCAGTATCGCCCGAATCAGGCTTGTCATTGACGTTTACTGCATTAACAAAGGCCTCGACCTGTTCCGATGTCAGCCGGGCAGCATTCGGCGTTTCGTCGCTGAAGGTTTCATCCTCGATATACAAGGCTACGGGCGTAAAGGACCACCCCTTTTCGTCAGAGATGAACAGGCCAAATCGCAGGCCGGGGCTTTGGCGCACTTGTAGGCCCGCCGAAGTGAGCATGCGGATAGCTTCAACATCACCATAACCAAGCCTGCAGGTCTCTTCATCACAATCGAGGAACACGGTAACACGGCCATAACCCAATCGAGAATGAGCTTGGATCAGGGATTTGGCAACAGGGACTCTCAGCCCCGGTGATGCGTAGATGACTCGTTCCGCGGCCGAGTCTATCTCCCCGCAAATACGGTTGCTCTTGAGTGCACAGAAGATTCCGTCGAAAGCCATTTTATCCTCTGTTCGAAATACAAAAGCCTCCGCCCAACAAAAGAGGGCACCGCTACATCGTGCCCAGTCAAGGCCCGCCAGAGCCCGCACAGAACACGCAAGCGATGCCCCATATCGGGGCACCAAAGCTTTGCGTTTCTGCGTTTCAAAACTGGCGGTTTTGACTGGAACGCCAAAAACTCAGTGCATAAAGCTATTCAATTTTCGTTCTGCATTATACCCTTTGAGCAATGCCAATCAAGTCAGAAATGGCGTCAAAGGCGGAAAATCCTTGCTATCTGAGCCGGATTGTCGTAGAATCCGGGGCATGTACAGAGCCCGGCAGTACAAGCAGCAGCTTGAGGAGTGGCTGCGGGTCAGGAATTAAGGACCGGCTTTTAGTTACTGGATTGTCGCCAGTATGCGATTCTTCAGCTTTTCTCTGAGGTCCTCTGGCGATTCCCACCGCACGTGATTGTACTGGCGAGTGTTGAACTTACACTCCTTAATCTGATCCTCGCGAACTGTCCAAATCACCGGCAGGCCCAACCCCATTGCGTAACCAGCTTCAAAATATACTCCTTGTCTTTGTCCAGTTACATCAGCAATCACAAAACGGCTCTTGCGGATTTCCACAATTATCTCATCACATATGTCGCCGAGGAATTCTTTTGTATCAATGCGGAGCATTTTGAATCCCGTATCGTCCTCCAGCGGTTTGATACCTTTGGTAAAAACCTCGTTCATTTGTTCATCAAACCACATCGCCACGAACGCTTGCTTGGAGTCAAGATTTGGCTTGGCCGTTTCTTCTATCTTCCGCCATCCTTCCACTGAGACAATAAAGCTCGATGGATGCCTTCTCGGAACGAGACCACTTTGGTCAAGAAAATCGAGGTATAGTAGGAGTTCTTCAGGCCCACTGCAAAAAGCTAAAGGATAGTCATTAGCGAGGTCCACGCTAACTTCACTGCCAGGGGCAGTTGACTTTCTACCAAAATGCTGAAGTAAATGATCAAGTTTTTCCTGGACGCCGGATGGTGTAAGACTGAGAATTTGTGCGCGAAACTCATCTTCATCTGTTAGTATACCACTGTTGATACGAAAGCACTTGCCGTGAACTTCGTTAAACTGTCTTGTGATTGCTGATACTAGATACATGTGCTCTCTAACGAAGGGTATAGGGCCGAAGTCGACAGCCGTGTCTGTTATTTCATAGTCGCCGCATCTCGGGCAGCCAACAAAATACAGAGAGTTCAGTGCATTAGAACTCTCATATCGTTTAGCTTTGCCCCCACAAACCGGGCAAGGTTCAAGCCCCCATGCTATCCCTTCCCACGGTATTATCTGCTGCGTATTTTCCACCTTACAACCCTTTCCAAATAAGCTCTATTATTCTGATAGATATGTTAGAGACCAGACCGGCAAGGTTCAAATATATTCTGGAAAGCTACCCTTGAAAAACCTCAGCATTTCCTCCTAACCATGACCGCACCCAGACCGAGCAGTAGGAGCGTGGTGGGTTCGGGGACGGCAAGTATAATAGAACCGGGGTGATAGTATGGACCGGGCACGATGCCGCCTCGATTAAAACTCCAACGAATTGTATCTCCGTTGGCGAGAGTTCCTGTAAGTACGCCACTTGTGGCAGTAATTGCACCGTACGGATAATTGAAATCAGAACCGTATATTGTGATTAGGCTCTGCTCATGGGCGAATAGCATATCAACATCTGTCTCAAATCGTCCGCCAGTAATCTCGACATCGCTTTGGTCCATGGCCGTTATCCCTCCATGAAACAATCCTCCTGAGATTAAGAGGTGGCTGGCGTCGTCTGCCCTTGTACCATTTGTAATGTAGCCACCCGAAACAGTAATGCGCGAATTGTCATGGGCAATCAGGCTGCTTTCTATTTTCCCTCCCAACACATTTATTTGACTATTGCCCCAACAACCGGCGCCATAGGGAATGTGTCCCCCTACAATATATACGGTGGTGGGAATCCCGGACGGACTGTCTTGCACTCGAATCGTACCACCGCCGTTAACGTGATGGGTTTGCCCATCGTCATAAACAACAAGGGCCGCTGACAAGCAAGCGCAGTGGCCCGCAAGGGCTACTCCCATTGTGAATACAACCGTCTTTCTGTATTTCATTTCCGTTCTCCTTAAAAGAGCCTTTAGAGTTACGTGCATCCGCACGGTGCGGGTGCTTTTTACTTGTCAGAATCTCCGGCTCTTTCCCCCAAATACGGAATGGTACAAAACTGGGTCGATTATACGGCTTGCTGGTCAGTTGTCAAGAGATTTTTATTGTTGCCGTCGAAAATACGTAGTTTCCACAATGTCGAATTGGCCGATAGAAAAAGGGCCGAGCGTCAGATTACGGAAAATGATACTCGGCCCTTAAATGCCACAGCTGGAGGAACCACGGTCTGGGTGCTCAAAAAATCCCTTTGCAAGCAGGGTATCACAGAAAGGCTCAGAAGTCACACAAAAAAGGCCCCGATTTGCGCCAGAGTTGGACTTGAACCTGTAACCTGCGGCGTTCAAACAGGAGACTTCCCGTCCCCAGGTTTCTCGGCGAGAACTGGAACTCGTGGACAACCAAGGGTGAATTCTATTCGAAAGACCTTGACGGATTTTGGCTGTCGCTGGATAATGCCGGTATGAAATGACAAGAGACAAGTCGGTTAACAACCAAGAAATTATGGTCGGGGGTAGGTCCGTCCGCAAGGACGACCGCGCTCTCTTGTGGGCGTCATTAATCCCCGGCCGGTTTCTTGAAAGGTATTTATTCTCAAGTAGGTCCGGCTTCGGCTGAGCCCGCTTTGCAAGTGGAAAGAGTTAAGATGTCAAAAGACGCGAAAATCTTGCGTGAGATAGCTGAGGCATTGCGCAAGTGGGAAAAAGGTGGAGACACAGCAGTTGATACTGCTCGGAAGGTAATTACACTGTTCGTCGATAATTTAGGGTTGGTTCGCAGTGTCCAGAACGAGTACGGCTGCCACGCACCGCTTGAAAGACCGGTCAGTTGGTTGCGTGATATTGCAAGGAAAAGAGAAACGATAAATTCATTGAGCTTTGAGGCTTGGTGGACAGAGTTTACCCAACCTCAGCTGTGGGCGGGCGAAAGACTTTCCGTCGCAGACCAGTGTGAGGAATGGGCAAGCAGGCTTGAGGGGCGAAAGTCGCAATCGATAAAAGCACCCTCGAAGGACGCTATTCGGGCGTATTTGCTGCTAAAAAGCTTAGGATGCTCTCAGGCTAAGGCGGCAGAGATAATGAGTGGTAAGCTAAAACGCACGCTTACACAGGGGTGCATATCGCGTTACAAAACTCAGTGTGAACGCTGGCTCAAGGCAAACGGTTTGGACGTTTTTCCTCCTGATATCAGGCCAGACATTCCAAGACTATCCCCAGACAAGCTCGGTATGGGGGCAAGAACAGACGGAAGACGAACAGGCGACCCACGCCACAAAAGAAGCGCTAACAACGAAGCTGACGAATAGTCAGCGAAACCAAGCAAGTCTATTTTTCATAATTTCCACAAATTTTATGCGCGCTAGTTTTGCAGTCTAAGCAGGGTTTGGAGACGGTATGCGCGGGTATGCGCCGGCGCTATGCGCATATGCGCCAGTTATCAGGGGGGATGTAGGAAAAGTTAAGACGAAAGGATAAAAAGATGCAAAACGAGATTTTGACGGCAGCGGAATTGGCCAAGCGGTTAAACCTCAAACCGGAAACTATTCGTGGTTGGGCAAGACAAGGACTTATACCATCGTTGCGCCCAACAGCCAAGGTCTTGAGATTTGAAATGAATAGAGTTTTGAAAGCGATGGAGAGAATCACAGAAAGAAAGGACTGAAAAATGAACACTCCACAAAGAAGCGAGGATCAAGCCTGCCAGTTACTCGACGCCAAGACCTTCGGTCGGTGGCTGAGTCTTTCGAAAAGACAAATCTTCAGGCTAAACTCCTGCGGGAAGATTCCTGCGTCGGTGAAGATTGGTGGCGCTGTGCGGTGGCGGTTGTCGGACCTAGAGCGGTGGATTGCGCTTGGTTGCCCCAGCAGAGAGGAATTTGAAGCACGAATGGAAGGTGGACAATGTTGAGTGGACAGAAGATGCCGCGTGTGAGCAAACAAAATCCTTGCCCTATATGCGGCAAGTCGGATTGGTGCCTTACGACACCAGACAGTTCGGCGGCTATTTGCCAGCGCGTTCGGGAAGGAGCTGTCCGGCGTTGCGGCGATGCAGGTTGGCTTCATTTGCTCCGCGATGACAGACGCAACAGGCCCCGAAGTTTCAACAGGTGGATTCACATCACAACAGTTCCGAAGCAGACCGCCGACTTTGAGCACCTTGCCAGGCAATACGAGGGGCAACTAACCACCGACGACTTGAACACTCTGGCGGCTTGTTTGGGTGTCTCGACGCAAAGCCTCCAGCGGCTGCACGTCGGCTGGGACGACAAAGCCTATACATTCCCAATTAGCAATTCGGATGGCCGAATAATCGGGATTCGCAGACGGTTTATCAGTGGATACAAGGTTTCCGTCACAGGCGGGAAGACGGGGCTATTTGTTCCATCGGAGTTCTCGGCGAAGGAGCCTTTGCTCATATGTGAAGGGCCGACAGATACGGCAGCGGCGCTTGATCTGGGATATGACGCTATCGGCAGGCCGAACTGCAACTCAAGAATCGAGATGACGTTGGCGGCCGCCAAGGGTCGAACTGAGATTGTTATTGTCGGTGACGCTGATAAAGTCGGCAGGGCCGGTGCCGAGAGGCTGGCTGATGCATTGGTTCTGCATTATCTGCGCGTGAAGATTATCTATCCACCCAATGGGGTCAAGGATCTCAGACAATGGCTTCAGGGAGGGCTTACACGCGAAATGTTACAACAAATCATCAATGAAGCTGAACCGATACGAATCGGGATCGGCAGAAGCATGGAGGCTTGTAAACATGAAGGAAATTGAGTTATCTTTTCGTCCCAACATCAGAAGTACAAGCAAAACCAAAGGGGCTCTCACGGTAAGGCAGGGTGATAAGGTCTTGGACGTTGCCACTTTGGATATTGCGGGTAAGGCCAAACGCAATCAGTATATCGACGGTTTGATTGAACAATATCCCGGACTTGATACGGCAGAAATAAGAGGGCAGCTTCAAAAACAGATGATTGAGATTGCAGCTGGGCTGATTGTGCAAAGCGATGAGGACGCTGAAAAGCAGGACGGTGAAGAAAATCAGCCTTTGGTAAGAAGCAAGGCGTTCCTTAAGGAGACTGAGCCGGAGCTTGTAGAACTGGCCGAGCAGTTTCTTCATTCGCCGGATTTGCTAGCGCATGTTCGTCACTTGAGGGGTTGTTATCGAGGTTAAATCGGCGTTCTTTGGGTGATAAAGCGGGTTTTATGGTTGAGCAACAATTTGTGTAGTGACAATATTTTATCGTCGTACCTA
>Ga0180438_10003943_pt1 | contig 21859 bp, 18 predicted proteins | sample SS_ome_12_FD_132455 | JGI IMG/M metagenome (GOLD analysis project Ga0180438, IMG submission 132455) | Hypersaline lake sediment archaeal communities from the Salton Sea, California, USA - SS_3_D_2 metaG | ecosystem: Environmental > Aquatic > Non-marine Saline and Alkaline > Hypersaline >...
ATGAGCTTATGGGGACTAGGTTACACCGTGGTGATCTACCTGGCCGGGCTGCAGGGGATTCCCGAGGTGCTATACGAGGCAGCCGAGGTTGACGGGGCGGGCCGTTGGGCCAAGCTGCGGCATGTGACGATTCCACTCATGTCCCCGGTCATCTTCTTCAACCTGATCATGGGCATCATCGGTTCCTTTCAGGTTTTCACGGCGGGCTATCTGATCACCGCAGGTGGGCCACAAAACGCGACACTGTTCTACGTGCTCTACACCTACAGGACCGGGATCCAATACTTTGACATGGGATACGCGGCTGTGCTGGCGTGGATCCTCTTCTTCATCATCCTGGGATTGACGCTGCTCATCTTTAGGTACGTGGGGCGTCTGGTGTACTATGAAGCAGTATAGGAGGCAGTATGGCAACGCAAAGTGAAACTGTTTCCGCAACGCGAGCGCTTGGAGCCAGGCTACCGATCAGGCGACTGGTCAATGGGGAGCGTTTGTGGCATGCCTTGATATGGACGGCGTTGCTTGCCGGGGCGTGTATGATGATCCTGCCCTTCTTATGGCTGGTCACCAGCTCCCTCAAGACGGAGTTGGAGGTCTTTCGGTATCCACCGAAGTGGATTCCCAACCCCCCCCAATTTCAGAACTACATCGAAGCATGGACCACCAAACCGTCACGCCACCCAGGCTTTGGCGTCTATCTCAAGAATACCTTTTTCGTCGTCACCCTCAACGAAATCGGCATCCTACTGTCTGCCTCGCTGTGTGCTTACGCGTTGGCGCGCATTGATTTTCCGGGCAGGAATTTCTGGTTTGGCGTCGTGTTATCCACGATGATGCTGCCCGAGGTGGTCTTGATGATACCGAGGTTTGTGCTCTATAGCCATATGGGTTGGGTGAATACCTTCCTTCCACTCACCGTGCCGCACTTCTTCGCGGCCAGCGGGGGGGGCGTGTTCTTCATCTTTCTCCTGCGGCAGTTCTTCCTCAGCCTGCCCGAGGAACTGGCCGATGCAGCACGCGTTGATGGGTGCAGCGAGGTTGGTATCTACAGCCGGATTATGCTGCCCTTGGCCAAGCCTGCCTTGGCGACAGTAGCAGTTTTTACCTTCATTTGGAGTTGGAACGACTATATGGGGCCGCTGCTATACTTGAACAAAGACCCAAACAGGTGGACCGTCGCCCTGGGCCTGGCGATGTTCAGGACCTCTATGTGGCAGCGGACACGCTGGGACCTACTTATGGCCGCTTCGACGATGATGATCATACCTATGATCGTGATCTTTTTCTTAGCGCAGCGCTACTTCATCCAGGGGATCGTGGTGAGTGGGTTGAAGGGCTAAACCGCATCGTCTGAGGCGCTGCTGACGCTTTAGAACCGCTCACTGGCTGGTGATTCTGAAGCGACAACGAACTTATCTCGGGGTAGGCAACCTCTCACTCTTCACCTGTTGTCTGCTTGGAAGCTGTCAGTAAAGGCGGGACAACCGGTCGGCATGGCCGTGCACGATGACGGCGGATATCACCATCGTCCACTGGTGCCAGGAACGGTGTTTTCCGTCGATCCGCAGATGTGGATTCCTGAGGAAGAACTCTACATCCGCGTAGAGGACACGGTGGTCGTCATCGAAGACGGGATCGAAAACCTCACCAGCCACGCACCTCTGGATCTGGATGATGTCGAAGCCCTCATGCACAACGAAAGGACTCGACTCCCCTATCTACCCGTGACAGGCCTGGGTACTATCTAGAGCTACGAGACAAGACGCCATCCTGAAAGACGCCAGTTGCGGCGATGGCTTGAGCTATGCCCTGGAGGGGGATATGACTGAGGAAAGAAAAACGTCCCGTCGCAATTTCGTCCTGGCTTGGAATCGTGGTGGGATCACGAGCCTGAGACTATTGGAGGACATTTTCCCCACCGAGTACATCTCGCAAGGTTGGCGGGGCGAAACCCTGGGAGAGGCGGTGATCCGCTACCGGCTTGATGGCGGCGACTGGCGAGAGGCGACTGCCTTTTCCTCTGGGGACATTCGCCAGATAAGCACCAGCGGCGGTGACGAACCGGACACCTGGACCTTTGTGTACAAGGGCAACTCGCTGGGTGCGCGGGGCATACGAAACTTTCAGTTGACGTCGCAATTTACGCTTCAGCAGGACGGTCTGGTGTGGACACTGCAATTTCGCAACACCACCGACCAGGCGCTCGAACTGGGCGACATCGCGCTACCATTGCCTCTCAACAGGCAGTTTGTGGAGGACAATCTGGCGAACTACACCAGGCTCGTGGCCCGGCACAGCTTCATCTCGGGCCACGGGTCGTTCATCTTCTGGGAGCGACCCAACGGCGTCGGGCCTTATCTGATTATGACGCCGCTCTCTGGCACCAAGCTGGAATACTACGAGGAGCACGATCCCGATCCCAGGGGCATACGAGTGCCCTATTGGATTTATATCCATTCCGCAGTGAATGGGGCAGGTGAGACGCGCGGCATCTGGCGGCAGCCCCACACCAGTGTGACGCTGGCCCCCAAGGGCATGCCAGACGACGAGATCACCTATGGCTTCAAGTTCCAGTGGACCGACGACTACGACGGGGTGCGCGATGTGCTCTATGAGGAGGGCCTATTCGACGTCCACGTCGTGCCGGGTATGACCGTACCTGAGGATCTGTTCGCGATGATCTCCCTGCGCACCAAGCACGCGGACCATATTATCGCGCCGGAATGCCCAGATCAGACCCAGATCGAATACCTGGGCAAGAGAGAAGAAGACACTCACATCTATAGGGTCAAGTTCTCCCGGCTGGGGGAGAACTTGTTGACTGTGAACTTCCACGACGACCGGTACATGGTGCTAGAGTTCTTTGTCACGCAACCTCTGAAGACGCTCATCGAGAAGCGAGCAGCATTTCTGGTGAACAAGCAGCAGCACCGTGACCCAAGCAAGTGGTACAACGGACTTTTCTCTGTGTGGGATATGCGCCACAGTGCTCTACGTGGCCCGGACGACACCGATGGTTTCGATGGCTGGTGGGGCTACGTCCTGGCCTGTGATGATACTGCCCTGCCCAAGGCCCCCTTTATCGCGTCAAAGAACGTGCATCATCCGGTGAAGGAAGAGATAGCTGCCGTCGAGTACTACATCGAGAACTCTGTATGGGGCAAACTCCAGCGCACCGATCAGGAGGAGCCATATCCCTACTTCATCTACGGCGTTCCCAATTGGTTCGAGAACCGTTACAGCGAGCACGGCTTCGGTTCGGGAGGTAAAGGCTTGGAACACGTATGGCGCAGTTACGATTATCCTCACGTGATCATGCTGTATTTCCATATGTACCAAATCGCCAAGATGTATCCGGGTATGACAGAGTACCTGGACAAGGGCGGGTATCTGGAACGGGCCTTCGGCACGGCCAAGGCTCATTTCAACCTGGCAGGTATCGACGATCTTCCCCAGGGAGCACGGGGATACTGGGCCTACACGCTGGGCCTCTACAATGAACTGCTCATCGTCGATCTCGTTGAGGCGCTGTATGAGGAGGGTTGGAACGAGCAGGCGGATTGGCTGAAAAGCGAGTGGGACAAAAAGGTCAAGTACTTTGTGTATGACGATCCATATCCTTTTAACTCTGAATATCCCTTTGATACTACTGCCTTCGAGACTTCACATGCCGTTGCCAAGTATGGGCTAGCGAACCCGATGGAACCGGACGAGAACCTGTGGCACAACAGGTACAAAGAAAGATGGTACTCGCATCCAGAAATCAAGCGGGAAGACTTTGAGGCGTTTATGGAGAAGCAGATCCAGGCCAACATCGCCCTCCGGGGTTGGGTAGAGCCAGCCTACTACCTCCTGGGGAGCGACTACCGTGGGGGCACCTCTTCCAGATATGCCTTGAGTTACATGTCCCAGGCAGGGGGATGGGCGATTGTCGATTATGCCTTGTATCACGCCACCGATCCCACACCGTACTTGCGGCTGGGCTACGCTTCCTACCTGAGTTCCTGGGCGCTGATGAACACCGGCACCCCGGAGACCAACTACGGGTACTGGTATCGTGGCAAGGAGAACGATGGCGCTTCGGGGTGGGCGATCACGCCCGAGAAGTATGGGCCGATGTGGATCAGGAAATACAACAGCCGGGGGGCGTGGTTCTACGACGGTGAGATCGAGATCGGCTACTCTGCTGCACTGCGCACGGCTGCGACAATCGTGGTGCAGGACCCCCTGTTCGGCCTGTTCGCCTACGGTGGGCTGCTGGAGGAGCCTGATGGTCGCGTGGCAGTGATTCCAAAGGACGGTCTGCGCAAGCGCTTCCATGTGATCCGGGGCGAGCGACGGCTACACATGCTTTTGGATCGAGATGGCTTCGTGGCAGAAGAACCCATCGTCGTGGACGACGAGCTGTGGGAGATCCAATTCACGCTAGAGAACCGAACGCAGGATCAACACGTCGCCATTCTGCGCCTAGCTGGTTTGCCGGCTGGCGACTACAGTGTGCGTGTCGATGGCAAACTGCTTGACCACGTCGGCTTCGCGGGGGACGAGTGGGTCGCTGTAGACCTGCCTGTGGGGCCGGGAGATGTGTGTGATGTCGAGATTCAGGCTGCATAAGCCCGATCTTTAGGCGTGTTCAATGATGGCGTCGCTTGGCGAAATCTTGGAAAAGCAGGAGGTCTGAAATGATAGGGAAGGTAGTGTCCAGCGTCGCACCGCGGGACATCGCCGCCGTGGGGGGCTTTTTGGGACAGCGCTTCCAGGCCAATCGTGTCGGGCGCCTGAAGGATTGGATCCTCTCGGAGGAGTTCATCCGCCTTCACGAGCGGCAGAACCACGGCGATTGGTTCTGGCTAGGCGAACAGGTCGGCAAGTGGTTGGATGCATCGGCCTACACAGCCCTGATTGCAGATGATCAGGAATTGCTTGACCGGGTGCATCAGGTGCTCGAGCGCCTGGCCCGAACGCAGGAAGAGGACGGCTATCTGGGCATTACGAAGCGCAGGTACCGCATCCCTGTGCGCGGCATGCAACTGTACGAGTGGTATTACGTGCTGCATGGGCTGCTAGTGTGCGCCGATCTGTTGGGGAGCGAATTGGCACTGGAAACGGCGCGCCGCCTCGGCGACTACATCATCCACACCTGGGGGCCAGACCCGGGACAGTTCCCGCTGGCGGGGCGCTTTCCCGGCAATGGCCACGGCGGCGGCGAAGGTACACTCATTCTCGAACCTATCGTACTTCTAAGCCAACGAACCGGCGACGCCCGCTACGTCGAGTGGGGGGAGCGGACGTTGAACAAGTGGAACGAGTGGCTGGCGGCGTACCCCGAATCCCGATTCACCTGTGACTATGCGGCAATGAAGCAGTTCGCCGCTGGTGAGAAGGGCGTATACGAGCTGCGCGAGAACATCCACGCCCACACCTTCCATATGACGCTCCTCGGCATTGCGGCATTGTATAATACAACGGGAAAAGCAGAGTATCGGGACATCGTGATTGGAAGTGTAGACCGATTGGCCGACGAGTGGATCTTTCTTACTGGGGGGATGAGCTCCGGGGAAAGGTATCTGCCGCGGCGTTTCTATCATCCACGTGGTGACATTGAGGTATGTCCTCAACACACCTGGATCCTGTTGCTCGACCAGGCCTTGAGGTGGACGGGGAAGGCGCGTTACGCGGCGGAGATTGAGCGGGACTTGTTTAACCACTTCCTGGCTGCTCAGCTTGCCGACGGTTCTAACTGGAGCTATATGACCCCGCTAAACGGCAGGGCCCAGGAACCGAAGAGCCCCAACTGCTGCAATGCGGCCGGTCACCGCCTCGCCGGACGTATGCCGACGTACCTATATGGGCTGCGCGATGGCGCACCGGCTGTCCTGCTCTATTCGGAGAGCGAAGCCACTCTCCGCGTTCCTGAACTGCCGGCGGTGACCCTGCGCCAGGAGACCGACTTCCCCTCAAGCGGCGCGGTGACCCTCCTCGTTCAGCCCGAGTAGACGGCGATGTTCCCCCTGCATTTGCGCATCCCGCCGTATGCCCAAGGGGCTATGATGCAGGTGGGCGATGAGGAGCCTCTTGCCGCCCAGGCAGGCGATTTTCTCATGATCGAGCGGGAATGGAGGCCCGGAGACGTCGTCAAGCTCTCGCTGCCCCTCCCCCTCACCTGCCAGGCGAACGACCATGTGACTGCGCTGGTACGCGGTCCATTGGTCTACGCTTACTTCCAGGGCGCGCAGGCGGACCCGGTCGTGTTCCACGGGCATCGTGGACGCTTTCCCGAAGACAGCGTGCTGATCATTGACCCGGTCCAGCCGGGCAGCAGTGTCCAAGAGGAACCTGTACAGGATGGATTGCTTGGGCCGGCGCTTCGTGTTTCTGGTCGTGTTCAAGCTCGGGCTCCCATATTCGCTGCATCCGGTGCCAATTCAGAACTGCCGGGACGGCAGGAGCAAGCACTCTTGTTGCTCCCCTTTGTGAACCAAGGGGCTATCCGAGGCGAGTACCGAGTGTTTATGGAGTACATAAAGCCCGCCGATAGTCAGTCAGGAGAATAGATCAATGCTGGAAGAAAAGCTGGCTGGCCTGAAACCAATGACGGAGGACATATCGCCCATCACCGTCGAAGAGCGGCGGGGCCGTATCGAGAAAGCCCGCGACTTGATGGTACAGAACGACATCGACGCTCTATACCTCGAGGCCGGATCGGGCCTGTTCTACTTTACGGGCGTCAAATGGGAGCGAAGCGAGCGGATGACGGCTGCAGTCGTCCCGGCCAAAGGCGATATCGCCTATGTGTGTCCCGGCTTCGAAGAGGCGCGCCTGCGAGAGATGATCATCCTTGGCGACGATGTGCGGACCTGGGAAGAGGAGGAAGACCCATACGCGCAGGTCGCGGGGATGTTCAGCGATCGTGGCCTCGCCAGCGGGAAGGTAGGGATAGAGGAGAGTGTGCGCTTCTTCTTATTCGATGGCATCCGAAAGGCGGCGCCACATCTGGAGTTCGTCAGCGCTGACCCCGTGACGATTCCGTGCCGGGCCATCAAGTCTCCTGCGGAGATCACGCTCATGCAGCGGGCGATGGACATCACCGTCGAAGCGTATAAGGCGTGCCTGGCCCTGCTGAGGGAGGGCATGTCGCAGGAGGAATTCCGGGCCAACAGTGTGGCAGCGCATCGCGCGTTGGGCGTGGAGGGCAGTATCAGTTGCCAGTTCGGAGAGGGCACGGCTTTTCCACATGGGAGCAAAGAACTCGCGTACCTCAAGGAGGGGGACGTTGTGCTGATGGACGGCTACTGCACGGTCGAGGGGTATCATTCCGATATCAGCCGCACTATTGTCTTTGGCGAACCAACTCGGCGGCAGCGGGATGTCTGGGACCTGGAAAAAGAAGCGCAGGCAGCCGCCTTTGCCGCCGCGCAGGTGGGCGTTCCGTGCGAAGAGGTGGATGCCGCGGCGCGCAAAGTGATCACAGATGCCGGTTTCGGCCCGGATTACAGGGTTCCGGGATTGCCTCACCGGACGGGACACGGCATCGGGCTGGACATCCACGAGTGGTATCATCTGGTTCGTGGCAACAAAACACCCTTGGCGCCGGGCATGTGCTTCAGCAACGAGCCGATGATCGTCATCTATGGTGAGTTCGGTGTGCGGCTGGAGGACTGCATGTACATCACTGAGGACGGACCCCGGTATTTCACACAGCCTAGCCCATCGATCGAGCAGCCTTTTGCATAGTTTGAGGGCCACATGCAGTTCGATCGGAGAAGTCAATGCAGAACAGTGATGCATATGACTACATCGCTTCGTCGGGGGTTCAGCAGCTATTTGCCGACGAATGGGAATCGCTACACGCGTACGTCGAGTTGATGCGCGCCGGGATTCGCAAGCGATACATACCGCCGCGAGTGGTATTGGAGGGGACCGGAGACTCGATTCATTCCCACATTGTCCAGCGCCCGACCGAGGGGGAAATAGAGGTCATCGTCCATCAGGTCGGCTTTCAGCGCGAATTCCACGAGTTTGTCGAGTTCCTGCGAAGCGATGAGCGTTTCTGCAAGGAGGTTGCGAATGCATGTCCTAAACACAACAAGTTCGTGTGGACAGTGGCGCACGCTGCCTTTGGGAAGCGTTTCGCTCGCCGGAGGCTTCTGGCATCAGAAGCAGGAGACCAATCGCCAGATTAGCCTGCGGCACGGGTATCGCATGTTGAATGAATCCGGCAACTTTAACAACTTGAAGCTTGCGGCTGGCTCTGGGAAAGGGGAATACCAAACCCCGGTGTTCATGGATTCGGACGTATACAAATGGCTTGAGGCTGCCTCCTATGACCTCGCCAATGTTCCCGATCCAGAACTGGAACACATGGTCGACCAAGCCATCGAGCTGATCGCTGCTGCCCAGCAGGAAGACGGCTACCTTAATTCCTACTACCAGGTAAACAAGCCGGACGAACGCTGGACTGATCTGGATCATGACCACGAACTGTACTGCGCTGGCCATCTTCTTGAGGCAGCGGTCGCCCATCATCGGGCTACAGGCAAGCCCACCTTGCTCGCCGTTGCTCGCCGTTTTGCCGACCACATCGACTCTGAGTTTGGTCCTGGTAAGCGCCAGAGGGCTCCCGGACACCCTGAGATTGAGCTGGCGCTGGTCGAGCTATATCGTGAGACCAGAGAGCGGCGGTATCTCGATCTGGCGGCCTTCTTCGTCGACCAGCGCGGTAGCGGCACGATGCGTGGCTACAGGCTCGGTCCGGCGTATCAGCAGGACCACGTGCCGGTCCGTGAAGCCACGGAGGTTGCAGGTCACGCCGTGCGTCAACTGTATCTGACCGCCGGCGTGACTGACATTTATATGGAGACCGGCGAGCAGGCGCTATTGGACGCAATGACGCGATTGTGGTGCGACATGACCTTTACGAAGATGCACATCACCGGCGGCTTGGGTGCTCGGTTCGTCGGCGAGTCGTTTGGTCAAGCCTACGAACTCCCCAGCGACCGCTGCTACTGCGAGACCTGCGCCGCCATCGCCAGCATGATGTGGAACTGGCGCCTGCTGTTGGCCACACGCGAAGCGCGCTATGCGGAACTGTTGGAACGCTCGCTCTACAACGGGTTCCTGAGCAGTGTATCCCTCGACGGCCGGCGGTACTTTTACGTCAACCCCTTGCAGAGCCGAGGCGTTGACTCTATGCAGGGTCGAGGGGTAGTCGAGCGACCAGAGTGGTTTGGATGTGCTTGCTGCCCGCCGAACGTGATGCGTCAGATTGCATTGGTCGGGCACTATGCAGCTACCACCGATGAGTCGGGCCTCCAAATCCACCAGTATGTCTCGGCCAAGATAGAGGCCGAGTTGGAGGCGGAGCGACAGGTAGTGCTGCGCACGGAAACCGACTATCCCTGGGATGGCAAGGTGAAGCTAACCATCGAGGAGACCAGTGGAAATGAATGGAAACTAGCGCTGCGGGTGCCCGGTTGGTGCGAGGGGGCAAACCTGCGGGTCAACGGTGAAGCTATCGAGGCAGCAGCAACCAGCGGCACCTATGCGACCATCGAGCGGGCTTGGCAGGCCGGGGATATAGTCGAACTGGATATGGTTATGCAGCCCAGACTCACCGAACCTAACCCACGGGTTGACGCCATCCGCGGAAGCTTGGCTATCGAGCGCGGCCCGCTGGTATATTGCCTGGAGGAGGTCGATCAGGAGCCTGGCCTAAATCTCTTGGATGTGCGCATCGCGCCTGATGCGTCGCTGCGGGCCACTCGACGCGAGGACCTGCTCGGTGGCGTGGTGGTAGTTGAAGCACAAGGTGCGGTGGTCGATGTAGACGCGTGGCGGGACGAGCTTTATCGGCCTGCGCCTATGGAGGACTTGCCACAGCGTGAGGTGGTGCTCAGGGCCGTACCCTACTTCGCCTGGGCAAATCGTGGTCCAGGCACGATGCGGGTGTGGATCCCACGCTGGTGAGAGTTGAGGGTGATAACCTTACAAGAGGATTGCATCACATCCTACCGCGGAGGTCCTGCGCGCGGCATTGCCGTGGGACCGTAACGCACTAGAAGATAGACGGCCCACTGACATCGCAAGCGGGATGGGCAGCAAGAAACCAAACTTGTGTTCGAACTGACACGCGGAAGATTTCAGGGCTGCGGCGGAGGGCCAGAGCCAGGCGGAATCGTCTCGCCGTCAGGGAGACCGCGCAAGTAAGTGCACGACACGAAACGCACGTCCTCCCACACGGGCCCCTCTGCCTCGAAAGTCGCGATATCGCGGATCCACCGCTTCTCGCCCCTTTCCAGCCGGTAAATGTGAGGACTGCTGTGACACTTGAGCAGCACGTGCAACGGCGTTCCTATCTCGAACCGGTCCAGGTAGCCATCCTCGACGATATGTACGTCTCCCCAGGTGAAGCCAAAGTGCTCGAAGGCATCCAGGCTGCTGATCCAGCGGAACTGATCGTTCTGGTAGACGTAGATCTCTTCGTCGTCCTCCTCCTTGACCACCAACCCGTCCAAGACTACGAGAGCGGCGCTATCGGGCATGGCAGTGGCCAAAGTGGTCCCGTGCCGGTTGAAGGGAATATTGATCAGCACGATAGCGACGAGCAGTCCCAATGCCAGTCGACCCATCATCCGAGCAGCGTGAGAGGGACCCTGGGAGACAGGAAGCAACTCGGGCTCTGGCTCCGGATCCAGCGGGTGTCTCTTCACTTCAACCTGGGGCTCTGGGAGCGCTTCCTCCCGCTCCACTCGCGCAGGTGGGGGTGGAGGTGCGGCTTCGGTTGGAGGAGAAACAGGAGGCCTGACCGGCGGCATTGAGCGACTGCGCACCTGTATCCGCTCCTCAATTTCCTCGACCAGCAAGTCGAATATCTGATTCATACGAGATGACGGTTGATCTTCCATAATCGTCCACCTCTAGCGCACAGTGACAAAACCCAGGATCTCGCCGATGCTGGCAAAGATGTTGGCGTAGAAGTTGCCGCCCAACTGGCGGAACAACTCGAACCTCATACTGGGCGCACCAATAAACGGACGCAGCGTCCACGCCATCTGGCTGCCGACAAAGCCATAGACCAAAATCCACAACCTTACCACGGCCCACCTGGCCCCAGCTCCTTCCTTACCACCCGCCGACACGATCCGCATCCCCTGGGTCAGGAATATCACCCCCACAATGCCGGAGATGGTAAAGATACCCACATTGAGCAGCTTGAAGAATTGGTAGCTGCTTGTTGTAAGCAGGAAGAAGAGCAGGATAGGAGCAAAGCTGAGAAGCAGTACCGCCGTCACCGTGATCGCCGTCAGGATGAGGGTGAAATTCTGCACCAGGCTTTGGTTAGAGCCAAATATGAGGTTGAAGAAGTAGAGTGTTGGCGAACAGACGACCAACGTCGCCAGAAAGAGCACAGGCAACTTGACGGCCGAACTGAGTGTCTGCCACAGGCTGTGGGTTGAGCCCATCACGGCTCCGTACAGGGCAAAGAAAGCGATACTAGCAACAAGCATAGCTCGCACCTTTTCACCCAGTCCCACACCCTCACGGATCTCGGCAAAGAATCGGCGCCGGTTGCGCAAAACCGTCTCGACAATCGCTAGGCTGTTCACCTCGATGCACCTCCGTCTAGAAAGATCCCTTTGGATTCTGTGTTCATCTACCAACTCACAGCGGGCAAAGAAAAGAAGATCACCGATAAGGCCCAGAAGAAAACCCAAGAGACCAGCGCGTAGCGCCAGCGGGGAAACCTGAGCAGAGGCAATACCAATGCTGCTATAGCCACGACCCAAAAGGCGGGACGCACCAACACCTCCCGCCACCCGATGGCAGTCCCATCGGGTGCGAAAACTAACCAGCGCAAGATCAGCGCACATACGACCGGCAGCGCAGCCGCGACGACACCATCAGCCGTCCCCCAGCCGACATGGGTGGCCTGGAGATCTCGTGCCACCTCGTCCAAACCGAAGTGAGCAACGGCCTCGTCCAGCGCTTGATCCTCGTCCATCCCCTGAGCCCGCGCCGCCGCTACCGCATCCTCCAGGTGGCCGCGGAGTTCCTCCAGCAGGTCGTGCTCTGTCTCAGCGTCCAGTTCAAGCTGAGCTCGAATCTCGGCCAGCACGCGATCCACGCTCCTCCCCCCTGCCCCCTTCGAACAGAAGCCGGGGGGAAGACCAGGGAGGTCATCGCTCACGTTGCCTCCAGGCCCAACAACTGATTCACCTGCTGACTGAAGGTCTGCCACCGATCCATCTCGACCTCCAATTGGCGCCGTCCCCTGTCGGTGACCCTGTAAACCTTACGTCGCCGAGTGCCAGGTTCGCCCAGCCACTGGCTCTCCAATAACCCATTCTGCTCCATGCGGTGCAGGCTGGGGTAGATCAGACCCTCCTTGAAGCTGAAGTAGCCCTCACTGCGCGCCTCAAGCCGCCTGATGATCTCATAGCCGTGCAGTGGCTCCTGCTCATCCACCAACAGTTTCAGGATTGCCACGGTGGTCGTCCCTTTGCGCATCTGGTCGAGCGTGCCGGACATCCTATCCATTCCCCCTTATGCGTGTGAAACACCGATCAACAAACCTCATACCCATAATTTTCTTATGCTTAGTATATCATGAACCCACAGAAGTGTCAACCTTCGCTTGGGGACTTGCAGGGCAATCGCATTTAGCCCATCCGCTCGGTCTGGAGCGTCAGATCCAGACCTCTGGCAGGCCCAACCTTCGGATCTGGCGATCCAAAGGGAGCGAAGTGGGCCGGCAGGTACGGCGAAAACACTCCGCTCCTCCAAATGCAATTGCCCTAGGGGACTTGCAGGGCCTATCAGTGGTGACCTACATAGTAAGGGCACGATAGATCTTGGCGAACGTGTCCGGATCGATTGCTTTCCAAGGCTCATCATAGACAATGCAGCCCTGGGCCAACACCATGACTCGCCGGCCCGGCATGACCCCCCGCCCCATATTGTGGGTAGTCAGCAAAACGGTACAGCCCTCTTCCGCCAGTTCAGACAAAAGATCGGTCAACACCTGTGACGCATTGGGGTCAAGGCCTGTGTACGGTTCATCCAACAGGAGGATCTTGGGCTGGTGAAGTACCACCCTGGCCACTGAGAGTCGCTGCTGCATCCCCCTGGAAAAGGTGCGCACCAGGTCATGCCGTCGTGACGCCAGACCTACCTGATTCAGAAGACCCTGAATTCGATCCATCCCCTCGTCCAGGTCATACATCCGGGCATAGAAACGAAGATTCTGCTCGGCGGTCAAGTCATCATAGAGCAGGGTATGGTGAGAAAGGAAGCCGATGTGACGTCGCACCTCATCCCCAGTCCGGGAGGGATCCAGCCCAGCGATACGTAGCATACCGGAGGTAGGCCGAACAAGGGTGGCCAGGATGCGCAGGAGAGTGGTCTTTCCTGCGCCGTTGGGTCCCACCAGTGTCACGAACTCGCCCGCCTCTACAGAGAAATCCATCCCTGCCAAGGCAACGTGAGGGCCAAAGGACTTGTGCAGTTCGCGCGCCTCGATCACCATCGCCATTACGCCTCTCTCCTCATTTACTGCCAGCGCTCCCAACCACGACAACGATATTCTCAGGCAAGGTTACGTGATCCTGCCCCTGTGACGTATTCAGGCGGGTAACCGTCGCTGAGTCGTACAGCCCGACGATAAGTGTGGCCGGGCCGGCATAAACCGTGTCGTGGAAGACCAACGTGTGCACATCCTCGATAACCTCTCCGCCCACCCAAGTCATTGTTGGACGTTCATTCCCCGCTGGCGGGCCATCGTGCTGAGCGATCAGATGCCCATCGGCAGCCAGAAGTTGAGTGAAGACGGTGTAGGATGTCTCCAGCGGGGTGTCATTCAGCGCCTGCCAGTACAGAGTGAGCCGGAACGGCTGGCCCGACGCCACCTGAGTGGCTCTCAGGTCATAACCCAACAATTCGGCGAAACCACCGATCTGCACGCCGACGCTCTGTGCCGTCGGTGGTGGTTTCCACAGCAACGCTGACTCGTCCAGTTCCACCTGTCCCAGCGATACAAGCTGATCATCGACCACTAAAACCACGGCAGCCGCACCACGCCGAGGCGGATAGGTCAATATGCGCCGCTCGACAACGACTTCGCCAGCGGCCCAACCGTCAGGAGGATAGACACCCGACAGCAATGGGCTGCCAACCTCAGTCCACACCTCATCGGCGTGGACGAGCCGAAGCAGCGGTACAACAGGCAGGCGATGCGTCCCCTCGGCGCACCAGCGAAGCAATACCGTCATCTGTCCGCCAGGCAATACGGCCCGAGGTGAGACAGCGAAGCGCTCCAGGAACACCCCCTCCGCTACCATACCCTGCTCTGGAAACTCCCAGTCAACGCCGTCCCACGTACCGTAGGCATCGCCCTCGAAGTGCCGCCCCGCCACCAGCGTCACCTCCCCCAGCACCAAGTCGTGCTCTGCAGTCAACTGGCCGCGTGCGTCCATCAACGGCAGTCTGGTCAGCGTATCGGCATCATAAACACCCACGACCAGGCGATGGCGCACCGCCGGTGCCCCCACAGGCACCGGTACGACGTAGAAGTTCACCGTCTCCGCCCCCACGGGCCAGCGATGCGTCTGACGACCAGCCTCATCCAGAATAGTCACATCGGCAGCAAACAGACGACGGCCCTCGGAATCGACCAGCATCACGACGACCTTGTACGCCACATCAACTGGCTTGACCAAGCGCCAACGTAACGCAACGGCCACCGCGTTGTCAGTTGTGGCAACAGGCTCATAGAAAGCCCCTGTCAGCAAGAGCGGCCCAAATCGGACAGGGTTCTCGCCCAGGCCCGACAGGTGAGGCAAGCCGCCAGTGGCGCCGTCCAACGCGTAGACACGCACATCAAGCCCCCGAAAGTCGCACCAGTCAGTCATCCGTCCCACCTGCTCCAGCAGGAACGGCCTCAGCCCCTGCACATCGGCCTTGGAGGGATCCCAGTGCACCAGAAAGAGACGCTGCTTCCCGGTCGTGATCTTGCTCAGATGGTGAGCTTTACTCGCGAGGGGCTCGTCGCGGGCCATAGCGACGGTCGCTGGGCCGCCGTAGTAATAGGGCACGGAGTAGTCGTCAGGGCCAATCAAGATCACGTCCTCGGCCGTTGTCGTTCTCTCCAGATAGGCCGCCACACCGCGCACATCGTCCTTGTGGAATACCTCCACAAAGTACTGGACGTACAGCCCTGTTCCTAAGGCCAGCGCCAGGGCACTGGCAAACAGTACGCACAACAGACGATGCCAGGTGCCCCGATTCCACAACACCACAAGCGATCGGCCCACGACGACAAAGAGCGGGATAGAGAAACCCATCGTGTAGCGCGGGTGCGCCAGGGGCCACTTCTGCCAAAAGAGAAAACAGAAAGCCAACGGCACCAGCCCGTGGGCCAGCACAGTCAGCGTCTGTCGGCGCTTGTCATCGATGAAACTGGTCAGCAGCACGGCCAGCACACTTGTCAGCGCCAGCAGCGCCACGCCCACCGCCAATGACCTATAGCTACTGGCGGCTGCCTCATTGCCAGCGATGGTAAATTGCCAGACACGCCAGAGGAAGGCGGGAAGGCTTGGACCTTTCTCCCCCTCTCCAATGCCTATCCATGGCCGGATGTTATCCAGGTAGCGGGCCATATTCCACAGCCACGGCATGAACAGCCCTGCAGCCAGGACTTGGCTGCCAACCCACGCACCTATTGCAAGCCGCCGCCGTCTGAGCCAGGTGATCGCCAGGGATAAGTTAACGTAGAGTACCCCAAGCGCAAGGACAAAGTGCGAATAGAAGACGAGGGCCTCGAGGAGGCCCAACCCCAACCATCCTCCAAGAGATGGGGAAGCCTCCGTTCTCGTCAACTGATGCAGGGCATGGAGAAGCAGCAGGTAAACCAGCGGCAGTAGGACATACACCCGCGCTTCTTGGCTGTAGGCAACATATAGGGGCGAGAGAACAGCCACAGTCATAGCGGCCAGAGCTGTAGGTCGGTCAAAGAGGCGACGCACTACCATGCAGGTGACAGGCAGCAACAGCACGCCGAAGAGCAGTGAAAGGTACCGGATACTTAGCTCGCTGAAACCTGCCAGAAGCCCCCATCCGGTCAGCAACCCGTAGTGCAAGGGCGGATGAGTCCAAGACACACCAGCAGGGGTCCTCAGCACGGCGACCAGCCCATCCCGGGCCACACGGACTGCATGCGCCTCGTCCCACCACACGCTTTGATGGGCAATCCGATAGAGCCGCAGTACGAAACCGAGAAAGATCAATAGACAAGACAGGGAGCGGTACAGCGACCAACGACCAGCGACGGATGTTGGCTTCTGGCTCATACCAGCCCTACCGATTCTCCGCCCCACTCGCTACCTTGCGCTCTCGCCCTTCCGCCCATCCTCCCTCAAGAGCGCGCGTAGGCGCCGCTTGAGAGCTCCACGCTTCTGGCGATAGCTCTTTTCTGAGACCTGTCCAGCCTCGAAATCTGCATCCAGGGCAGCGATAGCCTTCACCAGCGAATGGGCTCTCGCTGGCGGCGACTGCGGGATCGAAGGTTGCCACAACAGATAGCCCACCGCCACAGCCGCTGCCAGCGCCACAAGGCCCACGCTGATCTCCCGCGCAGTATTGCGGTTCAGGGGGGAACCCAATGAAGAGGTTACCGGTGGGACAGAGGGCATAGCCGCTTGCGGTCGATCAACGAGAGAAAAGACCAGGGATTCCCCCGGCACCAGCGGCCCAGCCGTGTAGGACAGGGCCGGCCCCATTTGAGTGTCCAGGGTGCCCGCCGGGACCAATCCGTCCCCTTCCAGCGCCATCCCCTCGTCAGACAGCAATATCACCACCGAAGTCACCGGCACGTCAAATGCACGCTCGACCTGCATCCCATCTCGGCGCAGGAGCTCATAGCTGAACAACGTTTCGACCGTTGCAGTGCCAGGTACGATAGGCTCCGTATCGGCAAAGCCACCTTCCTGCTCTAGGTACCGCTCCCCGAGACCGGATCTGTCAAAGGACAGACCCTCCGCCCCCTGGGGCAAAGCAAACGACAGCGTGATCCTCCGGCCTGTCTCTGGATCGTCCTCCCCCACATATGTCCGATCCGCCGTGTTACTAACCAGGTAATACTCTCCGATCCGTACACGATCACCCACCATGGATAAGAAGATATGCATCTGAGTAACCTGGATAGCGGAGAGGTCTTTCGTGGTGTCATAGACGGTCATCGACAAAGGAAGCTTCTCTTGCCCAGGTTCAAAGGTGACGAACTCAGATGCATACGCTACATCCTGGTAGACGACTTGTGCCAGGAACGTATCCCCTTCCTCCAACGCGAGGCCATCGAAGCGGAAGGTACCGTCGGCGGCCAAGGTGGTAATATACGTCCCCTTCTCCTCCATCTCGGAAAAAACACGGAGAGTGACCTCTAGATCGACAGGGACGATACCACTGGACGTTCCATTGGTTACCTGACCTGCCACCGTCGTCTCATCTGCCTGTGGCGCAGGGATCCAGCCTGTCGCCAACATAAGGGTCAGAAGGGCCAAGATAGCCCTGAAACCTGGGACGTAAAGCGGAGTATGCAAGGCGTGATGTTTGGTACGTGATAAACGCCTGGTCCTCACGCCGCACCTCCCCGCAGCGGTGTCCCGCAACCGGCACAGAAACGATCATCAGGGCCAACGCGGCGACCACACTGGGGACAGAAACTCACAGGTTCCGTATCTTCCTCAACAACTGTGGGCGCAGCACCCTCAGCATGGGCTTGCGCAACCCATGTCTCAATAGCCTGATCCCAATCCGTGCCCCCCCTGACCACGCGGAACGGTCGCGCCAGATAGGCGCCCGCGATCAGAGCCATGGCAATACCCACTAGAACAGACCCGACACCCATTCACACCCCCAGCCCGCTTTGTGGTCAACAACCGGCCAACCAACCAAAAGACTAAACGGACTACTCCTCCAACAAACTCTCTAGTTCGTCTCTCAATTCCTGCACACTCACCGGTCCGATGTGGACATGGGCCACGTTTCCCTGTGCGTCTACTACAAAGGTCTCCGGCACACCAGTGATGCCGTATGCGGCGGAGATGTCGCCTCCCACGTCCAACGCCATTGGGTATGTGAGCCCAAAGCGTGAGATCATTTTCTGCACTGCAGCCTCCTCGTCATCAAAGGCAATACCAACAAAGACAACCCCCTCCGCCTGGTATTCACTCCAGGACACCTGCAGGTCAGGCATCTCGTCCTCACAGGGCGGGCACCAGGTGGCCCAGAAGTTGATCACCACCACCTGCCCGCGCAGGTCCGCCAAGGCCAGCGTGGAACCGTCCAGCAGGTCAAGGGTAAAGTCCGGGGCCGGCTGGCCCGTGAGGGGACGCCCTGCAGACCGAGCTTCTATCCCAAAGCCAGCGCCCCAGCCCCACATTGCCACTCCGGCGGCTACGACCACCAGCAGTCCCACTACCAACCCGACATTGGTTCCTAGCATCCGCCGCCGAGCCTGGGGAGCAGGCACGCGCTCCTCACGAGCCGATGGCCAGACAGCGACCGCTCCGCCAACCAGAAAGACCAAGCCGCCAAACCACAGAAAGCTGGCCAGCGGGTTGACAAAGACTTTGAACGTCGCGATCGCCCCATTCTCGCTCCACCCAGCCAGAACCAGATACAGATCCTCTCGCAGACTGGAATGGAGCGCAGGAAGCGCCACCGTCTGGTCGAAACCCACATATTGATCCATTCGCGGCTCAAGCCTCGTCAGGTAATCCCCGTTCCGGTAAACCGCGAGGGAGGCCCACGTGCTCAGGTGGTCGTCGGCAGGTTCGCCCCCCAACTCCTCAAAGACCAGGGTGTAGTCTGCGACAGGGACCGGTTTACCGGATGAAAGCACCAGCTCTGTCTCGAAGGCGTACATACGCGTGCCGACGATGCCCAGTGCCATCAGGATCACCCCCGTGTGGACCAAGTAGCCACCGTACTTGCGGCGATTGCGCCCAAAGAGCGACCAGAGAGCCCGAAGGGGATTCTCCCCCGCAGGGCCACGGCTGCGGGCGGCCACATCGCGCACGTACTCCGCCAGAGTTGTCGCCCCTGCCAGACCAATGATAGCAAAACCAACCAGCGAGACCCATTGGGTGAAACCCGCCAATGCCGCACCAGCCGTAAGCAGGGCAGCTCCCAGCAGGCCAGGTAGCCCGCGACTGCGCAATCGCCGCATGGCAGAAGCGGTGCTACCTAACAAGGGGCAGACCCCTATCACCAACACCAGCGCCGCGAATTGCGGGCCGGTCACACGGTCAAACCAGTCCGGACCAGCCTCATACCGCTGGCCGGTAAGGGCTTCCGTGATTGTAGGCAATACACTGCCGATCAGCACCGAAACGGTGAGAGTGAGAAAGAGAATCAGCGCTAGAAAAAACATTCCATCCCGTGAGAACAACCCCTCCACGGGACGCGAGTTCACCAGAATGGACCGACGGCTATACACCAGGGCCAACGAGCCAGCCAGCGTCAGCACGATAGCAGTCAAGAAGTAAGGACCCAGATTGGAGCGAGCGAAGGCGTGAACGGATTGAATCAGCCCACTGCGAGTAGTAAACGTGCCGAAAAGAACCAGGGTGAAGGAGAAAACAGCCAAGAGCAGGTTCCACACTCGAAAACCACCTCGCCGCTCCTGCATCACCGCGCTATGCAGCAGGGCGGTGACGGTGAACCAGGGCAACAACCCGGCGTTCTCCACAGGATCCCATCCCCAGTATCCGCCCCACCCTAACACATCGTAGGCCCAGCGAGCACCCAGCAAGAGCCCCAGGCCCAGAAAGAGCCAGGCCGCCAACGTCCAGCGGCGAACAGCGCCAGGCCAGCCGCGTACTTGCCGGGTGACCAGTGCAGCCAGGGCAAAGGCGAAGGGAACCGACAACCCCACGTAACCCAAGTATAAGGCAGGGGGGTGAAAGATCATACCAGGATGACGCAGTAGGGGGTTTAGTCCCTGGCCGTCTGGCGGCATCATCCCCAACTGGAAGAATGGGCTCGAGAGGAAGAGTGTTACGGCGGTGAAGAAAGCAGTGACAAGGCAGAGAAAGACCGTCGCCCACGGAACCAGGGAACGAGTCCTGTCTGAGGGACGAGCCACCACCAGGCTAGTGAAAAGCGCCTGCAGGAAGGACCAAAGAAGTAACGAACCCTCCTGCCCTGCCCACACGGACGAGACCTTTAGATAGAGCGGAAGCGCGATGCTGGAGTGTTGAGCGACGTACTGGATTTGGAACTGGTCGCCCAGGAAAGCGACCAAGAGGGCAAGAAGCGCCAGCCCAAGTAGACCTGTTGTAGTGTGGACACCGTTGCGCGCGCTCAACGCCCAGCAAGAGTCAGCCCGACGGATGCCCCAAAAGGCAGCGCAGGCCGCGTAGAGAGCCACGGCCAGCGCTAAACCGACGACAATAGTCCCCACCTCTGCCAGCATCAGGCACCACCTGACTGACCAGGGACATCTTCCTCATACCGGGTGGGACACTTGAGGAGGACCTCGTCTGCGTAGAAGCGGCCGTCCTCGCCTAGCTGGCCACGTATAATGGCCTGCGCCTCGTGCTGCAGGAGATCCGGCTTTACGTCGTTGTAGACCACCTCCAGGCGGGGCGCTCCAAGATCGTTGACAGCAGCATGGAGAACCGCTGCCAGACCTCCACCTCGTTCCACCTCCTCAGGGTCGCCAGGTACCTGGACGACCGTGAAAGTCACTCGAGGGCCGGAGGAATCATAGGCGATGGTATCACCCAAGACTGCCCCGGAGATCGTGATGTTGCGACCGTATGCATCATCCCCCATCGCCCGCAGTTCCTCGATGGTGAGAAAATAGTGGGCAGTGCTGCCCGTACTGCTCACGATCAAGTACGTCACGGCAGCCGCAATAAGTAACCCAGCAAACACGAATTTCGTTCTACCCGTCATAATCTATGGCTATGCTCCTTACTTCCCCGCAAGGTCACGAGAGAAACCTCAAACCCTGCCCTGAGCGTGGCTCAGACTATACCACGAATGGAAAACGCTGTCAATGGATCGGCTGTCAGCAACTAGGGCAATCGCATTTAGCCCATCCGCTCGGTCTGGAGCGCCAGATCCAGACCTCTGGCAGGCCCAACCTTCGGATCTGGCGATCCAAAGGGAGCGAAGTGGGCCGACAGGTACGGCGAAAACACTCCGCTCCTCCAAATGCAATTGCCCTATGTCAGCAACCGATCCGGTGCTACGTTGCGATAGCCTCAAATTAGCATATAATTCAAGGAGCGGAAACCGAAGGAAGGCAATATGAACGAACCAGCACTGGCTATTCAAACAGAGAACCTAACGCGCCGCTTTGGTGACCTGATCGCCGTGGACAATCTGAGTCTGATTGTGGACCGAGGCGTCATCTTTGGCTTTCTGGGTCCCAACGGTGCAGGCAAGTCCACTACAATAAACATGCTGATTAGTCTACTGCCGCCCACTGCAGGCACCGCCAGGGTGGGCGGCTTTGACATCACAAAGGAACCGCTGGAGGTTAAGCGGCGCATCGGCATAGTGCCTGAGGAACTCAACCTCTACGAACGGCTGACCGCCAGCGAACAGATCGAGTTGGTAGGCCGACTATACGGGCTTACCCACGCCGAGATCGAACAGCGCATCCCTCCCTTGCTGGATGTGCTGGAGCTCGTGGATGCTTCAGATAAGATGATCCTCGATTATTCACACGGTATGCGGAAGAAGACGATGTTGGCATGCGCGCTGATTCACGCGCCTGAGATCCTGTTCCTCGATGAACCGTTCGAGGGTATAGACCCCATCTCGACCAGGGCCATCAAGGAGATACTGCGAG
>Ga0180438_10003945_pt1 | contig 21850 bp, 18 predicted proteins | sample SS_ome_12_FD_132455 | JGI IMG/M metagenome (GOLD analysis project Ga0180438, IMG submission 132455) | Hypersaline lake sediment archaeal communities from the Salton Sea, California, USA - SS_3_D_2 metaG | ecosystem: Environmental > Aquatic > Non-marine Saline and Alkaline > Hypersaline >...
CCGGTGCCCCTCCCGCCAGTGCTGCACCCAGCCACTCTCCAACCGGTCGGGCCGGAAGACCTGGCGCCGCTGTTCCCTATGGCCCTTATTGGCCAGGAGGTCAGCACTGAGCGCTATGTGGAGATTCCAGAAGAGGTTCGCAGGATCTATCGCCTGTGGCGTCCGACCCCTCTCATCCGGGCGCGTCGCCTGGAGCAGGCACTGGAAACCCCTGCTCACATCTACTACAAGAACGAAGGGGTGAGCCCTCCAGGCAGTCACAAGCCGAACACAGCAGTTGCCCAGGCGTACTACAACATGGCTGAGGGCGTAGAACGACTGACCACTGAGACTGGCGCTGGGCAGTGGGGCAGTGCGCTTTCGATGGCCTGCAACTTCTTTGGGCTGGAATGCAAGGTCTATATGGTGAAGATCAGCTACCAGCAAAAGCCCTACCGCCGGTCGCTGATGCACGTGTGGGGCGCTGAGGTCACGCCAAGCCCGAGTGAGGAGACCGAAGCTGGCCGCAAGATCCTAGCCGAGAATCCCGAGTCGCTGGGTTCGCTGGGCATTGCTATCAGTGAGGCCGTAGAAGTGGCCGCGTCACGCCAGGACACCAAGTACTCGCTGGGCAGCGTGCTTAACCACGTGCTGCTGCACCAGACGATCGTGGGTGAGGAGGCAGTGGCGCAGATGGAGCTGGCGGGTGAGGAACCAGACATCGTCATCGGCTGTGTCGGTGGCGGCTCGAACTACGCCGGGCTGGCCTTTCCCTTCCTGCGGCGTGTGTTCCAAGAGGGGGCCAAGACGCAGTTTATCTCGGTAGAGGCGTCGGCCTGCCCGTCGATGACAAAGGGTCGGTATGCCTATGACTTTGGAGATACGGCCAAGATGACGCCGCTGGTCAAGATGCATACGCTGGGACACACTTTTGTTCCGGCAGGCATCCATGCTGGGGGGCTGCGCTATCATGGCATGGCGCCGCTGATCTCTGCGCTTGCCCACGCGGGATATATCCAGCCGACGGCCTTTATGCAGAATGCGGTCTTTGAGGCGGCGCTGCTCTTTGCCCGCAGTGAAGGGATCGTTCCCGCCCCTGAGACGGCGCATGCTGTGCGGGCAGCGGTTGACGAGGCGCTCAAGTGCAAGGAGAGCGGCGAGTCCAAAGTGATCCTCTTCAACTTTAGCGGGCACGGTCATTTTGACCTCGCAGCCTATGACGCCTACCTAGGCGACAAGCTCGAGGACTATGCCTATCCGGAGGAAGAGGTCGCGCGGTCGCTGGCGGAGCTTCCGAACGTCGGGTGACCGCTGGCCGGAGTCAGGACGGAGCGACGATGAATCTGCGCATACCTGGCCCTACGCCCCTGCCACCCGAGGTGCTCGAGTCGATGTGCCGAGAGGTGATAGGGCACCGTGGCTCAGCGTTTGAGCAACTGCTGGCAGGCGTCACAACGCAGCTGCAGCACTTTTTTCAGACCGAGAGCCAAGTCCTGGTCCTGACGTCGTCCGGAACAGGCGGGCTTGAGGCGGCCGTGGTCAATGCCATGTCCCCTGGCGACAAAGTGCTCGCCGTAACGTGTGGTGAGTTCGGCGAGCGCTTTGCCGCCATTGCCCGAGCCTTTGGTGGCGATGTCGAGCAGCTTGAGTTTGCGTGGGGCCGGGCTCTGGACGCGGAGCAAGTGGGCAAAGCGCTTGAGCGCCGTCCCGACACCCGCTTGCTCCTCACCACACACAACGAAACGTCAACCGGTGTTCTCAACGATCTGGGGGCCGTTGCGGACTTGCTTGGATCGATGGGCGAAGGTCGCCCTCTCTGGCTTGTGGATGCCATCAGCTCGCTCGGCGCGGTCGATCTGCCGATGGACGGCTGGCGGTGTGATATGGTGGTGTCGGCGTCACAAAAGGCCTGGATGGCGCCGCCGGGTCTGTCCCTTGTCGGTGTGAGCCAGCGTGCCTGGGAACATGCTGAGCGGGCGGCTTGCCCGCGTTTCTACTGGGATCTCGTTGCCGCGCGCGACTATGCCAGGCGGCGACAAACACCGTACACGCCGGCCGTATCCACGCTCTTCGCTCTGAACGCCTCGCTTCTGCGCATGCGAGAGGAGGGGCTGGCAGCTATCGTGGCCCGGCACAAGCTCCTAGCACAGCGCCTTCGAAAGGGTGTGCGCCAACTGGGCCTAGGGCTGTTGGCCAGCAATGCAGATGCATCACCGACTGTCACCGCCGTCCGCTTGCCTGAAGGCATGCCTGCCAGCGAAGTGAAACGGAGGCTCTCTGCTGAACACGGCATCGCAGTGGCATCGGGCAAAGGTGCACTGAAGGACCGGGTGCTGCGGATTGCGCACATGGGCTACTGCGGCAGTGCCGACATCGATGCGGTTCTCACTGCCCTGGAGAAGGTCCTTAGCCCTTGAGGGGTTAAAGAAGAGGCCAGATTGCTGGAGTGAGCACCCAAGGAGGATTTGTGTCCAGGATTCTGGTGACTGAGCCGATTGCCGAGGAGGGTATGGCTCTGTTGCAGCAAGCGGCAGAGGTGGATGTCAAAGAGGTCACGTGCCCCGAGGTGTTGGCGGAGCTGATCGGTCCATACCATGGCCTGGTTGTGCGCAGCAAGACGCAGGTGACTGAATCGGTAATCCACGCTGCCCAGTCACTCTTGGCCGTGGGGCGTGCCGGCGCAGGAGTCGATAACATCGACCTGGACGCAGCAACGCGCCGGGGTGTGGTGGTGGTCAATGCGCCATACGGCAACACGGTGTCTGTCGCCGAGCACACGCTGGGCATGCTGCTGGCGCTCGTCAGGCGCATTCCGCAGGGCGATTCCGCCATGCGCGACGGGAGCTGGGCCAAGTCTTGCTGTCAGGGCGTGCAGGTGCGCGGCAAGACACTGGGTCTGATTGGCCTGGGGCGCGTCGGCACGGCGGTGGCACGCAGGGCTCAGGGCCTAGAGATGAAAGTGGTGGGCTACGATCCCTTTGTGACACCGGACCGCGCGCTGCGTGTTGGCGTCGAGTGGATGCCGTTGGAAGCAGTGCTGCAGTCTTCGGACTTTGTCTCGCTGCACCTTCCGATGAATGAGCAGACCAAGGAACTGATCGGAGCGGCTGAACTGGGGCAGATGAAGCCCACTGCGTATCTGATCAACTGTGCGCGAGGTGGGCTGGTCGATGAAGCAGCACTGTGGGACGCTCTAGAGGCCGATCGCTTGGCGGGGGCGGCGCTGGATGTCTTTGCGGAGGAGCCACCCGTGGACGCGCCCTTGCTGCACAGTGGCAAGGTGGTTTTGACACCGCATGTAGCTGGGTCTACCGCCGAGGCGCTGCGGGACACGGCCGTGGACGTTGCACAGCAGGTGCTAGATGTACTGGCCGGGCGCATGCCGCGCTATCCAGTCAATGCCCCGGCACTGGCTCCCGATGAGCTGGAGCAGCTGGGCCCGTATCTCGAGCTTGCAGAGCGACTGGGCAGTCTCTATGCCCAGCTGGGCGGGGATCACCTGCGCGATGTAGAGGTGTCTTGCACAGGTGAGCTGCCCAGCCAACGCGTGGACCTCATCGTATCCACCGTTCTTGCGGGGCTGCTGAAGAGCACTGCTGAGGAGCCCGTGAACTGGATAAACGCCAGCGTTGTCGCACAGGAGCGGGGCATAGCCTTTGCTGGACGGCGCAAGCCGGAGAATGAAGCTGGGTGGGCGAACCTCATAGAGGTGCGCCTCGTGTCGGACTCGCAAGAGCGTGAGATTGCTGGTGCGGTGCTGCGTCGTGAGCCCCATGTGGTGCAGATCGATGGGTACTGGTTGGACTTTGTTGCGCGAGGATTGCTACTGATCACCCAGCACACGGAGCAGCCGGGCATCCTGGGACGCATGGGCACGGTACTGGGAGAGGCTGGCGTAAACATCCACTTTGTGCAGGTGGGGAGGCGTGAACGCGGCGGGCCAGGGATCCTGGTGCTGGGATTGGATGATCCACTAAGCGAAGCCGTCCTGAACCAGGTGATGGCCCTACCGAGCATACGTTCTGCGAAGATGGTGCAGCTGTAGAGTTCTGTCGCCTGCAAATACGACAGCTCCTACTCGCTAGGCTGGATCCAAAGGCGGCAAGGGTCTCTCGTGAAGGCGCAGCCACGCTGCACGGGCCTCACCCGCCGTGCTGAATGAGCCCGCGGCTACCGCCAGGCCGCCGCGGCCGGCTCTCTCGAGAGCCTGTGTGGTGGCCAGGCCAACATCCTCAACGACGCTGGTTGGAATGCCATAGCGCTCTGCCTGCTGCTGCAACTGCCACGGATCAGCGGCACGGGGATGGCTGGAACGAGCGAAAACCACGCCTTCTGCCGGTGGTACCAGTTGCTGCAGGATGGCCGGGATGTCCTTGTCGACGAGGATGGCGAGCACAACCCAGGGCTTGAGACCAGGGAAGTACTGCCGCAGCGTCTCGGCCAAGGAGCGAGCCGAGTCCACATTGTGGGCCCCGTCCACAACGAAATACGGGTCTTCCCCCATTACCTCGAACCGCGCCGGCCAGACAACCAGTTTCAAGCCAGCTCGGACTGCGCTGCCGTCGACCTGAATGCCCGAATTGCGGAGCACGTCTGCTGCAGCAATAGCTACCGCGGCGTTGCGCAGTTGGTGCTTGCCCAGCAAGGGCACAAAGAGGCCTCTATATGGCCCGGTCAGGTCGTGTGAGCTGTTCGAATTGCGCCGCGAAACGGTGAACTGCTGACCTTCCAGGCTGTGGTTGGTGGCTCGCCACTGCCATTCATGGCCAACCTGATGCAGTGGCGCGTTTCGATCGCTGCATACCTGCTGTATGACTGCCAGCGCGGCGCTCTCCTGTGGGGCCGTGACTACCGGGGTGCCTTGCTTGATGATGCCTGCCTTCTCGGCGGCAATCTCAGCCAGCGTGTTGCCCAGTATGTGCATATGGTCGTGCCCGATCTTGGTGACAATGGACACAAGCGGCGATATGACGTTGGTGGCGTCGAGACGTCCGCCCAAACCCACCTCCACAACGGCCACTTCTACACCTGCCTGGGCAAAGTAGTCAAAGGCCAGGGTGGTGGCGACTTCGAACGTGGTGAGTTCGGGATCGCTGTCGGCCAATGGCCGGAGCCGATCGGCCAGCAGGACAAAGTCCCGCTCCGGTATCAGCTGGTCGTCCACCTGTATTCGCTCGCGAAAGCTGTGCAGGTGGGGCGAAGTGTAGAGCCCGGTGCGGTACCCTGCCGCCCGCAGCATCGACGCCAGCATTGCCGAGGTCGAGCCCTTGCCCTTGGTCCCGGCAATGTGCACGCTCTGGAAACGGCGATGCGGGTCTCCGATCTCACTCAACAGTCTCGCAACGCGCTTTAGATCGAAGAACCGCGGAGCATAGTCGAACTGCGCCTTGATCTCGTAGTTGGTGAGCCCATAGAGGTACTCGAGAGCTTGCTTGTAGAGGTCCGGCACTTGACACTCCCCGTTGGCAGATGACCGATTCTACGTCTGCCCGCCGAGGAATGGCAAATGTGGCAGAACTGCCTGGTGGGCGTTTCGCTGCCTCGCCGCCACGTCGAGTCACGGCAGCTAGGGAGCTGGGGGAAGGGTTATGGTCCGAATGCGGTGATTGCCAAAGTCCGCCACGTACAGCAGGTTCTGGGTCTCACTGACAAGCACATCCATGGGATAGCTGAATCGCGCCTCGCCAGCTCCACCGTCCAGGTATCCAGAGACCCCGCACCTGCCGGCCAGCGTCGATACCTGTCCCTCCGGGGTGATGATACGGATGCAGTGGTTGAGGTACTCGGAGACGTACACGTTGCCGGCGGCGTCTACGTCAACGCCCATTGGCGTGTCGAACGCTGCCAGCGCGGCAAGACCATCGGCGTAGCTCGCCGCGCCGGAACCGGCAAGCGTTGTGACCGCGCCATCAGGCGTGATGGCGCGCACACGATTGCCGCTCACCCACTCGCCCAAATCGCCGGAATGGCCCTCGGTCAAGTAGAGGTTGCCCTGAGTATCGCGCGCTAGGCGGTTGGGGTAGGCGAGTCGCGCGGCGGTTCCTACGCCGTCGGCATGTCCTGGCTGTCCGTCGCCTGCCAGCGTGGCTACTTGACCGTCTGGTGAGATGCAGCGGACCCTGTTGTTGAAATAGTCTGCGACGTATACGTTGCCAACGTCATCGGTGACGACATCATAGGGCCGATTGAACTGTGCCTCACTGGCTGGACCGTCGCGATAGTTGCCAATCAGCTTGCCAAAGTCGCCGCTTCCGGCCAGCGTGCTGACGATACCGTTTGGAGAAATGGCACGAATGCGCTGATTGTCGCTATCAGCCACAAAGACAGTTCCGTCGCTGCCGACGCACAGGCCGATTGGGTCCGCAAACCGGGCTTGATTGGCCGGCCCGTCGACATAACCGCCTCGAACCGCACCGGTCGGGCCGCTGCCAGCGAGCGTGGTCACGAGACCGTCGGGGCTGATCGCCCTGATGCGGTGGTTTTTCTCGTCGGCTACCAGCAGGTAGCCACTGGGATGCAGTGCCAGAGCAGCCGGACGCCTGAATTGCGCTTCTGAGGCCGGACCATCGCGATAGCCGCCCCCAAGGTCGCCCGTCCTGCCGCTACCGGCAGAGGTGCGGACCACAATAGGCGCTGCGTGCAGCGCGGCAGTGGGGCTAGGCACGAGGGTGCTGGACTGGCAGGCGGCCAACAGCATGCCGCAGATGAGCAACAGCGAGAGTGATCGCCCGAATGCGGTGTTCATCGCGAGACTCCCGTGGGGCAGGGCCTCCCATAACACAGGCTGCGGAAGCCCTGCCGCTGCCGAAAAGTCACACCGGCTGGCAGTTGGCTACTCGATGGTGTCGAGAAACTGCCTGGCCATCTCCCCGACGTCGCCGGTTGCAGGGATGCCCTGCCAGGGCTTGCCAGGGGAGACGATATTCGCCACCACGATGTTCGCCCCGTTGAAGATGGCGCTTCGTGCCTCACGAAGGTCAACGCCACCGGCAGCGGAGATGAGCACATCAAACTTGCTGCGCAGGCGATTCACGTGGCGATACTGGATGACCTTGCCGCGGGTGGTTTCTTCATCCCGCCCGCGGTGGAGCACGACGACCCTGGGAGGGCGCTTGAGCCGCATCACCACCTTTAGGGGATCGCGGACACCGAGCATGTCAATCATCGACGCTACGCCCAGCTCGTTGCACACCTGGATGAAGCGATCCAGTGTCTCCACCGGAGAGCTCCCCATCACGGTGGCTGCGGTGGCGCCGGCCGACCGTGCCATCCAGACCTCTTCGGCTCCACCGTCGGTGGTCTTGATGTCGGCCACTATCGGGCCGGGCCAGAGCGAGCGGATGTTGCGTACTCCTGCCATGCCCTCACGCTTGATGTACGGCGTTCCGGCCTCAATGAGGATGCGGTCGCTGCCGACGACCTGCGGGAGGATGCGCCTAGCCTGCTCCCAGTCCTCGTTGAAGGCGAGCTGCAGGTAGCGCACATTGCTTTGAAAGGCAAACTGGCTCACCGGTTGACTGCTTTGCCCGGCCATGGCCGACCTGGCCTGCTTGAGGAGCAGCCTTCGCAACATGGTGGCCTACCCTTCCACGAACTTGCCGATTGTCTCCTCCAAGCTGCTGGGGATGAAGACCACGATCTTCTCGGAAGGATCCGCGGCAATGTCGCGAATGGTCTGCAGTGTCCGCAGGTGTAGAGCGCCTCTGCTTTTGGCCAGCATCTCTGCAGCCTTCTGTAGGTTCTCGGCGGCCGAAAGCTCGCCCTGTGAGGCGATGATGACGGCCCTGCGCTCGCGTTCCGCCTCGGCCTGCTTCGCCATCGCGCGCTTCATCTCGGCCGGCAGTTCGATCTCCTGGATCTTGATGGCCTCGATGTCGACTCCCCAGTCGGAGGTCTCGGCGTCCACGATCTGGCGGATATTGCCGGCGACCTGTTCGCGCTCGCTTAGGACAAAGTCCAGTTCGCTGTTGCCAACCACGTCCCTCAGCGCAGCCTGTGTGTACTGCCGGACGGCGTAGCTATAGTCCTCGATCTTGATGATCGCGTCCTCAGGCTTGACCACTTTGAAGTACACCACAGTTGCGGCCAGGATGGGGATGTTGTCGCGAGTAATCACTTCCTGTCTGGGGATGTCGGCAGTCTTGATGCGCATGTCCACTCGTCGCATGTTCTGGAGAATAGGTGCGACCCAGGTCAGGCCGGGGTCGCGCGTGGCACTGTACTTGCCCAGAGTGAAGACAACGCCTCGCTCGTACTGGTAGAGCAGTCGCACTCCAGCCAGCAGGTACAGAAAGACCACGATGGCTAACACGATCAACAGAAACCAGCCGAACATGTTTGACCTCCCTTTCTCTCATCATCACAGTTGCATGTTCCGAAGGGTTCAGCTTGCTAGTGCGCCAGCAACCGAACCCGGCTATGGGGCTGCGAGAGCCGCCGAAGCGGCAATCACACCCGACCTCATTGTAGGGACCTCTGCCTCGGTTGCGTGACGTCTGCCCGACGGGAGGCTGACATCTCGTGTCCGGGCGTCGCGATTCCGCCTTCTGCACGCTGGATCTGGCGTTGTCCAGCACCGGCTGATTGCCTGCCGCCGAGCATCCTCGTTGTCTGCTCTTGTGCACTATCCTGGGACAGGTGGGCCGAACGGCACAGAGATTGAAGTGCAGCTAGAGGGCTGCCTACCTCTGGCGCATAGACAGCGAGGCGGCCAGATCATGCAGGTGGCGCGAGGCTGGTGGCAATGGCGAAGCGGCTGCAAGGGCAGATAGGGCGGCGGTTTGATGTGCGTCAGCCGCATTCTGGACATAGTCCCGCGCAGCGGTGCTGTCGAGCAGCGCGAGGATTGATGCGACCTCATTGCCTTGGCTCCGTTGCGCGTACAGCTCTGCCAATGACGGCGCTCGATCGGTCGCCCTAAGCGCGTGGATGATTGGAAGGGTCATCTTGCGCTCGAGTATGTCGCTGGCGGTCGGCTTGCCCGTGATCTCGGGGTCGCCCCAGATTCCTAGGAGGTCGTCGATCAGCTGGAAAGCTAGGCCAAGCTGGTGGCCGAACTCCGCGTACTGATCCAAGGTGCCCAGGGCACCAGCAATCAATGCCCCCAGTTCGGCGCTTGCTGACAACAAGGCGCCTGTCTTGGCACCAATCATCTCGCGATAAGCTTCCTCCGACAGGTCGAGGCGACCTTCATATGCCATATCCATGTATTGGCCATCGCACAAGCGGCGGCACGTCTGGTCAAGCAGGCGCGTTGCAGCCAGGACCCGCGCCTGAGGCACGCCCAGATCCAGCAAGCGTGTCAGAGCGCCTCGCGCAACGACCAGCATCGCATCTCCAGCATTGATGGCATGGGCGACGCCCCACACGCGCCAGACTGTCGGGCGCCCGCGACGGGTGGGACTGTTGTCTTCGATATCATCGTGTATCAGCGAAAAGTTGTGGACGAGTTCAAGCGCGGCTGCTGCCGGCAACGCTCTGTTCCAGTCTCCCCCCGCTGCCTGACAGGTGAGTAGGCACAGGAGGGGACGAAGGCGTTTCCCGTGGTAGGCTTCCACGGGGCGCAGCTGGTCATCAAGCCAGCCTAGGTGATAGGCCATCATGCCATAGAGGGGCGCTGCCGCCTCGCTGGTGGTGCTGATAGCAGCACGCAGCTCGCGATCGATGGCCTCCAGGTATGGGTTTAGCTCTGGCTTCATGGTCTATCTGACTGGGCGGTAAGTTCACGTTGGGGAGCGGATGGACGAAGCGGCGCCCGCTTCAGGGCAGCGGTGTCTGGCAGCCCGGCAGCAAACATGGCAATGCGCAACCCGTCTATCACGAGGCGCAGCTCATCCTGTACGGCCTGTGAGGAGATGGTTGCCGGAACCACCAGCGGGCCGGCCAGACCGACGAGGTCGGCGCCAAGAGCGAGCGCAACAGCGACGTCGAGACCGGTGCGGATCCCCCCGCTTCCGATGACGAGGAGGTCGGGCGCAGCACGCCGTGCCTGAAGTATCGCTTCTGCCGTAGGGATGCCCCACCTCATGAAGTGAGCGGCCACACGCTGCTGCAGGTCGGTCTGAGCTCGGTACCTTTCCACCTCGCTCCACGAGGTTCCGCCAGCTCCAGCCGTGTCGACAGCGGCGACCCCTGCCCGCGCCAGTTGCCGTACCACCGGCTGTGAGAGCCCCCAGCCAACCTCCTTGACTATCACCGGAACTTCTAGCTCTTGGCAGATGGTGGCTATCCGGTCGAGCAGGCCATTGAACCGGGTGTTCCCATCAGGCTGCAGTGCTTCCTGCAATGGATTAAGGTGCAGGACCAGGGCATCGGCGTCGATCATCTCAATGGCGCGGAGGCACTCCTGTGTGCCATAGCCATAGTTCAGCTGTACCGCACCGAGGTTGGCGAAGAGCAAGATGCCGGGCGCGACATCGCGTACTTGATAGGTGCTTTGCAGTGAGGGGTCTTCGATGGCAGCGCGCTGAGAGCCAACGCTCATGGCAAGGCCAAGCGCCTGTGCGGCCTGGGCCAAGTGCCGGTTGATTCGCCGCGCCTGAGGCGCGCCACCGGTGATGGCCGAGATGAGCAAGGGCGCTCTGAGTTCCTTGCCCAGGAACTGCGCACGCGTATCGATCTGATCGAGGTCTAGTTCTGGCAAGGCGCAATGCACAAGGCGATACTGCTCCAGCCCGGTGGTGATCTGAGCAGACGCCACATTATGCTCGGCGCAGATGCGGAGATGATCCAGCTTGCGTTGGGCGTGTTGGCTCGAAGGCATCTAGGATTCCCGTAACCTAGGCTTCCCCGTTGGTGTTTCAGTAGAGTGAGAAGCCGGCGCGGCTAGAGAGCCCGAACTGCTGCTCTGCGCCATCTTACGTTAGGCACAGGGCCTTGTCAAACGCAGTTGACGATCGTCCGGACTGAGGGTATACTGGTCAAGTCATTCTGCAATACAGAAAGGAGTTCACAGCGTGTCAGCCTTTGATCGTGTCAAGAAGATCATCGTTGAGCAACTCGGCGTTGACGAGTCGAAAGTGGTCCCGGAAGCGCGGTTCCGGGAGGAGCTGGGTGCAGACTCGCTGGATCTGGTCGAGCTCATCATGGCCTTTGAGGAAGAGTTCGGCGGCGAGATCTCTGACGAAGAGGCCCAGGGCATCACGACGGTTGGTGAAGCCGTCACCTACTTGGAGTCTCACGGCATTTCCTAGTCCTCAACGTCCTCAACTGTAGCCGGCAGCAGCCACGCGGGGCACACTTGCGCCTGGCGTGGCTGCTGGTGATCGGATAGGCCACATGCGGCACTGGCTTCGTCGCGCAAACGGTGAGCCGCTGCTTTGGCTCCTTGAGCGTGATCTCCAGAATCCCGGGGTAAGGTACTTCACTCTGCTCAGGCTCCTGGATCGCTCTGCGGACGACAGTGAGGTCCAGAGGGCCCAGGCCGACGTGATGTCCGACGGACCGGTGCCGGAAATCCTCGCTGCTCAGCACCCGCAGGGCTACTGGGTGCGCCCGGGTTGGGGCTACAGTCCCAAGTATCGCGGTACGGTCTGGTCACTGATCTCGTTGGCCCAACTCGGCGCAGATGGCCACGACATCCGTGTCAGCCGTGCTGCGGAGTATTTGCTGGAGAATGCCACCAGCCCCAGCGGTGCTTTCTCGGTGTTGGAGAACCGAAGCACGGCCGGCGCCATCCACTGTCTGAATGGCAACTTGCTCGCTGCGCTGATTGGTTTGGGCTGGGCAGGTGACGAACGTGTGCAGCGTGCCATCGAGTGGGAGGCGCGGGTCATCACGGGAGAAGGCATGGCGTTGGCCAGCGAACCCGATGCACCGCTGCACTATTACCGGTCCGGTTCGTGTGGGCCGGGCTTTTGCTGTTCTGCGAACGGACACAAGCCCTGTGCTTGGGGTGCGGTGAAGGCTATGGCGGCCTTCTCCAAGCTGCCGGAAACAGCGCGTACGCCCCTCGTGCGCGGTGCGATTGACGCGGGGGTCGCCTTTTTGCTCGGCTGCGATCCCGCGACCGCAGACTATCCCAGGCGTGAGGGTACGAAACCCAGTTCGAGCTGGTTCCGCTTTGGCTTCCCGCTCTTTTATGTCGCTGACGTGCTTCAGAATGTGGAAGCGCTTGCAGCACTCGGGTACGGCCAGGATGCGCGCCTACAGCACGCTGTCGACTATGTGCTGGACAAGCAGGACGAGCTGGGACGTTGGACGATGGACCATAGCTACAATGGCAAGATGTGGGTGGAAATCGAGTCCAAGGGGCAGCCCAGCAAGTGGATGACGCTGCGGGCCCTGCAGGTGCTCAAGGCCGCTTCTCCCTAGGCCATTGATTCTGACACTCTCAAGCGGGCTGATCCCTCTCGTCCTTCTGCCCTGAATCCGTCGTGGTTGGCACGTAGCTCATCTGCGAGGCCTCGAGTAGTCACACGACCACTTGCATATTGCTAGGGAGGTACTGTTGATTTCCGTTGACCGCAAGCGTTGCTGCTACTGTGGCGCGTGCGTGAGCGTTTGCCCCGTCGATGCGCTTGACCTGCAGGAAACCCGCCTTGTGGTGCGGGACAGCTGCATGGACTGCAATGACTGCATCTCGGCTTGTCCCAGCGGAGCCTTACGGGCCGAAGGCGACTCTGACACTGCGAGCGACGAGGCTCAAGACCGCTATCAGGTGGTTGTGGTGGGGGGCGGTCCAGCGGGATCTGTCGCGGCCTGGGAGGCAGCGAGACGGGGGCTCTCAGTTCTGCTCGTTGAGAAGCGGCAAGAGATCGGTTCGCCTGTGCGATGCGCCGAAGGCCTCACGCCGGGCGCGCTTGACGGATTGGTGGATGCCGACTCGCGCTGGATCAGCGCACGGGTGCGCAGGGCCAAGATCGCGGTGGTTCGCGAGGGAATCGAGCATGATTGGCGACCTGCCGCCGTGCCAGAGGCTGCGTGCGAGTCTGGAGTGGGATATGTCGTGGAACGCCGCGTCTTTGACCGCTCACTTGCCGAGAGAGCGTCGGCAGCCGGGGCCCGGGTAGTGGTGAAAACAGCAGTGACAGGCCTGTTGCAGGAAGACGGCAGGGTGGTTGGCGTTGAGGCCAGAGGCCCATGGGGAAGCCGGAGAATCAGGTCTGAGGTTGTCATAGGCGCTGATGGAATCGAATCGCGGATCGGTGCATGGGCTGGTCTCGATACTACCCTGCCGCTTGCAGACCTGATGAGCTGCGCACAGTTCTTGTTGGCTGGGATTGACATTGATCCGGAGTGCACCTACTACTACCTCGATCCGGAGATCGCTCCTGGTGGCTACGTCTGGATCTTTCCCAAAGGAGAAGGCCAAGCCAACGTGGGGCTGGGCATTCAGGCCGACCTGATATCAGAAGCCCCGATCGATCTGTTGACGCGCTTCATTGAAGGCCGGCGCTTCCTGGCGCGGGGAAGCCCTGTCACAATGGTGATGGGCGGGGTTCCTGTGGCCTTGCCGCCTGCGGCGCTCGTCACCAGCGGTTGCATGCTCGTGGGGGATGCCGCGCGCCAGGTGGATCCGCTAACCGGCGGTGGTATTGCCAACGGCATGAGGGCTGGCCGCCTGGCTGCTCAAGTGGCGGCGAGGGCAATAGGTGATGGTGATATGGGTCGTGGGGCACTACGATCGTATGAACAGGCGTGGCAGGACGGTATCGGACGCGATATGGCTCGGAACTACCGGCTGCGGGTCCGTTTCCCGCCGAACGAGCGCTTGAGTGAACGTTTTCTGCGCGTCTTTGCGATGAGCATTGGGGCCGGCAAATAGCCAGCATGCGTGAAAGGAGTCAAGATGCCTGAGGTTGTGGTGGTCACAGACAGTTGCGCCAGTCTTCCCGACGGCGCCTTCGAGGACTATGGGATGGTGATGGTGCCCTACTACGTCCATATTGGCAAGACAGCCTACCGAGACTTGGTCGATATCACGACCGATGCGTTCCTTGATCGCATGAGAGAATCTGGTGAGCTGCCCAAGTCGGCGAACCCCGGGCATGGAGACTATCTCGATGCATACAGTCGCGCGGCTGAACGTACCGACTCAATCCTGACCGTGTGCATGACTTCGGAGGGCAGTGGGGCCTACCAAGCTGCGGTTGTGGCCCAGAAAGAGTTCGGTCAGACGAGGCCCCAAGTACGCGTTGAAGTGGTCGACACTCGAAACGTATCGATGGGGCACGGGTGGATGGCGCTGGAGGCAGCGCGAGCGGCTGAATCGGGCGCCACTCTCGATGACATCCTGTGCCTGATGCGCCGCATGATCCCGGTCACGCGTATGCTGCAGACGGCGGACACGCTCAAGTACCTGTACATGGGAGGGCGCATCGGCAGGGCGCAGCACCTGGTAGGTTCGCTGCTGAACATCAAGCCGATCATCAGCATGGAGGACGGTGTGATCGTGGCGCTCGGCCAGGAGCGCAGCCGCGCCAGGGCGTACAAGCGCATCACGGAGTTGATGGCAGAAAAGGTGGGGTGGGGCGGAAGGATCAAATCAGCGGTGGTGCACGCGGGTGACGAGGAGGCAGCAGCGAGACTGCGGGGGATGGTGGAGGAAGGCTTTGGCTGCGTCGAATCGCTGACTACCAAGCTCTCGTCCGCCCTCGCAGTTCACACAGGGCCGGGAACGGTCGGGATCTGCTACTTTCCGGCAGAGGCGCTGAAGGCGTAGGCGTCTGCTTCCCAGACATCAGGTGCGCACGGGAGATCCTGCGCTGCTGGGGAATTGGAGTGCGTGTAACAGAGCGCGTGTCCATGCGGACACGCGCTTTTCGCTGCTTGCTTGTGGCACTTGCTAGAGGGCTGGTGCGGCCAGGCGTCGCAGTTTCTCCACAGTCTCTGCCCAAGAGATGTGAGAAAGGCCAAGCTTACGACGCAGGTCATCGTGATCCATGCCGCTTTGATAGTCCCGCAATGCTGAGGTCCACCGCAGGTTCTCGAAGGATACGGAACGCGCAGGCAGTCCGGCACGCTTTTCGCAGGCGTCGAGGACGTATTCCAGATTGCGGGCCGTGCACTCGAATAGCTTGGCCTTGGGCTGGTACTGGCTGAGGTAGTCGGGCAAGACAGCGCAGAACTGAGGTGACAGGCGCAGCTTCCGCTCCTTGAAGCGCTGCCTAATGCTGTCGTAGCGGATGAGTAGGCTTGCCGACTTGGGCCTCGACGTGTCCAGATCCTGCAAAGCGATCCTCATGCACTCACCCTTCTTGATGCCGGTGTCCAGGAGCAGAGTCATCAGCAGATGAGGTCGTGCATCTGGGTTGTCAGGGTCATGCCGCCAGGCCGCGGTAGCGCCGAGCAGTTGGAGCACAGACTCTTCAGATAGAACGTGCGGCAGGGGAGTCCTCACGCTGCGGTGCACCAACGTTGCGGCTGGGTCCTCAACGATGGCCTCGCTTTCGTAGAGCCAGCCAAAGAAGACCTTCAGCGTCGTCAGGCGCCGCGCCAGCGACTTGGGCTTGCAGGGTACACCGCGCTCATGCTCAAGGTAATGCAAAAAGCCCTGTAGCATCTCCGAGCTGATGTCTCCAATCAGCTTCCTTGCTCCGATGTAGCGCGAGAGAATGCGCAGGTCACTGTCAAAAGCCCGAATAGTGTGCTCGCTGAGACCCTGATCGTGCATATGCTCATGGTATGCTCTGGCCGCACGGTGCAGCGTTGACTTGAACGTGAGGGTTTTTGGGCCCGGCGAGTCCTGAGGCGACTCTGGGGCAGGGAAAAGCTCAAGCTGTTCCAACGGTTCCAAGCTCCTCCTTCGTATAGCGCGGTCTTGAGACATAATTCTAGGCGAATTATGGCAAACTGTCAAGCTATGGAGCGCAGCGGTGCTACGAGAGGAAGGTCAGGACTTGACGGGGCAGGCCGATGAGTGGTGCGGATTCGGACAGGAGCGAGACGCTACTGGCTGTTGGGGAAGCATGGTGGCACGCTCTATCTGGCTACGTGAACAGGGGGTACCGCGTCCTAGACCTGCCAAGCGCATGGGGGAACGGCAGAGCGCCTCGCAACACACACGTGAAGCTCAAGCCAAGAGGGAACGCAAAGGATAATGGGCCAGAGATGGCCTGGCCCCAGGAAGGGGTACTATGGTGCTGACAGCAGACGGACCAGCTTTGCCGGTGTACTAGTCGGTCTGCGGTTCCTTGAGCTTCAGGGGCTTGCCACAACACTGAAAGCCGCGTGCGTCGCATGCGCACTCATCGGTAGGCTTACCTACGTCGCGGCACTCTTTGGTGACCTTCAGTTCCAGGCCACAGTCCTCGCAGACATAGACCTCTCCGATGCCCATCTCATGACAGTGTGCCATAGAAGCTCTCCTTGTGTCCATGTCGCTGGGTTGTGCTGTATAATCCACAAATCGTCGAAAGCAGCCGTCGGATTCCGCGGTCCGATCGCTGGGGCATATGCCCGAAAGCTGGAGCACCTGGCAGGGGTAGAAGCTAGCGCGGACCAGTCCTAGCTCGGTTGCGTTGTGCAGAGCGCAGATTCGATGCGCTGCATGGCCTGGGTCAGCTCGATGCCCTCTGCGAGAGCGACCTCACCAGCAAGCTGTCGTTTGGCATCGGTAAGCATGGTCGCTTCCAGCGTCGACATGCTCTTGATGCGCTGTCTGGCGCACAGGTCGCGGATGATCCGCGCGAGTGATCTGACAGTACCATCGCTCATCAGTTCCGACACCAATGCTCGCCGCTTTCTGTAGTCGCTGGGCAGATCATCAGGCGCCCCGGCAAGCATCTTAAGGGCACGCTTGATCTTGTTGGAACTCGCTATCTCACGGAGAGGCAAGTCCTTGATGGAATCCTCCGGCAAGTGCAGCTTCAGGTCCTTGCTGGGGATATCTACGATGTAGTAGCGCTTGTGTTCCTCGTCCTCGTTCCCTTCTCGAACTCCCACCACGGTCCCGGCCCCATAGCGCCGGTGGACAATGCTCTGTCCGATCGCCAACTGAAGTGACATCTCGCTTTCCCTTCCGCTTTCTGGCCAGCCTGCCAACAGTTGATGGTTATCACCGAACTGTTACTGACGGGCGTTCTTGTAGCGATAAACGATGCGACCTTTCTCCAGATCATAAGGTGACAATTCCACTTTGACCCTGTCCCCGAGAAGGACCTTTATGTAGTACCGTCGCATCTTCCCACACAGGTAGGCCAGAACGTCTTGACCGGTGTCGAGTTCGACTCGGAACATGGTGTTGGGCAGCGCCTCCGTGACGGTGCCCATGACTTCCAATCGCTGTCTCTTCTCTGTTTGTGACAGTGCTATTCCACCTCCTCGTGCCTTGATCCTGTTTCGAGCCATAGTAAAGCCCGGCCAGTGGCACGAATACCGGCTGCAAGTCCAGCCTGTGACCGGGCGCTTAGCTCGCTTTTCTCACATCTCGTACGCCTGATCAGCGATGATCTTGGCGACCTCATCCTCGAGCGGGATGGAGATCAGGCGCCGGTTCTCACGACCATATTGTACGACAGAACGGCCAATGGGTCAAACAGAGTTGGCAGCGTCATGTTGTCATAACGGTGACGAACGTTGGCTCCTGCAAGCCCATGGCGGAACCGCACGGCAGCCAGGAAGGGTTCCCAGAAGACAGTGCATGTCTTGTGTTCGGGAAGCAGGTGTCGCTGGCAGGATGCAATCGAGCGTTGGCTCGCGGGGTATGCGGCATCCGGCAGCACGTCTCTGGCATCAGGCGGCCGCGTTCGCGGAGTGCCCAGCTGCAGGAGGTGCCTTCGAGAGACGCCAAAGGCTACTTTGCGTGCATTTTGACTTTCGCACGCTTGGCCCTAGAATGGGCCAGGTGTCGGCCGCAGTTGAAGCACAAACGAGGAGGTAAGTGATGCAGGCCTATTGCGTCAAGTGCAAGCAGAAACGCGACATCAAGGATCCGGAGAAGGTCGTGCTGAAGAACGGCCGCAATGCGGTGCGGGGCACGTGCTCAGTATGCGGAACCAAGCTCTACGCATTTGTCAAGGGCAAGTGACCTGCACCCGTTCCAGACATTGAAGACCCGTCCAACCACCTAGAGCCCACCTGACACTGCTGTGTCAGTTGGGCTCTGCCATGGGAGTGCCATGCGCGTGCGCCTCGGCACGGTGCAGCGAGCGTGCCGCCTTGGTCGAGGCGCCAGCGTGCCCTTTGGGCTATGGCGCATGGCACTCTGCTGTTGTGTCCGATCGCCATGCCTGCTGCGTGGCCTGTGCGGTGTGCCAGGAGATAGCACGGTGAGAGAGAAACAACCTGACTCGGCGACCATCGTCATCTTTGGAGCTTCGGGAGATCTGACGCAACGCAAACTTGTTCCGGCACTGTATCACTTGCGATGTGCAGAGCTAATGCCCGAGTCTGTGCGGATACTGGGCGTGGCGATTGATGATCTTGGGCTTGACGGATTCCGAGAGCGCCTGCGTGGCGGCATGGTCGAGTACGCTGGCGTTGAGCCCGACATGCACGGCTTGTGGCCGCGGTTTGCAGAGCGGCTCGACTACATGGTCGGCGACTTTGATGATCCTGACACCTACCGCCATCTGGCGGCGCGTCTTGGCGAGACGGATGTGGCTGGGGAGACGCGGGGCAACCGGCTCTTCTACGCAGCTATTCCGCCCAGCCTTTTTCCTGTTGTGGTGCGGCGGCTTGGGGAGGCGGGGCTCAATCGCAGCGACACGGGCTGGACGCGCATTGTGATCGAAAAGCCTTTTGGACGTGACCTGCCAAGTGCAGTGGAGCTGAACAAGCAGCTTCATGCCGTCTTTGAGGAGGCCCAGGTATATCGCATCGATCACTACCTGGGTAAGGACACCGCGCAGAACATCCTGTACTTTCGGTTTGCGAATGCGATATTTGAGCCTATCTGGAACCGCATGTATGTCGATAACGTGCAAATCAGCGTACTCGAAACGGTCGACGTGGGGCATCGCGGTGCCTACTACGATCAGGCAGGCGTGCTGCGCGACATGTTTCAGAACCACATGATGCAGCTGCTGACCTTGACCGCTATGGAGCCGCCTGCGACCTTTGATGCCAAGGCGCTTCGCGATGAGAAGGTGAAAGTGCTGCGGGCAGTGCGCCCTGTGGATGTGCGAGATGCGGTGCGGGCCCAGTACCGCGGTTTTTGTCAAACACAGGGTGTGGTTCCTAACTCGCAGACACCCACCTATGCGGCCCTGAAGCTGTATGTCGACAACTGGCGGTGGCAGGGTGTGCCCTTTTACATGCGTTCCGGCAAAGCGCTGGCAGCCAAGACCACCGACATTGCCATCGAGTTCCGCAAACCGCCGCTGCAGATGTTTGACCTGCTGGTTGGCCAGGAGTACGTGCCAAACAGCATTCTGATGGGCATCCAGCCTGACGAAGGCATCCATCTCAAGTTCCAGGCCAAGGTGCCTGGGTCGGGGCGGGAGGGCCGGCCGGTGGACATGGCCTTCCACTACAGCACCTCGTTCGGCGTGGACAAGCTTGCCGACGCGTATGAGCACCTGCTGCTCGACGTGTTGGAGGGGGACGCCTCGCTTTTCACGCGAAGCGACGAGATCGAGCTGGCATGGCAACTGATCGACCCCGTGGTTGCCGCTTGGGAAGCAGGCCGAGGTCCGGAGCTGGCAAGCTATGAGCCTGGCACTGTGGGCCCAGAAGTGAGCGATGCGTTCATGCGCCGCGAGGGCCACGTGTGGTGTCGCGGCTGCACGGGGCACGGATAGCGGGCCGGTGTGACAGGCTTGTGCCGATGGGGGCGCCATCGTGGCCGCCCCTACTGCTGGGCCGCTGGCTGTCGCAATCCACGGCCTGCGGGCCATCCCAGCCTTGAATGGGGGAACGCGGCCGCGTTCAGCTCACGGGGCGACTGCCAGGCCCACCAGGGCCGGCGTGGGTCAGAGGCGCAGTACAGTACTATTGCAGGTCGACGCCCCGCTCAGTTAGCAGCTGTCGTACGCGGTCGAGATCGTCGCTTTGCACAAGCAGATGTCTACCACTCGGGTCAGGTGCAAAGCGCGACAGAAGCGATGCCAACTCGGGGTCAGCCAGCAGCTCCTCTGCAGTTGCACCGTCCTTCACTTCTAGCAGGGTTGCTCGAAGGAGCGTGGCTTTGCCATAGTAATGCCCCCAGGCCTTGATGCGCGCCTGCAGTTCGGCAGGCAGAGGTCCATGGTTCAGGCGCGCCAAGCGCTGCAAGTACTGCGGCAGCGTCATTCCGCGCTGCAGGGCCCGCGTCACCGACTCCTGTGTGATCATGTGCCTGCTGTCCTTGAACTCGCTCAGCTCGGCCAAGCACTTTTCGAGGATGAGATCAGGGCCGCTGTACAAGCGAAGCAGTTCGCCCGATGGCTCTGCACGCACCTGGCCAATGCAGGCCGTGCCAGGGCGCGATTGCGCGGCCAGGGTACCGCGGTCCGAAAGGCTGTCGTACAGGCCTGTGCGATGGCCAGCCTTGATCGTGGCCACGGTGGGTGCGAGGCGGTGTCCAAGGTGTCTGCGCACAGCCATGTCCCCCGACAGTTCGTCGAGCTGCTCAGGGCTATCGGTCTGCAGCAGCGCCACGCGCCTGAACACCGTGATGCGCTGATACTGCCGATCCCAATCGCGGAGCGAACGCTGAACGTTCTCGGGAATGGGGACGCTGGACATGTCGGTAAGGGAGGCTATGATGTTCTCCCCGCCAAGTCCCCACTGCTGCCCACGGTAGACGGTGTCGCGTGAAAGCACATAGTCGAAGGCGCTGCGATCGGCCTGCACCCTGTCAGCGAACACCTCCAGTTGCGCCAGAACCGATTCGGGCACCGGCCCCAGCGCCAGAACGTGCAGGCTGGGCTGCACAATGACCCTGCCGACGTCCTGGGCCTGCGGTGAGGCTGATGATGCTGGAGGCTCCTTTTGGACGTTTGGGCTAACCGTCTGGAGCACCTTCGACCCCTGCTCGGTGACCCGGAATGCGAGAAGACGGTCGTCGTCCAACGAGATGTCAACAATGCCCAGCCAGTGCAGCGGGCCACTCAGCGCGCGCCCCAGGAATGTGGCCTGTATGTCGGCGATGCGGCGCCTGTGCCTGTTTGCGTACTCGTCATCGCTTCGAAGGATGGCTGCCCAGGGGCCGAGGCTATGAGGTTCGATGAGCAGGTTCGGCGCGGCGAGAAGCAGCCGGTCTGAGAAGCGTTCAGACGATATCCACAGGCCCACCTCGAGTGCTGCCAGCTGCTCAACGAGCTTCCTCCGAGCGCGCAAGAGGTCTAGGTCGAGGGAGGCCAGTCCCAGCCCGGACAGCTCATTCCAGGTCTGCATTTCCTCCCAAGCCTCCAGGGCTCGAGCTGCGCGCTGCTGTGCTGTCTCTTCCCAGAAACGTGCTGCGGGTCCTGATCTCAAGGAGGCTTCCAGGTGTAGATTGCGCTGCACCAGCAGGTCCAAGTCCTGCAACAGCAGCCTGAGGAAGTAAAGGCGAGGCGACTGGCTCTCTCGTTGGGCACCATCCAGAGTTGGATCGGGCAAGAGCAGCTGGTCGTTGACCTGGCGCAAGGCGCGTTTTCTCACGAATCCTGCCTGGGTCAGGGGCAGGCGGCGGAACAGTGCGGCGCTCCAGTAGATGAAGAGATCACGTTGGCTGAGGGCGATGTCACCCTCCTGCACCGGAGCCGGCAAGCTGCCGCGGCCCCATTCTACGTGCCTCTGCATCGGCTCTGGCAAGCAGTCGCGCACCGTCGGTGGCACGATCAATGTTGTGCCCGGTGAGAGTGAGAGCATCTTGCGCTGCGGCCACGATTCGGGGATGCCACTGGACAAGAGCAGACCGCGCAGCGTCAGACGGGCGACCACGTCCTCAAAAGTGTTGCTGCTCGGGCGGAAGGCATCGCCTTCGAATGCACGGCCCTTGATCCAGGGCGTGCCTGGTGAGACGACG
>Ga0180438_10003948_pt1 | contig 21825 bp, 21 predicted proteins | sample SS_ome_12_FD_132455 | JGI IMG/M metagenome (GOLD analysis project Ga0180438, IMG submission 132455) | Hypersaline lake sediment archaeal communities from the Salton Sea, California, USA - SS_3_D_2 metaG | ecosystem: Environmental > Aquatic > Non-marine Saline and Alkaline > Hypersaline >...
TCATCATCACGGGGCTTGCCGACCAAGACCTCGCAATCAAAGATCTCATCCAATCGGCCTTTGGCCACTCGGGACAGAAGTGTAGTGCAGCCTCACTTGCCATCTTGGAAGCTGAGCTCTATGACAATCCCCATTTCAAAGCTCAGCTCAAAGACGCGGTCGAGAGCCTCCATGTAGGGCCGTGCTGGCATCCAGCATCGAAAGTAATCCCTACCATCACCCCACCATCAGGTCCTCTCTTGAAAGGTCTGACCACCCTCGAAAAGGGGGAGTCTTGGCTCGTAGAGCCCAAGCAAGATCCCAACAACCCCCACCTCTGGTCTCCGGGAGTGCGCTGGGGAGTGAGAGAAGACAGCTTTCTCCACCAAACCGAATTGTTTGGACCCGTTCTTGGCGTAATGCGTGCAAGCAACCTCGACGAGGCAATCCGCTTTGCCAATGGAACCGCATACGGGCTCACTTCGGGGATCCACTCTCTCGATAAACGGGAGCTCAACAGCTGGACGAAGAAAATCATCGCAGGGAACTGCTACATCAATCGAGGAACAACTGGAGCGATCGTTGAGCGGCAGCCTTTTGGCGGATGCAAATCGAGTTGCTTTGGCCATGGATCAAAAGCGGGAGGCCCCAACTACATCCTCCAGTTCATGAAGAAAAAACAGGTCGAGATCCCCGTGGAGAAAGCCCCTTTCCTCCCCGCGATCAACGCGCTCACCACTTTCCTCGAAGAGATTCCCCTCACCTCGGAGGATCTCGGAACCTGGTTTGCGAGCATCGCCAACTACGCTCACTGGGCGAAATATTTCACTAAAGACCACGATCCTCAAAAGCTCGTTGGGCAGGACAACATTTTGCGCTACGTTCCGCGGATGCGAATGGGACTGCGTATCCAAAAAGAAGACAACCCTCTCGACATCTTCCGGGTTCTCGCCGCAGCCATTGCTTGCAAAACCCATCTCGATGTGAGCTTTGACCCCAATGAATCCCCCCTCGCGATCAACAACGATTGGCGGCAAGCTCTACAAGGGACCACCTTCACTCAAGAGACGACCCAGCAGTTCATCGAACGGCTCGAATGGGGCGCCTTTGAGCGAGTCCGGCTCGTTAGCACGCCGACTCCTGAAATCTACCTTGGGGCAAGCAAAAAGGCGATCTACCTCAACACAGAACCGGTCCTTGCCAGTGGCAGGCTCGAGCTTCTCCACTATCTTCGAGAGGTAGCACTGAGCATTGATTACCACCGCTATGGGAACCTCGGTCTTCGCGAAGGGGAACAACGAACGCCTGTCCTATGAAGCCCTTCGTTAACTACCGAAACTCCTACTACATCAAGAACCGGGTGAAAAACCCGAACATTCTCGTGGGAGACTACTCCTATTTCTCGGGCTATCACCACGACGAAAAGTTTGAGAGCCAGGTTTGGCAACTCGATGAGGCGGACGCCAATGGGGACAAGCTGATCATCGGCAAATTCTGCGCCATCGGCTCGGGAACCCTTTTTCTCCTCGGCGGAAACCAGGGGCACCGGTTCGACTGGATTTCCGCTTACCCCCTCGAAGCCCTTGAAGAGGGGTATGACGTCTACAAATCGACCACTCCCAAAGGATATGAAAAAGGGGGAGACACCGTCATCGGGAATGACGTCTGGATCGGAGCTGAAGTTCTCTTCACGCCTGGGGTCAAAGTGGGCAACGGGGCAGTGATCATGACCCGGTCAGTGATCATCGAAGACGTTCCCCCCTATAGTATAGTGGCGGGCAACCCGGCCAAAGTGACCAAAAAGCGATTCTCCGACAAGGAAATTGAAGCGCTCGAAAAACTCGCCTGGTGGGACTGGCCCATCGACAAGATCCGCAAGGCTCTCCCTCTTCTCCGAAGCAATCAGATCGACAAGTTAGCTAATCAATAGAAATATTCACCCTGCGCATCAGCGACATCATCAAGAGCCATTAAAAATACCCGAGAATCTTCATCTTTCAGAGCTGCATTCAGATAGGCCGCCGCCTCCTTCGGATCCTGAAGCCTATCAGAAAGTCCTTCTTTGTAGCTTACTGTTTTATCAGACTTTTCACTCACCCAAACACCCCTTCCAAAATATTTTGGCATCTATCCTACATCAGACAGAGAAATAAGCCACTAATTTTGCAACTACTTCGTAATCAAACTATTACAATATAATTCTAATTAAATAGTAAATATTTTATAATAAGTATATAAAGAGAGGTAAAAATGGATATTAAGACAAATCTGCATCCAGATCATCTAAAACTAGACGACACATCCCTTAAAGCTTTCCACGAAGCAGAAGCTAAAGCTCATGAGGGTGAGGCAAGCCACCACGCTAAAATTGACCGAATCTATCGCCAAACAGTGCCTAACCTCCCTACTGAAGAGACTTTCCATCAAAAGCTCTATACGCTTCATACTCAAGAAGCTAATTTTCATAGATCTCTAGCCGAGCTGCCTCTAGCTGAGCTTAGGAAAGTCTATCAGGGGTAGCCAGTTTCTTAGGAGTTCCCTATACTGGTCAGTATGCAACTTGCCGACCATCTCAACCCCCAACAACTCGAAGCGGCTGAGCACATCGAAGGACCGATGCTCGTCATTGCCGGCGCAGGCTCGGGAAAAACTCGCATTGTCACCTACCGTATTGCCCGTCTCATTGAACTCGGGGTCCCCTCCACAGAAATCCTTGCAGTGACGTTTACCAACAAGGCCGCAAATGAAATGCGTCTGCGCATCCAAAAGCTCTCCAATCAGGAGATCTTAGCTTCGACCTTTCACAGTTTAGGCGCTCGAATCCTTCGAGAGTCGATCGAGCACCTCGGATACAAAACACACTTTGCCATTTTCGATGAAGAGGATAGCGATAAGGTGGTGCGCGAGTGTATCCAAGAACGGGGCATCAAGGTCGATAAGGGATTTATAAAACAGATCCGCTCGGGGATATCTCACGCCAAAAATGATCTCCTCTACCCGAAGGACCTTCTCGGAGAAGATGAGGTGCTTAGCGAACTTTATGGGCGATACCAAAGTAAGCTCAAGGAATACAACGCTCTCGACTTTGACGATCTCCTCTTCCTCACCGTTGAGCTTTTTAAAAAGGCGCCCGAGGTTCTTGAAATCTATCAGAAGCGGTGGCGATTCGTGCTGATTGATGAGTACCAAGACACGAATGGAGCCCAACATACGATCATCCAACTTCTGAGTGCTCGGACCAAGAATGTTTTCGCAGTGGGCGATCCCGACCAGTCGATCTACTCGTGGCGAGGAGCCCAGGTGGAAAACATTCTCAACTTCGAAAAGGACTTTCCAGGGGCGAAAGTCGTCCCCCTCGAGCAAAACTACCGAAGTTCGCAAAGGATCCTCGAAGGAGCCAATGAGCTCATCTCTCAGAACGAGAGCCGCTATGACAAAAAGCTTTGGAGCGATCGTGGCGAGGGAGAGAAGATCGGATTTTCCCTCTGCGAAACCGAACGTGACGAGGTCAACTTTGTGCTGGAAAGGCTCCATCACCACCATTACCGAGATAGTATTCCCCTCTCTGACAGTGTGATTTTCTACCGGACCCACTTCCAGTCTCGGGTATTTGAAGATGCCCTCCTCAAAGAGAACATCCCCTACATCATCATCGGTGGCGTTTCGTTCTACATGCGCCGCGAGATTAAAGACATCCTCGCCTTCCTGCGGATCGCCAACGAAGGGGCTGACTACATCTCGTTCTCCCGAACGATCAATATCCCTAAACGGGGGATTGGCCCGGCAACCCTCTCCAAGCTCCGCCTCGCCGCATCGGGCGATCTCATCCACTTCTGCCATGAGCTCATCGAAGGGAAGATCTCTCTCCAGCTTTCCGAGCGGCAGCGAAAAGGGATCGAAGATTATCTCAAAGCGATCTTCGCCATTCGCCACCTGATCCACACGGGAGCTCCGATCGATGAGATGATCGAAAAGACGATCGAGGTGACCCGCTATCTCGAAATCCTCAAGGAAGATCCTGAGACTGCCAAAGACCGGGAGGAGAACCTCGATGAACTCGTCTCGAAGGCGGTCGAATGGGAAGGGGAGAACTCGGAAGGGACTTTAACTGGCTTCCTCGAAGAGTTGATGCTGAAAACGAGCAAAGACCAGACTCATGAGAGTGATGCGGTCCGGCTAATGACGATCCACAATGGAAAAGGGCTTGAGTTTACCGTCACCTTCCTCGTCGGAATGGAAGAGGAACTTTTCCCCCATGCTAACTCGCTCGGGAACTTTGCCGCCCTCGAAGAGGAGCGGCGTCTCTGCTATGTGGGGATGACTAGAGCCCGCGATCACCTCTACCTGACAGCAGCGCAAATGCGTTATCTCTGGGGAACCCAGCGTCCGATGCGCCCCTCCCGCTTCCTCTCAGAAATCCCCGAAGAATATCTCCACAAGTACCACTCAGAAACTTTCTCAGCCTACGAGGAAGAAACCGATGAAGAGTTTTATCCAGGAGATCGCGTTCGCCACAAAGACTTTGGCGAAGGGATCGTTCAAAAGACCTATCATACCTCGCTCGGGATCACCTATGACGTTCTCTTCCCAGGGGAGAAGATGCGGAGCCTAGTCGCTCAGTACGCTCGTCTGCGCAAGCTCTAAGAATTTGTCCAAAACTGTTTGAACGGGGACAAAGTGTTGCCACTTTTTGTCCCGCCATCGCATCCCCTTCAAGTTGGGAATCCATTTCAGTGGAAAGATCACCTAATAGCTAAGGAGTAGAGCTAGACAGGGGGTACTCCCGGGCTACTTTTTGAAGACCATGCATAATTGCTTGTTTCTAGGATCTTTGTAGGGGGTAAAGCCCACCGCACTAAGCGCTTTTTTCGATGCGGTATTGCTCTTTCTTAAATTTGCGACAAAAAAAGAATGAGATGATGATTCAATCGCTTTTTTAAGAGCTGTTCTGCCTATTCCTTTCCCTCTCTTAGGTTTAGGAACTAAAAAATCTACAGTAACATGGCTTTTAAAGACTTTGTCGTGTTTTGGATAGAATTTAACAAATCCCGCAGCTTGACCTTGGTATTGGATTTTCCACCCCTCAAATTTTTTGGAAGCCATTTTTGCAACCGAAACGCTCGTCAAAAAAGTAGATTTATTGGAGGCGTGCCCAATTTTTCGCTTCTTAAAACTTTTCGAAGAACTAGACGAGCTACTACTTTGTGCTATGGGGACCTCTTTATCTTGAGAAGTTGCCTGCTTCTTTTCTCGTGAACGTTTAAGAGGTTGTTCTTTAGATTCAGTGATTTCAGTTCGAGAAATTTCCATTTCTTCTACTCTTTTGAGGGTGATCCCTACACCGGCTAACTCTTTAAAAATCTCATTAACCATGGGCTCCCAAAACTCAGCAGGATAAAACCCAGGAGAGATTCCAATACTGGTATCTAATACACGATTTTGTAAATTTAGTCCCCCGAGTTTTTTAATAATATTTTTTAAATCCGTTTTTTGCTTTGAAAATCGAGGATCAAAATGTCGCGAGGAGGGCTCCGATTCCCATGAGGAGCTTCCATCGAAGCGGTTATTGAAGTAGTCAAGATCGAAATGCAGAAAAATAGGGACGTTTTCCGGCAGTTGTTGTAGCCAAACATCGATATGTGGTGTGACAACGTAGTTACTTTCTCGTGCTAAATTTTTCCAACTAGTATCAGAAAGCTGTAACCCGAGTCGGCTTTCCTTCTGAAAAAGAATAGCATCTGCAGTGGTCACGGGATTGATTTTGTAGAGTTTGCTCTGGCTGAGACGATGCGTCAGATGACGCACGTGGATTTTTTGAACTTGATGAATTAGAGGAGTGAGAATACTTCCTTTACCAATTGCTCCACTTTGAATTGCGCTTTTGACTGTTTCTGGATTTGAAAGATCGACTACTTCATGAGTAATGTAGTCAACTAACCTACCATCAAGCCTCTTGCCAATACGTGGAGGCATCATATCTTGGTGATCATCAAGATGAAGGAGAATTAATTCTTTAGGAATAGCTCCCATATTGCTAAATCTATAGCTCCATGATAGAGGTACCCACTGCTCCTCTAAAGCTAATATTCCTTGGTTATAAAGGCGATACTCGGCAGCAATATCCCGAATTCGCGTTTTAGGCCGCCACCATGTAAGACCGTTTCGTATTTGATCATCATACATGAAGGATCCATAGGGAGAACTAGGTCTTTCAAGTCGCACTTCATACCCTTTTTCTTTCTTAGTTGCTGTAGGAAGATGGTCGGGGAAATAGTCTTCAATGAAATCTCTAGGCACTTTCTGAAGAGCTGATTCGGGAAGGTGAACAAAATAGTCTTCAATTGGCAAAGGGGAAATAATTGAAGCATGCGGTTGGCTGGTTTGAGAAGTTCGGACAGTCTCCATTTGTGATTGATTGATGAATATGACATCAATGGTTGCATTCTTCATAAAAACAGACTTAACAATCTTATGAATACCATCAAGAAGCCTTCCATCATTTGTAACAAGAATCGGAAAATCAAGATTTGCTTGCATCACCTGGGTCTTCAGTGTCTGATTTTTCAGAAGCTCCGTTAAGGCCCTCTTTTTTAAGGAATTGATGTCAAACGAGGAAGGAAAACAAATCGATTCGAGAACCTTGGCCAAAGGGATTTTATGATGTTTTTCAGGATGTGATTCTACCCACTCGAACAGCTTATCTATCCTATATGTTCCTTCAAAATCAGAATAAACATGTTCGCGAGTTTTAACACTTGAGAGTTCTAATGACATATCAATGCTCCATAAATTTTATCAAGTTCCTTTACCCATCCCGAGAAAAGTAGTGAGTGCTTATTTTTGTGTATAAAAAAACCAAATTGCTGAGCTAATGCCAAAGAATCGAAGCAGTTTGTAGAACAGGGGACATGGCTAATAAAGGCTGTTCCTTTTCTATAGTTTTTTGGATCTATTAGCTTGAAAAACAACGGAAAAATTTCTTGTGAAATGGCTTCTTCATATGCATCGATTTGTTCTTCCCCAATCCCCTGAATTTTTTTACAGCAACATCTAGGATACCCAAAGAGTTCTCCGATTTTGCTCTCTTGTTTTTCGGTGGAAGTATCTAATGCGATCACTTTTTCCAGAGTGGACTGAATGGAGCTTATGTAGATGTAATTTTCATGATCGATCCATGCGTAAAATCCATTCTCTTTTAACCACTCTACTACGCTCTTTTGCATGTCCTTTTCAGCCACACACCGTGTACGCATAGATGGTTTAAGTTCGAGCAACATCAAAAGAAAATCTATATTTGCTGAAGCAGGAAAAAAGGGAGCAATATCCTTTGCGTATTTTTCATAGATAGCTAGTATGTTCACTTAGTTCACCTTTGTGAAAAATTTAAGAGCGGAACATTTGGCGAACCTTCGCCGAGCGAGCCTTTTTTATTTGTCTTCTACCTTGAAAAAGAACACTTTCTTTAGGGAATTAAACAACCATGGTCAATTCTTCGAGGGGTCATATCGAAGTTCCTCCGGATAGTTTTGAAGAATAAATTGAGAGAACAGATCCTCTTTTATGACATCCATTCCCTCAAATAATTCGATAATTGTATTACATGTTTCTTTCCAATATTCAGAAGGAAAAAATCCGGGAGAAAGAGCAATATTTATAAATATTTGGTTCGGCAAGGACTTCAAAGCCTCGGAAAGGTTCAAGATCATTCGTTTAACTTCATCCAAGGTTTTTTCTTTTCCTAGAGAGCTTTTATGCCAGTTTTCGTCTAGGTTATATCTATTGAAAAAACCATCACAATCTATGTGCAACAGAAGAATGGAATCTTCCGGTATCGTTGGCATAATTGTTTCTATTGTGTTAGAAATCGAATACGATATCGTAGAGGGCTGGGTGGAAAAGTGGACTTTCAAACGATTTTTCCCAAAACTTAGGATAGAATCTAATTCTTTTTTAATCTCCAATCCGACTGTTTTCTTTTTCGAAGTATGAGAGTACTTTAGATGTGAAATGTATTGGACTTCATGGGAAGATAGCAAAGGGACGATAAAGGAATCGATTCCAATAGATTTTGAAAGAACAGCATCCCGTATAGAAGAAGGGTTTGAGAAGGATATCTTTTCGTGATTAAGCATAGAAAAATAATCATCGTCTTCAATAAAAAAAAGAGGGCTTCCTAAGTCTTTATGATCATCTATATGGAGAAGAAAGAAGCTTCTTTTCTCATTTTTCTCTCGTAAATAAGCAGCCAACAAGCTCCAGTAATAAAGACTCCAAGAATCAAAAAAACTGATCATGCAATTTTTATAAAAGCTTCTATAATTACCAATCTCTTCAATTGACACTTGTTCGTGCCAATCCCAAAGAACCTCATGAATACGCGGATCAACAAAATAGGCAGGGTCTTTCGGAGTAAATGCGATTACCTCCCAAGCATCATCGAGCTCTCGCTCAAAAGGAATCAAACCAGAGGGAAAATAGGTATCGAGTTGTTCTCTCCGAAGTATTTTATTGCTACTGAGCGTCGCTCCGGGAAGCTTAAACACCCACTCAGACATGCAGCAAGACGCTATTTTCTTTTAATGCATGATAGGTTTCCAATAGACATTGGAAAAATCGCCCCCCTGTTTCAGTGAATACAACAGAATTCTCTATGTCAGTTATACATTGGTCTAGTTTTTCCAGGGTCGTTCTGAGCTCGTATTCAGAGGTTTGTACTTCATTTTCGACAATTAGCATCTGATTCCAAAAGTGCGCTACATGTGTAAACACATATACTGCGTGTAACGCCCCAACAGGAGGGCGATAGAGGTTGGGCCAGGGTGAAAATACGGGTGTTTCCTGAGGAGGAAAAAGCTCAAATCTCTGTTGGAGAAGATATAATTTTTGATGTAGATGTTCATGTATGATCGATGCAGCGACCATATAGGGGCACAAGAGCCCCTTTCCTTTCCATACCCCAATAAAGATAGCACCTGGAAGTGTTTCATTACTAAAAGACACATCTTTTTCTGCATTTGCATTTGTGTCTTTTACAATCTGAATATGTGGGCTGACCAATAACATTTGTTTATAAAGATCATTGTCATATTCTTGAACAATACGTAAAGCGATTTCTAGATTTTTTAAACCGTTCTCAAATTCATTTTCTGGATGATTTAAAACTATGCTTTGTCCAAGAGAACGCGCAAACCACCTATCGGCATCTTGGATGATGAAATTTTGGTCATCTCTCTCCTCTTTTACAAGTTGAACAAATGTTTCAAAATATGTCGGATCTGCAAACAGTTTTATTCCGTCAATATTTGGTAATGGAGAGTCGATGCTTTCTCCATAAAACGCTCTCAACCATGAATAAACAGGAGGGTGTAAAAGAGCCTTTTTTGTATCTTGAAATGAAAATGACTGCACTTCAAGGATTGTGTCTTGATGTTCTGGGTATTTCTGGGAAGCATATTGTAGAATAGATTGGAGGCGCGAATAGTTTTTTTGTGCGAGATGATTCTTCAACTTTTCAATTGGAAGTACTGAAGTCTCGCTCTTAAAAAAAGAACTCATCTCCACCTGATCAAAGTTGCCAACCAGAGTTTTTTGCTGTTTTTGACTTTCAGTTTCAATCATTGTTCCGAGTTTTACAAACATATGATCGATCAGGCTGTACATCTCTTTGCAATAAACCGTGGGGTTCCTATACCCATTAATATTGAATCTATGGGGAACAGAGCCTCCACCACATACGTCGACATATTTACAGGATAAGCATTTAGAACAGAGGCCTTCTTTTGAAAGTAGCTTTCGGTGTAAATTGATTTTTTTCGTAGTTTCTGCAGAGGAAATTGGGTGGGTTTCGAGACTCATTCCCAATGAAGAATAGTTTTCTTCAGTGATTTTAAGCACATCAAGATCGTGGTAAGTTCCATCTGTTTCAATGTTTAATAAACTGACTGTTCCATTTCCCAGAGCATCGCTTTCTCCAGGTCGACCGAATATGGCCGATAAGATGGCTTCAAAGAACTTACATTCGATATGAGCATATGAATCTGTCCAACAATCAAAGGCTTTGATGAGCCAATTTTTATATATCTCGGGAGATCCATCTCTCCATTTAGGGAGAGATAAGTGGTTGGCGTCCGGCAGAAGAATGTTAACCTCTTTAACTCCATTTTGATCAAAAAAATGAAAGAGTTTTTCTGGCTCATGGTTGGGATTGATGACTCCAATACAGCCGGAAAAAACCTTTGGAAATTCTTTTAGTAGAAGCAATCCGCGGTATACTTTGTCAAAGCTAGCTTTTCCTTTATGATCGATTCGATGCTCGTCATGAATTTCTGCTGGGCCATCAATACTAAGAGAAACGGATATATCTTCGTCCTCAAATCTTTTTAAGATTTTCTCTGTAAGAAGAACCCCATTAGTTTGAATTCCGAAATCGACCTGACATCCAGCTGAATTGAGTTCTTTTCGTATATTTCTGGATAAATTGATGAGTCTATCGACTCCAAAAATTAGAGGTTCTCCTCCATGAAAAATAACCAAAATTCTTTGAAGTTGCTTTTCTCTCGCATATTCTTGGAGTCTTTTTCCCAATAACGCTTGGTGCTCATCTGAAAGAACAAGAGGTTTATCCTTCCAAGATTGATCTGCATGTTGGTACATGTAGCAGTACGTACAATTTAAATTGCACCTCGACGCCACTTTAATTAAGAACGAAGTAAATGGTGAGGTCACTCGCGTTGTCATGGTAAAGAGCCTTTAATAGAGATTTGAAGGAACGACGGGGAGCTAGGCCCCCCAAACGACAAAGCCGAAGTTTAAGATCTGCTGTGCCTATGATACATACGGTCATATGCCTCATGCACATTTTTCAGCGGATCTGCATTTTTTTCAGCACAACGCTTTAGAATAGGATTTTCGATTTTAGTTGCTTCCTGATTTTTTATAGATTCCGTGATAGATTTCTGATCTTCGAGCGAGTTTCCTTTGATAATCATATGCTTCTCCTTAGATAAGGGTTGGTTTTCAAATCAAAGGGAACTATATAGAATTTCTCTACAGATAGTAAAGAAAATATTAAGACGACCGAAAATTCCTCGCTCGGGGTTACCTATGATGTCCTCTTCCCAGGAGAGAAGATCCGAAGTCTAGTCGCTCAGTATGCCCGCCTTCGCAAGCTCTAAGAATTTCTCCAAAACTGTTTGAACGGGGACAAAGTGTTGCCACTTTTTATCTCGCCACCGCATCCCCTTCAGATTGGGGATCCATTTCGGTGGGAAGATCACCTCGCCAGGAGTCCAGCCTGGGCGCCAAAAGTCAGCAGCCATTCTTGAGCGGCAGATGATCAAGCTGGGAAGGCCAAGGCACGAGCCAAGATGGCCAATCCCCGAGTCGTTCCCTATCACATACCCTGATTCGGCAATGAAGTAGGTGAGGGCATTCAAATCTTCAAAGACTGGAGCTTCTACTTCAGGCCACTCCTTCTGCTCTTCCTCAGTCAGAATAAACACAGGAGAAAATCCCTCACCTGTCAGCCGATCGGCTAGCCGAAGGAACTTCTCCTTGCTCCAGTTTTTCCCCGCTCTTGAGCTAGTGGGGTGGATGGCTACCCGCATGGGGTATTTGCGACTCTCTATCCCTGCAGGAAGAACGATCCCATTTTCGCCCACTGCATCTTCGATCCCTAGCTTATTGTGGCAAAAACGGACTAGGTTTTGGGTAAAGGGCAAGGTCCCATCAAACTCCCCCTCTTCCCAATAAGGACAGTCACATAAAGGGCTGGCAATTGGGTTGAGAACGGTGGTCTTCTCTCGATAACTGTTGAGCGATTGCTCCAAAAGCTCTTCCATCCAAGGGCTCTTCTCATAGACGATGAACAGGTGGTCGTACTGGTCTAGCTCGGGAGGCTGCTCGCCTCTTGGCAGAAGGGGAGTTTTCGGGAACAGTTCTTGCATCTGCCCCATGAAGGGGTGATAGGTATCAACCTGATGACCAGCCCGAACCAGATTATAAGAGAGGGTCAAGGTGATCAGTCCATCACCAAGGCCAAGACATGGAAAAACTGCATAGCGCATATCGGACAGGGTACGGGATTCTCCTATATTTTTCCCCTATGAAAGTTCATCCCAGTATATGGACATAACCTCAAGAGCCTGATCAAAAGTAGAATTCAGTCCGCATGTTTGGGCCAAATCACTAAATGGTTGTCGCCAGCTACTAGGGAGTTCAGGAGGCATCGACGGTAAAACAGTCTTCCCATGACGGCCAAATGTATTTGCCAAAGCTTTTGTTACTTGTTTTTGATCTAGCCCCGTCTCAATGAGCAATACTACATCGACAAGATCCTTTACTCTCGAGTTTTCACGGTCTCCTCTATCGACGGTCATTGCATGGATTTTCTCAGCAAACTGTTGCTCTAGGGAAATGATTTCGAACTTTGCTGGAGACACCCCGCAGAAACCAAGCCAATCACTCCCTTCTACTTCTTGGATTGGAGGAGTGATTGCATCCCCAAATCCCACATCCAAAGAAAAGGAAACAAATAACTTCCCTGCAATCACACTCTGGATAGGAAACCGAAATCCCCCGTAGGGAGCAGCCTCTATCTGCTTTTTTGCTGATTCTATTCTAAATTCAAAGTGATCATGCGCCGAAGAGAGAGAACAATCCCGTAGCTTTTCTAAAAGGATCTCTTGCTGCTCTTCTGGAGTTCCTTCAATTTTCAGTCTTGTCCCCAAATCGAGATCTTTAGTGGCACGCGCAACTTCACATCGAATCTCCAGTGCATATCCACCCTTTAATATCCATGGATAGGGTTGCTTGGAAAACAGCCTAGCTAAAAAACGCTCAAATGCTACCTTCCTACGGATTCTCTGGAGATCCATTCCCGTTTCTTTTGCAACCGTTTGTAGACGATTTTCCAAACTTTGTCTAAAGCTTGCAGGCGATGAAAATATCTTATTCATTTTCTTCTTACCTCTTGAAGTATCTGGTGCATTCTATCTGAATCTATTTCTTCCCCAAGCCGTGTTAGCTGAGAATAAGAGATCAGCCCACTTTCAAGAGCATCAGTCACTGCTTGGAACACAAGCTCGTCTGAAATACCCTTATCCAATATGACATCATAAATAGTTCTTTCAGGACTTGTGACTTTATACCCTTCAAATTCCCGTACTTCCTCCATGCGAAGTTCTTCAAAATGGAGAACAATATTATTTGGAATTTGACGCTTTCTAAATCCTTTAGGTACAGTGAAATGATAGTTTGCAGGCATGACATCGCTTAGGCCATGAATCGCTAAAGCTGTTTGATGAGAAAATACTCCCTGGACTTCACTTGAGCGGTTGCAAGACCACAAACTCCAGTAAACTAGATCTGGACGATCTCCAATTGGATAGTTAGCTAACCGGTAAATTCCACGCCCTTCTCGAATCCACTTTCCTCTCCTCACATGGTAGGGAAAACGGCTATCTGCATAGCCAGCTTTCTTGGCTTGCTGAGCAGTAAAATATCCCTGCTGGAGGCTTGCTAGCTCGTAGAGGTTCCGCTCCATCTCATTCGCTCTCATACACAAATCCTAACCATTCGTTAGGTTTTGTGTCCATCAAAAAACTCATCTTATTATTACATCACTTTTACTATTAGAGATTTAAAAAGATACGCTCACTCTTTTTTGGTAAAGAATTGTAAATTATTTTTTTAATCCTTAGAAGAGAGAAAAGAGAAGATGTATGCAAATCCGCCCCTCCCAAAGTCTCGCTCTCCAGCAGACGCAAAAGCTGCTGATGACTCCCAAAATGGAGCAAGCTTTCCATGTGCTCAAGATGCCTCTCTGTGAACTGGGAAATTGGGTAACAGATCAAATCACCGAGAACCCCCTCCTTGAGGAGGTCTCTTCTACAACTGGATGGAAAAACTCCGTTCCCGATTTGCCTGCGAAAATCTCTCTCTATGAGCACCTAGTGAGCCAGGTAGGTCTTAGGGACTTTGACAAGGAGGAGCGAGAAATCGCTCATCTGATCATTGGCAACCTCGATCACCGAGGTTTTTTGGATCTACCGATTGAACAGGTCGCTCCTAGCTTTCCCCTGAAAAAAGTGAAGGGAATGCTTAAGAAAGTCCAAGAACTGGATCCTGCAGGAGTTGGTGCAAAAAATCTTGCCGAGTCTCTTCTTCTGCAGCTGAGGCAAAAAGGAAAGGAACAATCTGTGGGATATACCCTTGTAGAGAGCCACTTTGACGATCTTTTGCATAGGCGATGGAACCTGCTTGAAAAGGGACTGCAACTCTCAAAAGGTAGACTTCAGGAAGTGATCGACCTCGAAATCGCTTCTTTGGATTTAGCTCCTGGAGCAAGGTTTTCTACGGAGAAGCAAGCTCTCTTTTCTCCCGATGTGATTGTTGAACAAGAAGGCGAAAGCCTTCGAATCTTGATCAACCAAGAGGGGATCCCATCTTTTCAAATCTCTCCGCTATATGAAGAGTACCAGGAGGCGGGGGCAAGCCCTGATTTTCTTAGCCGCCAGCTCTCTTCCGCTAAGTGGGTGGATCGTGTGATGAAAAATCGAACCTTAATTCTCGAGCAGATTACCCAGATCTTGGTTAAACGGGAGGGGGATTTTTTTCGAGGAGCTCCTGAATTAACCCACTCTTTCACTTTGAAGGAGATCTCGGAAGAGATCGGGCGATGTGAGTCGACGATTGGAAGAGCCCTGCAAGGAAAAACCCTTCTCTGTAGTCGAGGGGTCTTTCCCATGAAGGCATTTTTCTGTTCTACTCTTAGAACAGAGGGTGGCAATAAAGTCTCGAGTCGGTCGGCAAAAGTGCTCATCAAAGAGCTCATTCAAACAGAGAGCAGAAGCTCTCCTTTTTCAGATGAGCGGCTCGCTGAAAAACTCGGTGAGTTGGGGGCCCCTTGCGCGAGGCGTACGGTGGCGAAATATCGAAAAGAACTCTCTATCCCCAGCGCTCGGTCTAGAAAACACTAGGGCGTGTCGACGACGATACGCACTATACGATTCTTCTCTTTCTGGTCTCTGGATAGGCCACGCTGATGAGTCTTGCAATCATAGGCTGGAGCGCATCTGCATCTTCTAAAAGAGCGTCAAGTGGGCTAAGCAAGCCTTTTAGCCGTGGGTAGTAGTCAACCACTCTCCAGAACCACCCTATTTTTGCTTTGCGTAAATCCCTGACTGTCTCTTGCAAAAGAATCCGCGCTTTCTTAAACCCTCTCTTCCCTTTTAACCCTTCTATGCGCTCTTTGGTTGCAATCCTGGAAAACAACTCATTGGGGGATAAACCGGGTTTTTCGTGGAGATTTTTTTCTGGCTTCATATCAGAAAGAAAAAGTCGTGCGGACACTTCCTTATTAGCTAGAATGCAGGTGTTTACAAAAAAATTAACGAAATAGTGGATCTGCGGTTTAGCTCCGTCGTATAGATCCGCATCTATTTTGGATTGAGGCCTCTCTTCAAAATTGAAGAAGGTATGGGGCCCTTTCGCGACAGTGGTCTTTCCTTCCGGATAATCGAAGTCTAGAAGTCGCTGTTTTGCCGCCAAAACCTCTGGTGTAAGGAGAAGATCCTCTATCACTGCATCAACGGTAAATCGATAGCTTTCTGGGCTGGTTTTGTAGTCATGGATAATTGCGCGAAGGCGCTCTTCTGCTTGCTTCGGATTTTTTTTGAGGAGGCGTAAAAATCCGTAAATCACTCTAGCAGGATGGTTTTCAAAGTTTTCAGCGAAGTTTTCGGGGCTCGTATAATCGGTAAAAGTCATAACAGCCCGCTCTTTCAAAAAAGCCCAAAGTGATCCCCCTGCTTTTTTTCCTACTGTTACCCCTACACCTCCCAAAGTCATAAGGCTACTTTTTGCATACGGGTACACGGCCCTAGCCACTAAACAACTGGCGGGGATGATCTGGCGTATTGGGTAGCTAAAGTCTATCTTCATCGCAGTTCCACATGGACGACTATTGTGAAGAAAAGTTTAAGAGAGACGGGGATTTATTTGAAATATTTTTTTTTCAACAGGCGCCACCTAAGCGATTTTTCTTTAGAGATAAGCTCTCCCAACTTTTTTTCTGAGGCCCAAGCAAATGTACAAATCTCTCGATCGGTCAGCCGGAGTGCTACAGCAAGAGGTTTGGCTTTGGCTTGTAAAAAGGGCTTTAGCTTCTTAAGAGCGCGGTGCAGGAAAAGCTGGAGGGTGGATAGTCGAAGAGTAAGGAGTGCAAAAAAGGCAAGCGGAAGATACCGAAGAATAAGGAATGGCTCAAGAGGCCAAAAGAACTGGGCCATCTCTAGTGCAAAGGGAACAAACAAGATAGTGATGAACAGGTAGGCTTCCCACGGACGCTCGAACAGAGGACCAAAAAATCTGCGCCACCACCTGGAAGAGGTTTTGTAGGCGAGGATTTCTTCAAAGTGGGGCTCATCAAAGGCCATACGAGCTGCATGAACCACCTCATGGGAAAGGACTTCATCTAGGCTATAGAGCTTTAAAAGCGACCCTGACTCGAATTTCTCTTTGAGTTGAATAAGTGGAATCCTAACCCCTTTCTGCTCGACAATCCATGTAGCAGCCCCTTGAAAAAAAGAGAGCTGTTTGTTGCTGAAATGGGCTACGATCCAATCGGGGCACAAGTCGAAAAGCTGCTCGGTTCTATGGCGGGTCTCTATCCAGTCTGTGTCGGTGAGAAAGTGGTCAATCTGCTCTGGTGGATAGGAAAAAAAATGGTCAAGCGCTTCCACCCTGTCTAAAAAAGGCTCGACTTCTTCTTGTGGACCGGGAATCCACCCCCGCTGATCGCAAGTAGATAAATCTTCATCTGAAATCTTCGAGCGGTTAAAAAGGATATTGGTTATAGTTTGGCCAGGTGATTTCTTCATATGAGTAGTTTATTTTCAAAGATAGTCGGGCGCCCTATTTTCCTCAAAAGGAAAAGGCTTTTCGAGAAAATCAATTCTCTTCCTCTCTTCCATGTTTGCTTTCTCATTTTGGTGTTTTTTCTTCCTTTCCAAAAACGGTATCACAACACGATTAAACGATTCAGCGAGTTTGCTTTCCGAAAAGAGGTGTTTTCCCCCTTTTTTCTTCACCAGTCTTTGAGTTTTTACTTAGGGGATTTCCTCCTCATCGCTCTTCTCTGCCTCTCTTTTTCCAGCTTGAGAGGAAGAGCGCGCGATCTGTTTTGGAGCAAGAGTCAAAAGTACCTAACCGCTTTCCTCATCATCATGCTGATCTCGATTATCTTCTCCGCAAGTGGAGGGATGATCTGGCCCTACTACAGATGGATCCAATTCGCTCTTCCTGCCCTTGCCTGCTCCTTTTTGATCGGGATGCCCAACTGCGAAAGGCTCATTAAAATCACTTTCTGGCTTCTCCTAGCCGGTGGGCTGCTCCAGTTTTTGATCGTCGTTGATCAATATATCCTCCAAGAAGCAGTCGGACTTAGGCAGCTAGGAGAAGCGAAAATCCACTACGAAAGCTCGGCAAGCTTTCTCATGCGAAGCAAAATGCGATGGATTTTTGACAACTGGCTTGGAAAAACCCACTCATCTATCTTAATTTTGCGCCCCTATGGGACTCTCTTCCACCCGAATGTGCTCGGCGCTTTTTTGGGTATGACGATTTTTGCCTCCAGCTATCTCTTCCTAACCTCTCAGAAAAAAATGCTCTTTGGAGGGGCAATTCTTCTTCAAATCTTTGCCCTTTTCCTTTCCTTTTCTAGAGGGGCGATCTTTGGGCTAGTTGGTGGAGGGCTTGTTTTCTTCACCCTCCTATTGACTCGAAAGGAGTGGCGCAAACTCGCCGTTCAACTGATAACCATCTACCTTCTTGGAAGTACCCTTTCTCTCGGCATCTTGCATGAACAGTTCATCTCTAGAGGCGGTGTGGTGAACTACTCAGGGGCAGCAAAAGAGTCCGACAGCAATCGTCTCCGCTTCCAAAAAATGGCCTTCCGGATGGCCAAAGAACGACCTATGCTCGGCCATGGCCTCGATCAGTACGAGCAACAGATCCCCCGTTTTGTAGATCCTAAAAGTGGCCATGAAGTCCAAAGGGTTCACAATGCGTATCTCATTATTCTGACTGAGATGGGGGGGCTTGGACTGCTTGCCTTCCTCGGATTTTTCTGCTCCCTCTTCTACTGGACCCTACGCAAAGGGCTCGATCTAATCGGGATCACCCTCGTGACGATCCTAGTCTATTTCCTCTGGATCGGCTGTGTCGATCAGCTGATGATCGCCTGCTATGCCCCTAGGATGATGCTCTTCATCATGATGGGTCTACTCGCTGCTCATGTGCTTGGAAAAGAAATTTCTTTCTTCAAAAGCTAGTAGTTCGCTTTTTTATTTAGTTTGCATTGCAAACAAATAAATCATCGGATGAGAAATTCTGCATCCAGCAAGCTCAAAGAAGCTGCTGCACTCCTTTGTAAATAAACACCTGTTCAGGGTAATGTCTGATTTAAGGAGATCTCTGCCATGATGAGCTTTGTTCGGGTTTTTGCTTTATGTGGGATTTTATTTGGATCCTACTTTCTATTACAAAAGAAGGGAAAATATCCCATTGCCCACCGGCTCGTCCCAGTCCCTGTGATTGCCCTTCCGCCTCACGATGTTCCTGCAGGCGTTTGCCCTTACTGTTTATGCCTCACGCACAAGGCGTTTAAATTATCCCCTTCGGATCTGGCGGACAGCGCGGGTGAAGAGGAATCCCATGATGGCGAACCCGATGGTCATGAGCCCGGCTAAAATGCTGACGGCTAGAAGCATCTTGTTCGCTTTCTTGCTGAGCATCATCAGCCGCTTACGCACCTTTTTCTCAAAGACTGATTCGTTCTCAAACCAGGTCCCTTTGTACTGGTGCTGAGAGAAGAGGGCCCACTCTTCCTTGGGCGCATTGAAGTAGTAGGAGGGGAAGGCAATGTCGACGTTCCCAAGAAGGTTGTTGTTGGCCCTGAAGATCTCACCGAGGACGAGGAAGGTCCGATGGGAAACCCGGTTGATCACGCTATCTCGGTCTTTCCCGGGATAATCTTTTTCGATCTGGTCCCAGTGGACGGAGAGCCAGTCGATCACTTTGCCCATCATGGGGTGGCCTGCTTTGGCTCCAACAACGTTGTTGGTGGGCCAGATGGAGGAGGAGAGGGTGGTGGCGTAAGGAACCTCTAGTCCGCAGAAGAGATCATATTGGGTGTGGAAAGGGGCAAAGCTCTTGAAGCATTTAACATCGTGGTCGACATAGACTCCTCCTTCTTGGTTGAGGATCTCGTAGCGGAGGATATCTGACTTCTCGCCATAGTTGTCCGACTGGGCAAAGAAGGGGGCGAGTTTGGTGAATTCGAAGTCTTTGATGTAGCAAAGTTCCATGCTGGGGTGGGGAAGGGGACGAGTCCGGTCGGTCCAAAACTTGATCTTCCAGTCGGGGTGATGCGCATGCCAGGTTCGGACATTTTCAATCGACTCGCGGGGGAAGGGTCGAGGGCCCATCCAGATGAAGTGGATCACTTGAGGAATTTTTGTGTCGACACTGGGCTGGTCAAGAAGGGCGATGTTTTTCTCGTAGACTTCTTTGAATAGAGCGAGGTTCTGAAAGTCTTCAGGCGTCTGGACGTGTTTCCAAGCAGGGAGCTCTTTCCCCATCAGGGTTTCAAAGTCAAAGGCTCTTTTTTCAACTGGCTTGTGTTTCTCACAACCAACGAGGGCGATCAGGAGGAGGAGGATAGAAAGGGTTCTCATGGTAGCTCCGCTAGGTTCCATAGCCCGAGATACTGGGGCTCAGGGTTTGCTTTTTCAACCATCATAATGAGTGGCTCGGGAAAATTGTAAGGGGAAAGTTTCCAGTTGATCTGGCGGTACTCCTCTTCTTCGTTCTGTTTTAGGGAGGGGCAGTGGGAGAGGAGAAGGAATTTAGCTCCACTTTTTTTGCATTGGAGAAGTGCGGCTCTGATTTCTTGATCTGAGAGGCTAGAAAATCTGTCCCAACAAAGGATGAGATCGACCTTCGGAAGGGGGTCGATCGTCAGGTCGAGAGAGATGAAGCTGGAGATGGCCGAGCCAAATCGGGTTTGTAGGTTTGCTGCCTCAGCGGGCGTAGGCGCTACGCCGATATATTTTTTTAAGGGAAGGTGCATGTGCTCCACATCCCTTGAGGGGATGTCGAGCATCGAGCCGATTCCGAAACCCTCCACGAGCATTTGGAAGTGTTTTTCCTGAGAAAACTCTTGCCAAGTCGCGCTATGCTGATGGGAGGACTGCTCTTGTTGTTGTTTTCGCTCTTTATGCTTTTTGCGTACGTGGCGCACACCAAGAACATAAAAGACGACGAGGCAAAGAGGAAGATACAGAAGGGCTCTCTTCACCGTTTACCTTTCTTTTTTCTGTAGATGTAGAGAAAGACTCCTGCAAAAGCGAGAAGGTTCACAGAAATCGCCCCGCGGCCGAGCCAAAGGATCAGGTTGCTCCGTCTGTGAAGCATCGAGAGGGCGCGGTTGGTGCTTTTCTTTACCTGGGAACTTTTGACATCTTCTAGGACCCAGCTTTTCTCAAAAGAGTGTTCCGAGTAGAGCGGAGGGATCTCGTCTTTTGCGAAAAAGTAAGCGGCCGGGAAAACAATATCGATGTTTTCGTCCTCGCCAAGACGATCGGCGATCGCATAGGTGAGGGGAATATAGGTACGCTCGCGAACGAGTTGAACACGTGAGTAGATGTCTCGACCTCGATACTTCACCCCAATGCCTTCCCATCCACTTCCAATTAACTCTATCGCCCGGCCAATGACTGGGTGAAAAGGGCTCGACCCAATGAGCCCGAGACCTGAAGAGATATTTCTCCCTGCGATTGGAGGATGGGGAGTCTGGAGGCCACAGTAAAAGTGGTATCCTCGATGTAGTCCATCAAAACTCTGCAAACAGCCAGCATCGTGATCCACATAGAGTCCCCCTTCTTGATAGAGGATTTCAAAGCGGAGAACGTCAGCTTTCTCTGACCAAGAGTTGGACTCTTCGAAGCAATGGCGAAGAAAGAGGAACGGAAAGGTGTGCGCATCGCAAACTTCCATCGAAGAACAAGGGGGAAAACGATCTCGGTCGGTCCAGAATTTTACTGTCCAGTCTGGGTGCTTGGCTACCCATGTCCGCACATTTTCAACCGATGCTGGAGGAAAGGGATCGGGCCCTAGCCAGACAAAGTGGATCACTTTGGGGATCTTATAGGGTCCCCAATCGGTAAAGCGGAGGTGTTTGTTCTTTTGGTAGAGATCTTCGAGCTGGCTTAAAATTTGTACATCTTCTTGCTTGCTCACATGGATCCAGTGGGAAGTTCCCTTTCCCATGTACCGCTCGAACTCTGTAGGCCCATCTCCATAGAGAGAGAACATGCAAAAGCACCACAGAATGGCTAGTGATTTGTTAAACTTTTCGAGCATATAGCAGTAACAGTACCCATCCGAGAAGACTCATGCTTCCCATTAAGAATATCGATTTCAACGCCTTCCCATCTTTATGCAAAGCCTCGAGAAGGTCCCTTTCTATTCTTTTACTAAAATTGGTCGTAAAACTCGACCAATTCCGGTCATTTTCATAAGAAATATAAGAAAAAGGGAGGTGCTCTTTCCCCCTGAAAAATGTAGAAGGAAAGACGGCGTCACTATTTCCCTCTTGATCAATCCCCCGATCAATCCCTTCGGACAAGGCCCAGAGGGTTCTATGCCAGACCTTGTTCACAAGTGCTTCTTTGGTTGTTCCTGGATAACTCGATTCTAGTCGGTCCCAATTGTCTCGGAGCCATAGAACCGTTTCTCGCATCACAGGATGGTCTGGAATGGCGCCGATGAGGCTTGGCGAGGGGA
>Ga0180438_10003949_pt1 | contig 21819 bp, 24 predicted proteins | sample SS_ome_12_FD_132455 | JGI IMG/M metagenome (GOLD analysis project Ga0180438, IMG submission 132455) | Hypersaline lake sediment archaeal communities from the Salton Sea, California, USA - SS_3_D_2 metaG | ecosystem: Environmental > Aquatic > Non-marine Saline and Alkaline > Hypersaline >...
ACATGTCGCGCCGTCGCTAAATGAGACATTTTTATGACCCGTGCGACATTGAGTTATTTACAAACGACGCATTTTAACTTTTAATTGAACACGAAAATTAAAAGTCGGCTCGGCTTTAAACTTTACCGACGGCAAGCAGGTAGGCGTTGGGGGTCGCTTTTAGTTTTCATTTCTGCGGGGGAAAGCAACTTGGAATTAGTCTCAATTAGGGAACTCGCCCGGCGCTTGGGTGTTTCCGACGTTACAATAAGAAGAAAAATAAAAGCGGGGGTAATACCGGAAGAGGCTTTTGTTTACAAAGAGGGGAACAAGACGCCGAAGCTTGACTTCGATGCCGCGTGCTTTGCACTCGACGCTCTTGGGGACGCCGGCCGTTCAATGGCTTCGTCGGCTAAAAAAGAAGTTAAGATTGAAAAATCAGTCCCTAAAAAACAGGCCCCTAAGAAAAAGGCCGAGCCCAAAAAGGCAAAAGACAACGGCAACGCCAAGCTCGCCACTGAAAAAAAGAATGTGGAAGAGAGCAAACCCGATGATAAACCAAAAGAAAATGAGAGCGAAACGTCTAAACATGATGAACAGCTTAAAGAACAAATGCTCGACGGTCTAGTTTTAGACGAAGCGTCGGGTCTTTATTTGGCCGACGACGTTGAGATTGAAGAACTTGAGGGCAAAAGAATTGTAACGGCAAAGGACGTTTTACTTTCAAACGCTCAACGCTATCAAAAACATAGGGCGCTCACCGAAGCGTTGAAGGCCGAGCAATTACAAATGAAGCTCGACATTGATAAAGGTAAACTCGTTGACGGGGACGAACTTAAAAAAAGAATTTTTAAAATTGGAATTGAAACTCGCGACGCTATTTTAAACGTGCCCGAACAGTTTGGGCCGGACCTACTTGGTTGTAAATCTTTGGACGAATTGCAAACCACTTTAGCTCATGCGCTTAATAAAGCTTTAGAAAATTTGAGGCGACTATGATTAGAGGTTTTGACCCACGCTATGATTGGCCTTTGATTTTAATTTTCTTAGTCCTATTTGTTTTGATTTTACTTTATAGTGCGGAGCCGGTTCGATGAATGTAGAAACGGCCGCCCAATGGTTTTACGAAGCTATGAAACCCGAACCAATCCTTCGGGTAAGTGATTGGGCGGACAAACATAGAATGCTTTCAAGTAAGGCTGCGAGCGAAGCCGGCCCTTGGCGGACGGAGCGCACGCCGTATTTAAAAGAAATAATGGACGTTTTAAGTTCCGATCATCCGGCCAAGAGAGTCGTGTTTAAAAAAGGGGCTCAGGTTGGGGGAACCGAAGCGGGCAATAATTGGATTGGTTACATTATAGATAACTCGCCCGGCCCGGCAATGATGGTTCTACCAAGAATTGACGACGCTCGAAAAAACTCAAGAACAAGAATTGAACCTTTGATTGAAGAGAGTCCAAGGTTGAAGAAAAAAGTTGCGACCGCAAAAAGTCGTGACTCCAATAATACTATTTTACAAAAAAGTTTTGACGGGGGCTTTTTGATTTTAACAGGGGCCAACTCGGCCGCCGGGTTAAAGTCTTCCCCGTGTCGATTTATGTTTTTTGACGAAGTTGACGAATACCCGCACGACATTGAAGGGCAGGGGGACCCAATAAGTTTGGGGCTCGCACGTTCGAGAACCTTTTCTAAACGGAAAGCGTTCTTAGTTTCAACGCCGACGGTAGACGGCACTTCTAAAATAGATGCGGAATTTCAATTAAGCGACCAACGTTTTTATGAAGTCCCGTGCCCCGAGTGTGGGCATTACCAAAAATTAAGTTTTAAAAATTTAACGTGGGACGAAGGCAAACCCGAGACGGCAGAATATACTTGTAGTGGTTGTGGCGTATTAATACCCGAAAACCAAAAGACTAAAATGCTTAAGGCCGGCAAGTGGGTTGCCCGTAACCCCGACTCTAAAGTTGTGGGGTTTCACTTAAACTCGCTATATTCGCCCGTGGGTTGGTTCTCATGGGCGGAGATAGCTTCCGACTACGAAGAGGCTAAAGAAGACCTCGAGAAAAATAAAAAGACCGAGAAAATGAGAACGTTCGTTAACACGGTCTTGGGGAAAACTTATAAAGAAGAGGGGGACTCGCCCGAGTGGAAAACCATTTACGATAGGCGAGAAGAGTATAAGACGGGCATTGTTCCCAAGGGCGGTTTATTTTTAACGGCCGCCGCCGACATTCAAAAAGACCGTATTGAAATTGAAGTGGTAGCTTGGGGAAGAGGTAAAGAGAGTTGGTCGGTTGACTACGTTGTCTTAACTGGCAAGACAGATGCGCCCGAGGTTTGGGAAAAATTCGCGGACTTTGTTGAGAACTCTTACCCGGTTGAGGGTACAGACTTTGAACTTCCCTTGCGTTTGGTCGGGGTTGACTCGGGCTATAATACTAACCACGTTTATAACTTTTGTCGCAAATTTCCCATTACTCGAGTAGTCCCGTTAAAAGGTTCGGACAACATGGCGATGAATGTGGGAATGCCACGAACCATTGACTATAGACATAATGGGAAACTTTTTAAGCGTGGCGTAAAAGTTTGGAGCGTAGGGGTTTCGGTTTTAAAAAGTGAGCTTTATAGTTGGTTAAAACTCGAGCAACCAATCGGCGAAGACCCTTATCCTAACGGGTTTTGCCACTTCCCACAGTACGAAGACGAATATTTCAAACAGCTTACGGCGGAAAAAGTTGTGGTTAAAGTCAATAAAAAGGGTTATTCAATTACTGAGTGGGTTAAATCTAGGGAACGAAACGAGGCGCTCGACGTTCGAATTTATAACCGGGCCGTCGCGTCATTAATTGGCATTGACCGTTTTAAGGAAAACGATTGGTTAAGGTTGGAAAAAAACATGGGGGTTGCGAAACCTCTAAAAAAAGATAACAATAAACGTGACACAAAAAACCAGACGCGTACAATTCGTAAGAAACGGCGCTCGAGTTTTTGGTAACTCAGAAAAATTTCGGGGGGAATTGATTTGTCTGACACATCTATTGCGTACACAAAAGAAAATTTAATTGCCCTACAAAAAGCAATCGTCGAAGGCGTGCGCAGAGTGAAATATACAGACAAAGAAGTCGAATATCGTTCACTCGATGACATGCTAAAAATAGAGAAAAAATTAAAAGACGAACTCGGAATTACTTCGAACCAATGTGGCGCGGGTAAAGGGTTGTTTGGCGGCAAAAGGATTGTCGGCCGACACTCAAAAGGGTTAGGCGACTGTTAAAATGAACTTAAAATTTTGGAAGAAAACAAAGAAAAATTCGAAACGGGGCTACGACGCCGCGTCAAAATCAAAAAGATTAAAGAGTTGGTTCGCTTCCGGGCGCTCGGCCAACGGCGAAACTTCCATAGCTTTGCCACTTTTAAGGGACCGTTCGCGGGACCTTCGTCGCAATAACTCGTATGCGGCGAAAGCAATCTCTATTTTAAGTTCTAATATTGTAGGGGCCGGCATTAAAACTCAGTTTACCGAGCCGGGCTTTACAGACACCGACGGGCCGGTTGAAGCTCAATGGAAACAATGGGCAAACTCAACCGACTGTGACTACGACGGACAACACGACTTAGACTCTCTTCAAGGTTTAATTATTGAAGCCGTTGCCGAAAGCGGCGAGGTTTTAGTTCGAAAAAGATTTAACTCGGCAATGAACATTCCTTTGCAGTATCAAGTTTTAGAGTCCGATTTTTTAGCTATTCATAAAACAGGACTTGCACCGGAAGACGGAAACACTATAATTCAAGGTATCGAGTTCGACAAACAAGGCCGAAGAGTAGCGTATTGGCTCTATGACAGGCATCCGGGCGGGCAAGACAAACACGGTCTTTTCTCTCAAGTAGAAGCTAAAAGAATAACCGCCGACGAAATTTACCACATTTATAGAATGGACAGACCGGGGCAAGCTCGAGGTGTACCTTGGGGGGCTCCGGCAATGATTCGCATTAAGGACCTTGACGACTTCGCCGACGCCACGGTTATGCGACAAAAAGTTGCGGCTTGCTTTACAGCTTTTGTAAGAGAAATTAACCCCGAGCTTTCCGAGAAACCGGACCAAGATTGCGAGTTAATGGAACGCTTAGAGCCGGCATTAATTGAAGAACTTCCTTTTGGGAAAACAATCGAGTTCCCGAATTTACCAACCCCTGAAAATTATAAAGAGTTTACGAGTACGGAACTCCATAGCGTTGCCGCCGGTTTCGGTGTCACCTATGAAAGTTTAACCGGGGACTTTAGCGACACGAATTTTAGTGCGGGTCGTATGGGTTGGATTGAATTTAGTCGCAACGTAAAGAAGTGGCAAAAACAAATTATGATTTTAAAATTCCTTAAGCCCGTTGTTAAAGACTTCAAAGACACTTTAACTATTATGGGCGTGAATACTTCAAATGCTTCGGAAAGGTTTGTTCCGCCTAGGCGTGAAATGATTGACCCAACTAAAGAAGTTCCGGCAATCATTGAAGGCATTCGAGCAGGTATTACAAACTTGAGTGACGAAATTATGGCTCAAGGTAAAGACCCGAACGAACACCTTTCACAGTATAAAAAAGACATGGAACAGTTAGACAAATTAGAATTAACCTTGGACTCGGACGCTCGCAAAACTGCAAAGAATGGACGAAGCCAAGATTCAAGTAACCAAGGGGGAACAAGTAGTGAAACGCAAGATTAAGGTAAAACGAGAGTTTTTGCGTGCTAGTTTTGAACCTTCGACTTTCAATGAAGAGGACAACACGGTTGACGTTGTTTTTTCTACTGGTTCGAAAGTAAAAAGATTTTCCTTTAGCGAAGGGGAATTTTTTGAAGAACTTAGTTTGAAAAAGTCGCACGTTAATCTCTCGCGGTTTAAATCGGGTGCCCCGGTTTTAGATAACCACGGGACGGCTCAAGGTCTTTTTGGACCGAGTGGTATTCGTGGCCTCGACGATGTAATTGGCAAAGTCGAAAGTGCGCGAATTGAAAAAGACAAAAAGGGTAACGCTATTGGCGTTGCGACCGTTCGTCTTACAAACCGTCCTGAAAGGGCTGGAGTCGTTCAAGACATTCGCGAGGGTATCATTACCAAGCTAAGCATCGGCTATCGGGTTAACAAATTTGAAGAACAAAAAGAACGGCACGAAGACTTGCCTGTTCTAAGAGCGGTCGATTGGGAACCAATGGAGTTGTCCTTTGTAGCAATTCCCGCCGACGACGGCGCTCAAGCGAGAAGTTATCAACAAGAAAATGACTTAGTAGATTGCGAAGTTATTAATAACCAACAAGGGGGGGCTATGGGCCTTAAAGAACAGAAAAGGAAAGAGGCCGAAGCTAAACGTGCTAAGGCCCTCGAGCTTCGAAGCGAAGGCGACGAAGAACAAGCAAAGGTAGCGGAAGACGAAGCGAAAGCTTTGGACGCCGAAGCCGACAAAATTGAAGCCGATGAAAAAGCGGCCGAAGGCGAAGAGCCAAAAGGTGACGAAGAGCCAAAAGGTGACGAAGAGCCAAAAGGTGACGAAGAGCCGAAAGGCGACGAAGACGGCGAGCGTAGTGCAACTACTCTTAACGAAACTGAAATTCGTCAAGCTGAAATTAAAAGGCAAGACGACATTCGTAACGCGGTTAAAGTTGCAAAACTTGAACCTACGTTTGCGGACGAACTTTGTCGCAATGTTAATGTTAGTTTAGAACAAGCCCGCTCTTTGATTTTCAAAGAGATGGAAAAAAGAACAAGTGGTGCAACCATGAACCAACGAATAGAGGTAAAGGATATGGAACAAAAAGAATTGAGAAGAAAGGCGGCGGTCCGAGGTCTATTGCACCGCTCGAACCCAACTAAGTACAAAATGGAAGACGGCGACAATGAGTTTAGAACTGACTCGTTAATTCAAACGGCAAGAAACTTTTTGTCGAGCGAAGGTGTTAGTAATGCTCACCGCATGACTAAAAACGAAGTTGCAACAAGAGCTTTGCACCACTCTTCGGACTTCCCTAATGTTTTAGCGGACGTTTCCAACAAAAGTCTTCAAGATTCTTACGCTTCGGCTCCGGCCACGTTTATGCCGTTTGTAAGCGAAACAAGCGTTCCCGATTTTAAAAATATTAACAAAATGAAACTTTCCGACGGCGGCCGTTTAACTCCGGTTAACGAGCATGGCGAGTACGAGAGAACAACTCTTGAAGAGTCTAAAGAGACTTACAAGGTTGAGAAGTTCGGTAAAATCATTGGTCGTACTTGGGAACTAATGATGAACGACGACCTTGGCGCTTTCACAGACATTGCCGCTAAACTTGGTAAGCGTGCCCGTGAAAAAGAGAGTGAAATTTTTTGGAACCTTATCATTAACGCTCAAGTTATGGCGGAAACAGGAAACGCGTTATTCCACGCTTCTCATAACAACTTGGGGACTCCGGCCGCAATAGCAATCGCTTCATTGGGCGAAGGTCGTCAATCAATGAGAACTCACCTTGACCTTGACGGCGAACTAATTGGCGGACTTAATGCTCGCTACTTAGTAACTCCGGCGGCTCTTGAGACAGTTGGAAACCAATTCCTAAGTCAAATAGGTGCAAACGAAGCCGGGAAAGTAAACCCGTTTTCAAACAACCTACAACAAATTGTTGAGCCTCGCTTAGACGCAGCTTCGGCAACGGCATGGTACATGATGGCCGCTAAGGACATGATTGACATGGCAGAAATGGCACGTCTTGACGGTCGCGGTCCTGAAATTTCAGTTCGCGAAGGTTTTGAAGTTGACGGCATGGAAACTAAAATTCGTTATGTTTTCGGCATGAGAATTTTAGACTACCGTGGTTTCTTCAAAAACGCCGGGGTTTAATCGTCAACTAAGTGAGAGTCGGGCGGCATAGGCCGCTCGGATAAATTTTAACTTAAAAAATGAAGAGGTAATAAAATGAAAAATTATGTAAAAGAAGGAAAAATGATGCCTTACACTCCAAGTGGTGCGGACGTTGAGTCCGGTCACTTACGTCAAGTCGGAACAATCGTTGGGGTTGCTTCCGGTAAAATTCTTGACGGCGTTGAAGGCGAACTTGCAACCGTTGGTGTTTTCAAAGTTCCTAACCCGGACAGTGTTGTTATTGCTCAAGGTGCGGCCGCTGGCTACGCTATTGCAACTAACAAAATTGTAGCGGCGGGTGCTGGTGACTTCGACTGCGGGACTGCTCATAGAGCGTCTAGTGGTGCGGAAGACTTAGAGGTTCTTTTACCTTTGGGCCCTGCTTAATTTAGTGTGGCGGGGGCTTAACGGCCCCCAAAACTTTTTGAGGTTATGGAATGAGTGATTTTAGGAATAAGGTAGACAGAGTTTTAAACCACGGAATGAATACGTTCGGTGAGACTGTTACATTTTATCCTAAAAGCGGCGGAGTTTACAAAATTCAAGCGGTCTTCGACAATGCCTACGAGGCTATTGACCCGGACACGGAACAAGTAATTTCTGCTAACCAACCAACCTTGGGTGTTAATTTAAACGATGTTAAATTTGAAATGGAGCGTGGGGACCAAGTACAAGTTAGGGACACACGCTACGAGATAAACGATAAAAGGGAAGACGGGCAAGGCGGTGCTTTGCTTTTGCTTCATAAGACAGATGCGACTAGTAAAACGGAAGATACGAGAGTTCGTTCGCGATACTCTTATTAATACGGGAACCCCCGCCGGCAAGAATGTCAAAGTGGGAAGGACCGCACCTAACTGGATTGAAAACATTCCAGCTATTAATATTTTTCCGTCTAATGAAACCGTTCAACGTTTTAATGAAGCCCCAAAGGACTATCGTAGAGAGTTCGCTATGGCAATCGAATGTATTGCTTCGGGGAACAACGACGACGATTTAGATTATAACCTCGAGGTAATGGCGGAACGAGTTGAAGACATAATGGAAGTCGACGAAACTCTTGACGGTCAAGTTGATCGAATAGAGTTAGTAAACGTCGAATACCAAGCGGAACCCGACGGGCAAAGCCCAACCGGAGCCGTAGTTTTAACTTATAGAGTTCTTTGGTATCAAAACGCAAACCAACCGGGCTATGCGTGTCTGGACGACCTCAAACAAGTAAACACTGAATGGCAGATTGGGCACCATAACGAGTCACCTCAAGACGACGTTATAGACGCCGAAGACCAAATTAACTTTGATGAATAACGGGGGAATTATGAAGGACCAAATTCAAAAATTGCACTTAAAGCCGGCTCGAGAGGGTTTGCTTGTAAGGCATCCACAAACTAAAAGACCCCTCAAAAAAGAGGGCGAAGAGGTTAATAAGTCAACCTATTGGCTTCGTCGTCTTAAAGAGGGCTCAGTTGTTGAAGTAAATAAAAAAGTGGAAGCAAAACCAGTTGCGGCCGCTCAACCTAAGAAAAAGGACGGGGGTAAATAATGACAATTTCATTCAATGAAATTCCTAACAACCTTAGAGTCCCGCTCTTTTACGCCGAGTTTGATAACTCTCGGGCGGTTCAAGGCGGCGCGACTCAAGAATACAATGTTCTCTTAATAGGGAACAAACTCGCGGCGGGAACAAAGCCCGAGTTAGAGCCACACGTTATCACTTCTAAGGAACAAGGTTACGAATACTTTGGTATTGGTTCCGTTCTTGGAGACATGATTGCGGCTCATTTAGAAAACAACACTATTCACGAACTAACTGCAATCGCGATTGACGACGACGGTGCGGCCGTTAAAGCAAGCGGTAACATTTTGTTTGCGGGAACAGCTACGGCGGCCGGAACAATTTCGTTAATGATGGGTGGTAAAAATATTCGTGTTGGGGTTGCAGTCGGTGACACTGCGGCGGACATTGCAACGGCCCTAGTGGCGGCAATGGGGGACGCTGCAAACGCGGACCTAGTTCTTGACGGAGTAGTTAACGGCGGCACGGCGGAACAAGTAGACCTTTCAGCTAAGAACGCGGGCGAGTTCGGAAACGAAATTGACGTTCGTCACTCTTACTTTGCGGGCGAAGCTTTACCGGCGGGTATCACTGCAACCATTACCGCTTTAAGTGGCGGAACGGCTAACCCGGACGTTGACCAAGTTTGGCCGGTAATCGGTGAGAAGCAATACATTTTAATGTCGAGCCCTTACACGGACGCTCAAAGTTTAATTAAAATGGAAGCGGAACTTTCTGACCGTTTTGGACCGTTAAAAGCTAACGACGGTTACGCCCTTTATGGTAAGCGTGACGACTTAGCGGGTCTTCAAACGATTGGTAATTCTAGGAACTCGCAGTTCACAACTATTATGGGAGTTGCCGGACCTAGTTCGCCTTGGCAATGGGCCGCAGCTTTGGCCGGTCAAGTTGCCAACTCGGCTTCTATTGACCCCGCCCGCCCCTTCCAAACATTGCAGCTTGACGGAATACTCGCCCCCTCACAAACCGAGTTGTTTACTCTTGAAGAACGTAACTTGTTATTGTTCGACGGAATTGCAACTTACAACGTTGACTCCGGTTCTAACGTTTTAATTGAAGCGGTAATTACCACTTATAAAGAAAACGCTTTTGGAGCCCCGGACCCAAGCTACCTTTACCTTAACACTCCGTTGACTTTAAGCTTCTTAAGGTTCGACCTTGCGGCGCGAATTACTTTACGTTTTCCCCGCCACAAACTTGCGGACGACGGAACACGTTTTGACCCCGGCATTGCAGTTGTAACGCCCGGCTCGATTAAAGCGGAAGTTATTACTAAGTTCCGTGAGTGGGAAGCAAAAGCATTAGTGGAAGGTTTTAGTCAATTCAAAGACGACTTAATAGTTGAGAGAAATTCGGACAACCCGAATAGAGTGGACATATTATTGCCGCCTGATCTCGTTAACCAACTAAGAGTTGTTGCAACCAAGATTCAGTTCTTACTATAGGGGGTCATAAATGAGAGTCGGTGGTATTATTGAAGTAAAAGCAAACGGCGGACTTTATTCGGCCAAGGGGTCTTGGACCTATAACCTTGGTAAAGAAAAAAGGGAAACCGTTTTAGGAAGTGACACAACTCACGGTTTTAAAACCGCTCCGCAAGAGGCAATGATTGAAGGTGCAATTACCGACAATATTGACCTTAACTTGGAAGAACTTGTTCTTCTCGAAGACGCTACAATTACTTTGCGTCTTGCTAACGGGAAAATCATTGTTCTTAAAGACGGGTTCTTTGCGGGCGACGGTAACGTTACAACCGAAGAGGGTGAAATTGAAGTCAAGTTTGTTTCGGCTACCGGAACAGCGGACGAAGTACGTTAATTTAATTAATTAGTCCCGGCCCTTTCGGGGGCCGGCTTTGCGAAGGGGATTGCAAAATGGACGTAGAAAAAGAGAAAAAAAGACCAACAACGTTTCGTAACGAAGTTGTGGTAAAACTCGACGACCCGATTGAATGGGGCGACGAAGACATTACAGAAATTCGCATTAAGAAACCACGCGGAAAACACATTAAAAATTTAGGCGACGACGTAAAAGTTGGAGACATGCTTAAGATTGCTTCTAAGTGTTCGGGTATGTCCTTCGGAATTTTCGAAGAACTTTCATCGAGCGACGCAATGAAGGTGGCCGAAGCGGTGGGGGACTTATTGTAAACTTCCCGACCGATTGGAAACAATCACTCGGGGCACTCGCAAGGTTTTTTCATTTTCAAGCGAGTGAGTTGTTAGAAATGGGGGCGGACGACATTTACTTTTGGATGGACCGTTTTGACGAAGTAAATGAAGCCGAAAGTAAGGCAATGAAAAAGAGCCAAGGGGGCTAAGGTTGGCAGGTGTTTTTGATACTGGTATTCGAATTAAGGCTATTGATAGGCTTAGCCGTGTCATTGACAAAGTTAAGCAAAAAATACCTAAGCTCGGAAACAAGATAAAACAGCTTAATAACAAGTTTAAACTTCTCTCGAAGTCGACGGAAAAGTTTCGCAAGAAACTAAGTCGTATTGGGGGAAGCTTTAAGAATGTCGGCCGTAACATGACATTGGGGCTCACTGCCCCGATTGTCGCTTTTGGGGCTTTTTCATTAAATGCAGCGGGGAACTTTGAAGCTGCAATGAAGGACGTTCAAGGCAAGACCGGCGCAAGCGGGGTTGCCCTTGAAAAGTTAAAAGAAAAAGCTAAAGAAATGGGTGCAACAACTCAGTTCTCGGCGAATGAAGCCGGTCAATCAATGGGTTTTTTGGCTCAAGCCGGATTAAATGCAAACCAAATTTTGAAGGCGTCAACGCCAACTATTGAACTTGCGGCGGCCGCACAACTCGAGTTGGCCGAAGCCGCAGACATTTCGACAAACGTTTTAGCCGGGTATGGAATGGAAGTAAGCGAACTTTCAAGACTCAATGACCGCATGGTTAAAACAGCTAACAACTCAAACACTTCAATTACAGAGTTGGCCGAGTCAATGAAAATTACCGGGCCAATTTTTGCAAGTCAAAACCAACCCATTAGTGAAACAATGGCAATCATTGGAGAACTTGCAAACGCGGGTATTAAGGGAAGTGAGTCGGGCGTTGCACTTCGAAAAGCAATGTCTTCTCTTCTTAAACCTACAAAAGAAGCAAAAGAAACGTTCGCCAAATTAAAAATTCCGGCGGACCAAATATTAAATGCCGACGGGTCCGTGAAAAACTTCACCGATACAATTCAACTTTTGGCAAAGCGAGGGGCAACGGCAACGGACCTAATTAGAATTTTCGGACAACGTGCCGGTCCTAAACTTATTCCACTTTTAAAAGGCGGAGCTAAACAACTCGACGTTCTTGGAAGTAAGATTGAAGACTCAGTGGGCGAGAGTTCAAAAATTGCCGCGATGAAAATGGAAGGCTTTAACGGAGCCGTAAAAGAATTTAAGTCGGCATTCGAAGCCCTTGGTATTGCCATTGCCGAGTCGGGCTTTATGGACTTTGTTGGGAACTTACTAAGAGGCATTGCCGGATTGTTTAGGCAACTCTCTAAACTTAACCCAACGGTCTTAAAATTTATTACTATTATTGGCGGAATTATTGCCGTTATGGGGCCATTGATTTTTGCCTTTGGGGCGGTCTTAACTGCATTGCCTTTTATGATACAAGGTTGGTCAATCTTAGTAACACTCGGACCCATTTTAGCGAAAGTATTAATGGGCATAGGTGCGGGAATAAAATTCTTACTTGGCCCGGTCGGCCTATTCATTTTAGCGGCCGGACTTATTATTGCGAATTGGGCAGAGTTAAAAACCTTTTTTACCGACCTTTGGAATGAGCCGTTAAAAACTGCAACTGAGTTTTTCTCTTTTGTAGTAGACGGGTTGAAAAAAGTTGCGAACTTAATTCCGGGTGTGAACTTTGAAACACAAGACCAAAAGTTTGACCGAGAGTTAAGAGAAAAAGGTTTTAAGATTGGCGGTCCTGCGGCTCAACCGGCCGGGACTCCAACCGGAGCGGAAGCCGCTCAAAGACAATCGGCTCAAGTTAACTCTGAATTTATGACACGAACAAACAACGCACGGGTTGACGTATTTGTTAAAGCCCCGGAAGGAACTAAGGTCATTGGCCAAGGTGAGAACGGGTCTTTGGGTCTTAACACCGGCGTAGCGGGGGCATTCTAATGAGTTGGAAGGATAACTTACGACCGGCAAGTTTTAGAGGGGTCCCCTTTTTTATTGATACTTCTCAGTTCACTACGGGCCGAAGAGTTCAATTACATGAGTTCCCCGATAGGGACAACCCTTTTCCCGAAGACCTTGGTAAAGTATCGGGAACCTTTAGGGTTGAAGGCCACATTTTAGGGGACGATTATTTTGACATTAAAGAACGCTTAGTTGAAGCGTGTGAAAAAGAGGGTCCGGGCGAGTTAATTCATCCGTATTATGGGACTCTTCAAGTTCAAGTGGGGCCGGCTTCTTTTGACGAAGACACGCTTGACGGACGAATAGCAAAAGTAACTTTTCTATTCTACCAAGCCGGCGACAATCGTTTTCCTAAGAACATTGACGACAAACAAGTTCTTTTAGAAAACGGAGCCGCGGCCGCTCTTGCAGCGGCGAAAGCAGACTTCGACGAAAACTTTACTATTTTAGGGTTTGCGGGGTTTGTCGTTGACACCGCTCGAAGTGCAGTTGAGAACGCCGCCGATGCTTTTGAAGAGGCGACGGCGGGCATTGTTCAAACGGCCGAAGAAATTGCAGACTTAGCCTTTTCTGTTCGAAACCTTAAGGCCGAGGTCAACGACTTATTGCAATCCCCGCAAGAGTTGTCCACACGTCTTTTGGACTCTTTGAGTCTAATGGAAGAGGCGTTGGGGACGCCCGAGGGTAAACTTCGGGCGCACTCAACTTTATTTCAATTCGTTGGGAACACAGGCACTAACTTCTCAACGACAACGCCTTCAAGAGTTCGTCAATCGGACAACGAAGACATAATTAATAATTTTATCCGTCGTTCGGCTATAATTAAAGGGACGGTTCAAGCGTCCGAAGTCGAATATGAAAGCGTCCAAGCTGCAAACACGCAGCGGGAAGAGTTGGTTGACTTAATAGAAGACCAATCGGTTAACGCTACAAACGACGATGTATTTCAAACAATGGGCGACTTGAACGCCCAATTAGTCGAGGTGTTACCAGATGTCGACTCGGAATTACCAAACGTAAAGACCGTTGAAGTTAAGAATACAACTCACTCGTTGTTTTTAGCTCACGACCTTTTTGAAAACCCGGACGCGGAACAAGATATAATTGACCGCAACGGGGTAAGGCATCCGGGCTTCATTCTTGGCGAAACCGAGTTAGAGGTTGTCGATGTCCGGGCGAGTTCCTAATGTCTTCCAAAAGACTAACTTAGTTGACGACGCCGTAACCCTATTTATAGGGTCGCAAGTCTATGAAGGTTGGAAGAACGCAACTATTGTTCGTGAAATAAACACGCTCGGAAGCACGTTCAATTTAACCGTTGTCGATAAATGGCGAGCGGACCAAGAGCCTTTTAATTTAAAACCGGGCTCGGCCGTTCACATTCATACCGGCAAAGACTCAGTAATTACCGGCTACATTGACGCCGTAAGTTTTGACCTACAAGCCCAAAACCGAACCATAAATATTTCGGGCCGAAGTAAAACGGCCGACTTAATTGACTCTTCGATAACGGGTAAAAACGTTTACAACGACCTCGACATTAAAGCCATTGCCGAAAAAATTGTAGAGCCTTACGACGGAATTAAAATTTTATTAAGAGCCGACGGCGGGGCAAAGTTTGACAAATTTGTAGTTCGCCAAGGTGAGACTGTTTTCGAAGCCTTAGACCGATTGGCTAGGGCTCGCTCTTTAATCATGTACCCTTCATTTTTTGGGAACGTTATTCTTACGAAAAAAGACACGACATTGGCTTCAACCGAAATTAGGTCTGGCATAAATTTATTAAGCGGGTCTTCTACTTTTGATAACTCGGAAAGGTTTTCAAAGTACATTGTTAAAGGTCAAGCTCAAGGGACTAAGGGAACGGCCGAACAAGCTATTGGTTCAATGGGCGAGGCAACGGACTCCGGCATTACAAGAACAAGAGAACTTTTGGTAATTGCCGAAAATGCTGCGGACAATGCCGCCGCTTTGGAGCGAGCAAAGTACGAGGCCGACATTCGTTCGGCAAGGTCGGTTGAACTTAACGTAACCGTCCAAGGTTGGCGTCAAGAGGACGGAACCATTTGGGACGTTAACCAGTTAATTTTTGTAGACGCCGGTTTTCTCGGCTACCGGGGAAAGGCGTTAATTAAAAAAGTGCAGTTCATAAAAGAAGAGGGCGGGACAAAAACGGAATTAACGTTAATCCGTCCCGACGCTTTTGAATTTACTAAAGATAAGAAAAAAGAAAATGACCCCGTGGACTTAATGGGTTGGGAAAAAATATAATGAAGTTTGAAGACTTAAGACGTTTTGTTAAAAATGCTATGGCACCACTTAAAAGGAAAGTGGACTTAATGGTTAGCCGTGCCGTGCTTTCATCGGTTAAAAACGCCGACCCTCTTCAACTTCTACAACTAAAACTTTTAGCCGACGAAGTGGCCGACGACGCCGAACATTTTCAAGAGTTTGGTTTTAGATCAAAGCCGCCCCAAGGTTCGGAAGGAATTGCGTTAAGTGTTGGGGGCAACCGAGAACATTTGGTTGTTGTGGCAACTCTTAATAGAGCCGCCATTGCAAACCTTCCCGCTATGGCTTACGGGGAAAGCCAACTTTTTAGTAGTACGGGGAATTACATTCACGTTAAGACCGATGACATTGACATTAATGCCATTGCTCGAATAGTTGCGAACATTGTAGGCGACTTGGACTTAACCGTTGGCGGAAAAACAAAAATCAATTCGACGGATAACATTGAAACCCAAGCCCCGAAATATAAGTTTGAAAATGCTTCGCACGAACTTATTGCGGTTTTAGTTGAATGGATAACTCAAGACATTGCGAATAAAAATATAACGGGCATTGGTCCGCAACCCATGGACCCCGGTTCAATCGCTGCGATGAATGCCATTAAAACAAAACTTGAAAGCTTTAAGGTGTAACTATGGACGCTGCAACTATGGCGGCTTTAATAGTCGCAAACATGAAGGCAATTAACTCAGACATTACCGGCGCTCAAGAGGCGGAGTTAATTACTTATTGGACAGCAATTTGTCAGGGCATTATTGACCACATTGTAGCGGCGGCCGTGACTTCAACAACTGTAACAAGCGGGTCTTCGGCCGGCACTTATCCGGGGAGCATTACATCGTGAGCGACATAGCATTAGTTATTAAAGATAATTGTTTCGACATAAACGTTAAGAACGGGGACTTGGAAAGTGACGGCGGCTTACAAACTGCGGTTACAATTTCGCTATTCACTGAGAGAAGAGTTACCGACGAACAGCTTCCCGAATTGGCGGAGTCTAAAAAAGGTTGGTGGGGTGATATGTTTCCCGACATTGACCAAGACAAAATCGGTTCGAGGCTTTGGACACTTGAACGAGAAAAAAGAACAACGGAAACGTTAAGACGTTACGAGGACTATTCTAAAGAGGCTTTGGATTGGATGCTCGAGGACGGGGTTGCTTCAACTATTTCGGTTGCCGCTTCTTACGATAGCGACGGACAATTAGTTGGCGAAATTATAATTACCCGTCCGACCGGAACCGAGTCACGGTTCCAAGTTAATTGGGACGAACAAGAATTGAAGGGGGCGTAAGTGGCATTCGACAGACCGACATTACCGGAATTAATTAAACGAGTCGAGGGCGACATTAAGGGACCTCTTGGCATTGTAACCGTTTTAAGGCGGTCTTTTATTGGGGTTATTTCGAGGGCCCTTGCGGGACTCGCCCATTTACTTTTTGGGTTCTTAAAATTCATTGAGAAAAACGCGTTCCCCGACACGGCCGAGACTGAGTTCTTAGACCGTTGGGCGGGTATTTGGGGGGTAAGTAGGTTAATCGCGACCTTTGCTCAATTTCAACTTACGGTCACGGGAACCGACGGCACGACTATTCCGGCCGGGACGGTTTATCAAAGGGACGACGGGGCAGAGTACACGGTTGACACCGAGGTAACGTTAGCTTCCGGCGGTGTACTGGACTTGACCGCAGTCACCGCCGGAGCCGCCGGCAACCTCGAGTTAGCCGACAACCTTTCAATTCAAAGCCCGATTGCAGGGCTTGACTCGGAAGGAACCGTGACTTCAATCACAACGGACGCAGAGGACGCAGAGGGCGACGAAAGCTTAAGGTCCCGGCTCATTGACCGCATTCAAAACCCGCCTAGTGGGGGCGCTGCAAACGACTATTTACAATGGGCCCTTTCGGTTCCCGGCGTAACTCGAGCTTGGGTTCTACCTCAAAACTTAGGGCCCGGAACGGTAGGGGTTTCTTTTGTCGAAGACGATGAAAACCCTATCACTCCGAGCCCGGCAAAAATTCAAGAGGTTGTCGACTTCATTGAGCCGCTTCGTCCGGTAACGGCGAACGTGAACGTTTTTGCACCTAACCTTTTAGCAATCGACATGACAATTCAATTAAAGCCAAACACGGCCGAGGTTCAAACTAATGTTCAAACGGAACTCGAGGACATGATTTTAAGGGAAGCGGCTCTTAACGGAGCCTTTGGGGGTCCCGGTGTAACTCTTGACGGCAAGATTTTGCTTTCGAAAATGAACGAAGCAATTTCAATCGCTCTTGGGGAAGAGGACCATTTAATAACTGTTATTAACGGCGGGGCTCCGGCCGACGTTGCACCGGCAACGGGCGAGTTAGCCGTATTGGGGACGATTACATGGCAACCACTTCCTTAAGCATAGAGAAATATAAAAGCTTAATTCGTAAGCTATTCCCTTCGGGGTGGGCTTGGCGTTTCAATTTTGGCTCGGACTTTGAGGCCCTTGTTGAAGGACTTGCCCAAGAACCGTGCAGGATTGAAGAACGCGGTTTTAAGTTTTTAGATGAAATGGACCCTAACACGGCATTCGAAATGCTCGACGATTGGGAAAGGCTTTTAGGTATTCCCGACGAATGTACGCCGGCCGACCGCGAGTTAACTTTAAGCGAACGAAGAAACCGGGTCTTGCAAAAGCTTACGACCGGGGGCGGTCAAAACGAAGACTTTTATATTTTAATTGCTCAACAACTCGGCTATGACATTGGAGTTATTGACATTGAGCAGTTTAAAGACTTCCGTGTGGGGGAAGCTCGAGTGGGAGACAAACTCTCAAATTCGACTTTACCCGGCGGGGGAACCGGCCCGGCCGGTTGGGCATTTACTTGGCAGATTAACGCACCGGCCAGCTTAGTGCGTCAATTCCGGGTAGGGCAATCAACGGTTGGGGAACGATTAACCTTAGCAGAAAACGACGAACTTGAATGCGTGATTGAGAAATTTAAACCGGCCCATACCACGGTTTTGTTTTCTTTTACTTAATTAAAGTGTTTTAATAAATAGGAATACAGGGGGAAAAAATGCACGTTATTGATTCGGACGGCGCGACCGTCGACAACAAATTTACGGAAGGGAATGCTTCCCTATCCATTCCCGCAACCGTGGTAAGTGCGGCAATCGCGAACGCATGGCAAGAGGAGATCGCAAACGTTATTCGTGAAGTTGGTATTCCCCTTTTGACTTCAACGACCGACACGTTTGACCAATTAGTTGCGGCAACAAAAGAATTAATTCAAAGGGGCGGAACAGCTTCGCCAATCGAACAAGCTCTTACGAACAACGCCGGACCGCTGGACATTACAAACCTTCCGACGTTTGACTCGAGTGTGGTTAAAGCTTTCAAGTTTAACTTTGAAATAACCCGCCGAACAGACACTCAAAGCGTTGTTGAAATGGGTGAGTATTATGGAAGCTATGATCCGGACGCGGCCGGAGCGGAAAACGACAAATGGCAAACTTCTTTTAAGTCTGTTATCGGGGACGCAGAGACAACTTTTTCAGTTGCTTTAGTTTCGGGAACAGAGTCAAAATTGCAGTACACAACTCAAGACTTAACGGGAACAACGTATTCGGGAACACTTAAAATCACTGGTTTTACAGTGTTTAGAGTTTAATAGGGGGAACAAGTGAAAAATTTTATTAAGAAACATTGGGTATTGACCGGAATTGTTCTCGTAACAATGACCGCAATGGCGGCAAAAATCGGGGACGATTTACTTAAAATTGGAAAGCCCGGCTCAACGGCCGACAAAAGTATTGTCTTTGACGTAGGCGACGGGGCCACAAACCCTTCAATTATTGTCGACAATACCGATAAGGACTTTGACTTTAACAAAGCCGTAAACGTTGCGGGCGAGTTGTTGAAAGTCGGGGGCGGAACTAACATTGACAAAGACATTATTTTTGACATTGGTTCGGGCGTTAATAACCCGCGTTTCCGTTGGAACTCTACTAGTAATGTTCTTGAGTTTTCAACCGACGGCACTAGCTTCAAAAAAATCGGAAGCGGGGCCGGTGGTGCAAGTGGGGTTAACGTTTTATCCGATAACAATTTTGATTTCGAGATCGGTACACCGCCGAGTGATTGGACCGCTTCGGGCGGGACTTTTACCGCCGAAACTGCTGCCCCCTTATTTGGAGCCCAATCCGGCTCTTGGGACGCCTCTGCTTTATCTCAAACTCTCGACTCCGTTTTAGCCCCCATTACAACCGGGTTTTTAGGTAATAAATGCCAAGCCGAAATTAGTTATATTTATGCGGCCGGAACTTTTGGCGACTATAAAATGGTTGTTAGACAGTTCGACGACTCCGGTGCGAGCGAAGTTTCAGTTAGCGAAGTAGAACTTGAAGTAACTACAACTAAGAAAAAGGCTCAACTTTTCTTTGATTGTCCCGACGACGTTGCGGATGATTTAAGGGTTAGAATTGAAGCCGCCGTTGCCGACCCCGGCGTCGTTATAATTGACGACGCTTTTATCGGGACGGGTAGAAACGACTTTCAAATTAGTCAAACGGAACTAGTTGCCCACGCGGAATACCAAAATATTCCCGGTTGTGTTTGGTCAAGAACGTCGGCAAGTTTTGGGGACTTCCCTACGGACGCCGACTGTCCTTCAATCACGGTTCACTCTTCAACTTACCCGGTTGATACTGCGGACAATGATTTACCGGACATTGATTTTGATTACTTGCCGCCGGGTAAATACGTTGTTCAAGCTATGTTCTCAGGACTCGGCAACACAACTTCGGTTGACTTCGGGTTTAGAATTTCGGACGGGACAACTACAAACGGGGAATGTGGTTCGGGAACAGGGCCTTCAACAAACATTTATCCGTTCCCTTGGATTGTTTGTACTTTCACAAAAACTTATACCGACGGCGGACCTCGTAACTTTAAAATGCAAGGTTATGCGGGCGGCGGTTCGGCTCAAATTACAAACACGGCAAGCGGTCGACGTTTGAATTGGAAAATTGTTAGATACCCGACTACCTCTAACGCGGCAATAACTTTGGAAACAAGTGGTTGGTATGTCAATGCAAACATTGGCGGGTCAAACCCCGGAATTTCTACGGGGGCAGTTAGCACTTATAGTGCGATTGTAGACGGCGGCTTAGACATGGTAGTAAACCCCGGTTCGGAGCCGGCAAAAATTCCTTGTAACGGGGGCAACCAACCTTCGGTGGGAACTTGTTCGGCGGGCTCGGAAGTGGTTGGTATTTCGGTAGATGTTCCGACTCCGGGCCGCTATAAGTTTTGTTCGTCCTTCGGACACGAAGCCGGAATAAGTGTGAGTTCGGTAAGTAGAACAGCGTTTACTTTGGAAGAGTGGCAAACCGACATTTCGTCAAAAATTCAAGACGGAACCGAGCGAGTTCAAAACATGCTATCTTGGAACTTTGCTACTAACAACTTAGGAATGGCTTGGGCTACTAAGGTTTGTAGTGATTTTACTTTTTCAAGTCCGGGGGAAAAACTTGTTCTCTTATTATACGAACACGCTGCGGGGGGAACTGTAACGGGGAACTTCCTTTTAGGCGACCGAAGTGCGGCGAATGGACAACGTGACATAAATTGGACCGTTGAAAAATTAGACGAACAAAAACCAACGCCTGTTTTTACAGACTTGGAAAGTAGTTTGGACTCTAAAGTTTTAGGTCAAAAAGGCTTAGGGGAAAAAGTTTGTTATGGGCAAATTTTAAACACCGGAACACCGGCCCTTGGAGTCCATTCAAGTGATTGCGTTCAATCCGTCACGGACAACGGGGTCGGGGACGTAACTGTTAATTTCTCCGCGAGTTACTATAACAACGCGGCTAATTGCGTAGCCACGGCCGACTCTTTTTCATTTTCAAGATCGGCAATGGTTTCAAGCATGACCGCATCAAGTTTTAAGGTAACAACCTTTTTTACAAACAGTATAACCGCGACCGACGTTGCGTTTAGATTTTTTTGCATAGGGGAATAATATGAAACTATTAATTATTGCAATCTCGCTACTAACGTTAAACGCCTTTGCGGTTGAGAATTGGTTCCCGGTCAGTAAGTCCGGGGCCAAAACCGTTTATATGAAAAAAGCAGACTGCGAGGCAACCGAGGGCCAAGCTTGTTTTGATATAACCGGCAAAGACATTCGTTACCACGACATTCAAACGGTTCAAGTTGACGATGAAACAAACCCAATTTGGAAAGCTCCGTATAAGTCGGCAAGTTGTGACGATCAAGAAGACTGCATGGCAAAAATTGCAACGGCAACTCAAGACGACCCGTGTGATTCGGGGGACACCTATAAGTCTGAAAAAAATGCGGTCCTTCCGGGGTACACTTACTATTGCACAAAGCTTGAAGGTTATGCCCAAATAAATGTTCAAAGCCTTGTTGAAAACAGCACAAATAAGGCGGCGGTTGAAGCGGCCGACGCTGCGGAAACAACTTTGAACTCTCAGCTTGCGGCGAAATACAAAGACATGGCTTTTGGTAAAAGAGTCATAGCACTTTTTACTTTAAAGTCCGATGCTAAGTCTTTGTCTTCAACCCAACGGGCTCAACTTGCAAACGACTTTGAAACAATCAAAAGGCTTTTGGAAGCGGGCTCAATTCAAGCGGCAAGAGACACTATGGCGAGCATTACACCGGACGGAACTCTAGTAACTGCTCAAGATAAGACCGACGTTTTAGCCGAATTAGACTCGTATTTAGCACCTTAAAGGGGGGGTTTTTATGTCATTTTTAACTGAATTAATAGCCTACGTTTCAACTCACGGCCCGGTATTTGTCGCGGCCGTTTTAGCTCTTTTGGCTTTTGCGGAGCTTGTGGTTCGATTAACCCCTACGGAAAAAGACGACGGAGCGGTTGAACGTATTGGTAAAAAGGTCCGTAAGTGGGTCGACATGCTAGA
>Ga0180438_10003950_pt1 | contig 21819 bp, 28 predicted proteins | sample SS_ome_12_FD_132455 | JGI IMG/M metagenome (GOLD analysis project Ga0180438, IMG submission 132455) | Hypersaline lake sediment archaeal communities from the Salton Sea, California, USA - SS_3_D_2 metaG | ecosystem: Environmental > Aquatic > Non-marine Saline and Alkaline > Hypersaline >...
AATCCGTCACAATTCTGAATGACCAGTGTGCCCGCCAAAGTAACAGGAGCCGTAGCACCGCATAGCGGCTCCACGGGCACAGCCGTTGGAATTCCCTTCCGGGCCGTTTGCATCATGAAACTTCCGTACTTACTGTCCAACCGAAGCGGACTGATACTACAAGCAATCATTGAAAGAAACGGCCTCTCTCGGAGGGCTTCAGGACTACCGGCTATTTTTTCGGCTATCGTGATTACATCATCGATACCCTGAGAGGTGTAAACACCCCCCATAATGTGTTTTGACGTGTATTTTAATCCCGCATAAAAACGATTGATGTCCACATGTTCGACAGCGATTTCATTGGGATACGTAGGGAGAAGCATAAAATGGATGTGCTCCATCTTATCCACGATACGGATGATGTCTATCAAATCGCTCATACTGGCAGACCGCTGAACATCACCATCATAATCGATGACATTTAGCGCTGTACCTCCCGTGCCAAAATAAACGTTTCCGGTACCCAGTGTCATATCATTCTCTGAATCGCGTCCGTAAAGCTTCAAATGAGGAGGAACCGTTGAGATCAACTCCTTGATCAGCGATTCCTTGATCTGGACCGTGCGATTCTCCCGGTCAACCACCGCCCCGACTTCTGCAAACAGATTTAAGGCTTCCGGCACATGGACTTCAAAGCCTACTTCTTCCAGCACGTGCATGCTGGTCTCATGGATCTTCTGAATTTCTTGAGTAGTGAGGGGGTGATATTGTACTGACTTGGGTTGAACATTTAAATTTAATAATTTTTTTCGTTCATTTTTATCCTGAATTATGTCCTCCTATACTTACAAGTAACATTCGTGCAATTGAGACAAGCATTTCCATTCAATTTCAATGCATTCTTTTTACCAATACCGATGACACCCGATACCGACTTACGTGGCTGCATGAATAATTCGGGGCTCAGGGAAACATCCAGCTTTTCTGCAGGAAGCAATCTGAAGAGTTTTAACTGTTCTTTCAAAGGCCAGTCACAATAACCCGGACTGTACCGTAAGGTAGTGCCTTCATCCCCGTCGATCTCAGCTTCAATAGTATCTGCCAGACTGCCAACAGAGGATTCCACAGCAACAGAAGCTGCTGCATCCAAGATGAGGCCAAAATGGGGCTCTTTTTTCATGACTCTATGAATAATCTGATCAACACCATCGCCGATAGTTGCCAAAAAGAGGGCAATTTTTCGGCATGGCTTGAGAATTCTAGAAAGGTTTCGACTCTTCAGGCGCGTTCCATCATTCAGTTGGATGACACCGTTTACTCTCTTGAGAGGTAAAATCTTAAAGATGGCTCGAGGTTCGGCATGGTGGTGTATTATATCTAAAGCGCGGTCGAGTTCTGATTTCGTCCTCGCTGAAATTCTACTTTGTCGGCGCCCACCGAGTTTTTTCAGTATGGGATCTTTACTAATCAAAAGAGGAGGTTGTATCTCGATGGTGTTCACGATGTATTACTCCGGTTGATAGATCCACTTTCCAATCATAGAGAACTAGTACTGATCTATGGACGCGTCGGTTACGTATTGTACACCAATGAGATCGATGATATGATTCAGGGCCGAATAGATACCAAAAATTTCTGTCGGTTGAAGGTCTTTCAATCCATTCATCAACTTTTCTTCAATGGGATCGGACAATCGTGCACTGAGTTCCTTCCCTTTTTCCGTTAAAACAATAAGTGTCTTCCTTCTGTCTTCTTTTATGGGAGTTCTTTTTGCCAATCCCCTTTCTTCCAATCGATCGATGATGCCGGTCATGTTAGCGGGTGTCATGTTTAATATACGGCTCAAACTCGCCGATGAATAGGATTCCGTTGCATGAAAGAGCGTTTTCATCACGAGACTCTGGGGTCCGGTTATGCCAAACCGCTTGATCATCTGCCGAGAATCGAGGTAAATCAGACTGACAATCCGCCTCAAAGCCCATACGATTTTTTTAACGCTGTTTTCGAACTCATTGTCCATGGTTGCAACCTATGTGTTAGTAACACAACTCATAAGATAATAATTAAAGCTTTAATTGTCAAGGTTTAAATTATTTATATTTTAATTATTTAAACTTTAACAATAAACAAATAATATAAGTCTGGATTGATGACACTTTAGGGACGGATATAATCTATTGAAATTAGATAAACACAGGAAATATTATATCGCAATAGCTTTTAAATATAAGTCTTATAACTATATTGTATCCCACAATTTTAAAAAATATCGATCCAAACGGCGATGCCCCGCATGATCATCTCCACAGAGACCGTGCCTACAAAAAGGGCTGTTATTCTTCCTGTAATCTCAATGTACCGTTGAACCAAAGGTTCACTACGCGGTCGAACATAATCATGTAACCTTTTTAAGCTCAACATAATGACAACCGTAAGGAATACGGCTAAAAGTATGGCTGCGCATGCTGTAGGTACATCATGGCGTCTTCCCACGATGACACTCGCACTGATGGTGCCCGGTCCGATGAGCACTGGCATGGCAATGGCTCCGGCCAATTGTTCAGAGTCGCCCCTCAAAACTTCGATAGCTGCGTCTCCGCGTAGAACAAATTGAATACCGATTAGAAGAAAAACAACGCCTCCGAAAATCTGAAACGAGGCGAATCTGGCATGAACAATATCCGAAAACACGGCATCACCAAGAACAGCAAAAACAAAAAACACGATGAGGCTGATCAAGGCAGCCCGTATTAAAACACGGGAGAAGCGGATAAAATCCAGCTTCTCCACCACATCCCTGAGGTATACGATGACCAGAAACGGATTCAGGAGGACCAGCAGGAGGATCATCGATTTTAAGTAATCCATCAACCGATTAACATTCCTATTTTATTTTCATCATAACCGCCAAATACATCGGCTGCAATGCAAATATCAATTTATGCCTCATAAGCCTGAGTTCCGTATCGCTTAACCACCTTTTCAATTTTTTTAAGGATAGTCTGTGTAGATGGATCTTTCTTATTCGACTTATCTTCTGACCGTGAAGAAGCACATCGGGAATGCAGGTAGCGCCTCTGAACAATTCAATGGGATAGAGTACGAAAAAGTTGCCTTTGGGCCGTAATATCCGGTTGATCTCTTGGATGCTTTTCTGAACAGAGGGCAAATGCTCTAACAGGTGAGAACATATGACCACATCAAAATCATTCTCTTTAAAGGGCAGCTGCATGGCATCGCCACAGACATAATTACCTTCAATTCCGGTTTCATTCAATTGATCCAGATTGATATCAAGACCATAGACCTCTCGACATTGGGACGAGAGGAGTTTTTGGAGCATGCCGCCCGAACATCCGATATCGAGGACACGTTTATGCTTCCAAGATTTTATCGCTTTATCGATATTTGACAACCTTTTTTTCATCGTCACCCTTCGAAACCAATTTTCCTGACCTACTGCAAGTTTATAGTTTTGATCGTATTTAAATCCCATAAAACAGTAACCGTCCTTCCCTGGCCTTTTTAATACATGTGAAATATTTCGATCACTCCCGGCAAATAGAATGACTTAGCCATTCGTTTACCTCAGCCATCCTAGAGGAAACACGAATGTCGACACCGCGGCTGCTCAAGCACTCCTGCACGAATCGGCCCATGACCAGTGAGCGTCCATCTGACACTACGATGTATATTCTATTCAAAGGTTTGTATTGAAATGAGGTGACATATTTCGCAATACCAAAAATTTCAAATAGATTAATATCACATTCGACGCCCTGCATGTCGATGAAGACTGGAAGATCTTTCATGGATTTATAATTGTCAATCAGAATGTGAATGAATGACTTACAATCGCGGAAAGCCATCTTCCCAGTAAGAATGATTTTAACATATCCCTCGTCGATGCATGTTGTATTTCTGATTTTCATATTATATTTTTCTTTCTATTGTACGGTTGGTAATATGGGTAGAGGTTGAATCTTTACGCCAACATAATACATGACGATACCTAAAATCAACAGAACGATGAGCACCCAAAAAAATGAGCCCAATGCAGCTCGAGTCACATTTACTTTTTCTGCGTCTTCATCCTGTTTCCGTAAACGTCGTCTATTCTTTTGAGTCTTTATGGCCAACATCAGCAACACGAAAATCAAACTGGCGAGAAAAAAGGGGAGCCAGTGTACATTCCAAACCGAAGGTCCCACAGGAGTGATCCAGACGCCACCTAACCAAGCTCCGAGAAAAACGAGTATAAAAAAAAGGATACTGAGCATTGGATATTGGCGCCGCAGTACAAACCGATAGATAGCTGTCATGAACAAAGCCAAAATCAATGTGAGGCATAGATGCAATAAAAACATGAACAGAACCTACCCGTTGATGAACAATCATATCTCAAGATATATTTTACCATTTACTTCTTCATTAGGGTTATGAATTTTCTTAAAGATGCTATCCGACGATATTGAAAGTTGTTTATTTTGCATGGCTTCGGCCAATGCATGGATTGTCTTGGCTATTTTCATTTGAATGCTGTCAGATAGGTCCGATACATTCACAAATTCAAGTTGCATATATTTAAACGCCTCCTCATACTAAATATTTTCGTAACTTCCTACTGCGTGACTTATGTTTCAATCGCCTGAGGGCTTTTTCCTTGATCTGACGAACCCTTTCTCGTGTTAATCTGAGTTCATCACCGATCTCTTCTAATGTAAAAGCGCGCTTGAGTCCTAAACCAAAATAATATTTAATGACCAACGCCTCTCTTGGTGAAAGGGATTCCAGAACGCTTTGGATCTCTCCTTTCAACGATTCGTCGTCCAGTCGACTGTCCGGGAGCATTTGTTCATCATCGTGAATAATGTCCAAAAGTCTATGACTCTCACCAGTACTGATGGGCGCTTCGAGGGAAAGATGTCTGCCAGAGACTTCGATGGTATTGAAGACTTCATTGGTCGGTATATCCAGTTCTTCCGCTATTTCATGAGTATTTGGTTTTCTTTCCAATCCTTTCTCGAGGTTATCTCGCACTCTACGTATACGATTGATCGCTCCGACCCTGTTCAATGGGAGGCGTATCACCCGTGATTGCTCAGCCAGAGCCTGGAGTATGGTCTGCCGTATCCACCAGACAGCATAAGAGATAAATTTAAATCCCCGTGTTTCATCGTATCTTCTGGCTGCCCTGATAAGTCCGATATTGCCTTCATTGATCAAGTCACTCAGAGGAAGTCCTCGATTCTGGTAATCCTTTGCCACACTCACGACAAATCGAAGGTTCGCCCTGGTCAATTCTTTTAAGGCATCTTCATCTCCTTTTGCAATTTCTTGGGCAAGACGGATCTCTTCTTCGGCCTTCAACGTAGAGTAATTACCTATTTCCTTAAGGTATTGTTCGAGGGACTGTTGTGGTCTGTTCCTGTACTTGGTAATCATAGAACGGTTTTAACCTCATGACTATTGTTAATTTTGGTCAACGAATCGATAAGAAAATATAAATGCAGAAATAATTTGATACTTTTTATCTTAATTTTTAATTATTTCGAGAAGTTCGATGTCAAATTCCAATTTTTTCCCTGCGAGGGGGTGATTCGCATCCACCGTTACCGTTGTATTATTCATCTCCGTTATCCTTACTCTTGTCTTTTCACCTTCTCCCCACCTCATTACCAACTCCATGCCGATTTTAGGGTCGATTTGTGGTGGAATACTTTTCTTGTCCACTTTAATAGTAAGCCCCTCCTTGTAAGGGCCAAAAGCCCTTTTCGGAGGAAGGTCCAGCTTTTTTTTCTCACCAGGAACCATTCCGATAATTGCCTCTTCCAGCCCACGAATTAATTTTCCCTGTCCAATGGTTATCTCCAAAGGTTCTTTATTTTTTGTGGTACCAAAAATTTTCCCATCCTTGAATTTAGCTGCAACATGGACTTTAACCTTATCGCCTCGTTTTGCTTCTGACATAGTCTTCCTCTTATTATTCTATTCCATGAATTATATTACTTTTCATTGATTCAAATGCATTGCTGACCACCGTATAGAGATTATCATCTATTTTATTATCCGCCGGTTTTTGGAAAACCACGATATCCTCTTTATTGGAGAAACCGATCTGAATTTTCACACTATAAGGATTATCCTTTTCTTTATCCAAATCATGCTTCTCCACGATGACTTGACATCTATTAATAGTGTTGCATAAAGGGGTGATCTTGCGCATTTTTTCTTTTAACAATCGCTCAAGACCTCTTGCCCGGGGAACATTTCGAAATTCGACTTCTAATGGAACATACATATCTTACATGCCCTCTCTATAGTAGTATTGGAAATTTTCGAGTAATTATTTATAACTGCCTTTCACTCATTTTCCAAGTCCGATGTAAATCCGCTTTTAAATCATCATACGTCGCAGTCATTCCATGCCGGGCCTCTTTCTCGATTTCACCATACATTTGCATCAGTTCATCTATTCTTCTTCGGATTCGATCGTGTTTCCATTGTAGCTCGTCTACGTGCTCAGATAAATTCTGACTATCATTATTTTCTGTTATTTTTTCCCCTAAACGTTCGATCTTCACTTGTGCTACTTTGAGTTTCATTTTCATATTTGAAACCCAATCGTCTGTTCCATTGGCATTCTTTTCCATAGTTTTTACTGCTTATTTCCTTATTTTTAATGTGGAAAAACCAAGCAATCATAACTCCTATCAGAACGAGAGATAACAACATCCCTATTAAGATTCAGATAGACCATGTACAACCCACACTTGATGTAACCCACATTAATACGTTCGCCCTATATAAAGACCATTATTCACCCTACCGCAGTACAGACATGACCAAAGAGAAAAAGGAATCATGATCAGGCTATGGTGAACTGCACCACAATAAATGCTACTGACTTCCTTTTTCCTTTAATATTCATTATCTATCACACTAGAAAAATGTATTACTCTATTTTTAGAAGTTCAAACTTGCGTAATACCGATTTCTCCATCAACGGATAATTTGCATCAATGGTTACAGAAGATGCTGTGATCTCAATTTTTTTCCAATTAGTTGCATAAATCGTTACAGTACCCCATAGTTGTGTTTTTTTCATCCCGATGAACCGTTTAAGAGTCCATTGTTACGCTTTTGATAAGCAGAGACGAGTATTTTTTCACCGGCTTTTTTAAATCTCACAGTGATCTTTTTGAAATTTCCAGATACAGACTTAGATTTACGAACGATCCTTCCCTTCTCCTCGAATTCGGGATGATAGATCGTTTGCCCAACCCTAAAGTCTTTCTCAGGCTGATATTCTATGATTTTTTCATTAATAAGGATTGATTTACGCAGTTTTTTTTGACGTGTTTCCCTGGTTCCATCGTTTTTTAGTGTCATATCACATGGCTCCATTTTTCACGGATTAATAAATCAATAACAACAGAGGCATCTTTGGGATGATGAAGAAAGGCGGATGCTCCTGCCTGAAGAATTTCCGCTTTCATCGCCTGATTATCGAAACTGATAACGATGATGGGCATAATCATTTTCAAATCTCTGATACTTAAAACCAATTCTAAAGCATCCCATTGTGGTAAGTCAAGTTCGGTGATAACGCCGTCTACGGTGTATCTTTTAATCTTCTCAAATGCATCGCTTCCATTGCTTGCCGTATCGATATGAAATCCTTGTGTCCCCATGATGAAAATTAAATCATCTCGGAATATGGATGCCTTCATGGCTAGTAAGATATTTTTATCATTCATGGATTATGTATCCTTGTATTTTCATGTTGTAAAGTAACTTACGCAAATAATATTCCAACAAACAGATTTTAAAACAAAAACACCTAACAGCAAGAATAAACCCATACCTTTTTAAAGGTAAATATCGGCTCTATGATAATGATATTAATATAATTATGAGATTTTATGAATTGATGAAAATGGAAAATGATGCAATTTACTTATAAAGAAAATTTTTGATTATAGCAGTTGATATATTGATAAGATGTGTTTGTATACAGAAAAGGAAGGTCAGTGTGCACATATTTTACACATAATAAAGTATTGATTCGGGAGAGTGCAATATATGCACATATTGTATTCACACAGGGATATTTATGTGCATATTTTTCCCATAATCACATTAAACCGTGAATTCGAAGTTTATTGTATAATGCCCGGCGGCTGATTCTCAATATCTCGGCCGCTTTTTTTCGATTTCCCTTTGTTAATGCCAGGGTTTTTTCAATGATGATTTTTTCTGATTCAGTAAGGGACGACCCGATGGGTATAATAATATCCTCGAGTTTTTTTATAGATGTGCGAACGCGTTCCGGTAAGTCTTTATAATCAATGGTCTTGCTCCTGGTAATTAGCACAGCCCTCTGAATGATGTTCTTCATTTCACGCACATTACCCGGCCAAGGATAATCCATCATCGCATCCATTGCATTCTGATCGATTCCATTTAAATTCTTGTTAAATCTTTGACACGCATAAAAGAGAATTTCATCGGCAAGGATGGGGATGTCATCTCCTCTCTCTCGCAGAGGGGGAAGACTGATGGTAAAAACACTCAATCGATGGAAAAGATCTTCCCGGATGATATGTTCATCACCTACGTCTATATTCAAGAGATCTTCATTGCTTGCTGCGATTATTCTTACATCAACATCAATAAATTTTCTTCCTCCTATTCTTTGCATTTTTTTCGTCTCCAACACCCGCAACAAACTGATTTGTGTCTTTGCATCCATGCTGCTGATTTCATCGAGAAATATCGTTCCGCCATCGGCCTGTTCAAATTTACCTGGCTTTGTTTCAGTTGCTCCGGTAAAAGCCCCCTTTTGATGTCCAAAAAGTTCACTGGCCACCAGTTCACGAGAAATAGCCCCCGTATTGACTGGAATAAATACACCTTCGACCCGAAAACTGCGCTTATGAATAGACTGAGCAACCAATTCTTTGCCTGTTCCACTTTCTCCCAGAATGAGTACAGTCACATCGCTGGCAGCCGCTTCTTTGATCCGCCGAAAGACCAGTTTCATCTGGGGACATTGGCCAGTCAGATTATCAAATTTTGGTACTCTTTTAATCAGGTTATTATTCACTTTTTTCATCTTTAAAGAACACCTTGATAAAAATGATCGTCTTTCTAAATATATAAAATTGATGATGGGAAGACAAGGCGTCAATTCAAATTTTTATTAAATTATTCTTCTTCAATATCATAGAACCAAAGAGACAGCGCAGAGAACAAGAATTGGCATCAAAAATGAGAAATCAAATTCGAAAGTAGACACAGGTTTTGTTGAGTAATTATTTATGAAAATGTCAGGTATATAGTGATAATCAGGAATAGTAAAAAGAGTAGTCAACAATATCGACTTAATCTTACCACTCATATCTCTGAATAGCAATTCAGTAATTAAACGTGCCCAAAAAAGTACTAAAACATACTAAAATAGACTAATCTGTTGAGGCGTATGAAGACAATAAAAGGGCCTGTAGTGTATTTGTAACTAGTGATTTTACAGGCCATTAGAACAAGTCGGGGCGGAGAGATTTGAACTCTCGACCTCATGAATCTCAGCTATGATTTTTTATATTAGATATAACCCCGCTAAGTTATCAAACATCGAATCGAGATATTAAATCAATGACAGAAAAGCGTCCCCGTGGGGACGCCAAACCTATCATTGCTGCCAAAACGGCAGTTATGATTTCAAAGTTGTTCTATTCACTTTCCCATACTCTTCCCTCACCATCTCATCATTCGGCCTGCAATAGACCATAGTCGCTTTTAATGTCTTATGACCGACCTGTCTTTGTACTATAGGTACTGGCAATTTGTGTATATGAATATAGTGCATACAATGCGTATGCCTCAATGAATGGACTGTAAATTTCCTTAATCTCCTGCCTAATTTATCAAATCCATACTCACGATCAAGGTTACTCTTTTGTATGTACTTTTGAAAAATCTGGCGAATTCGGTTTTCTGTCATATGAGAGGTCCGATAATCGCATGATCGAAGCAGATAATCCTCTGGCTTATTTATTTTCTCACTTCGCTTGGCCATCCTTATTTCCTGCCTCAGCAATGTTTTCACATCGTTCATCAATTCTACAGGGATATAACTGGTCCTGGCTTGTTTCATCTTTGTGTTCTCAGCAGGAAAGAATATTGAGCTATTATTAAAATCCAGATGCTTCAGTTGTATCTTTACCAATTCTCCAACTCTACATCCCGATTCGTACAATAACCTCATCATCAGCTTATTCTTGAAATCATCGATAACTCCCAAGAACTTCTGCCATTCGATTAAAGTCATAAATCTGAAAGTTTCTCCAGAATTCTCGTATTTTGAAATATGTTTCACATTTGTGTTTTTGGCTTGTTTTTCTCTTCTTTTTTCGGCGTAATCATCCCTCATTTTATAAAAATGTTTTAGATATGTGTCCTAATGTGAAATGTGTATTTAAACCTTTCGATTTATTCCATAGCGGAAAAGTGAGAGTTGCCTAAAGGACAACCCCGGCTGTAACATTTATAAAGATATAATATTTTATAATAATAAAACTAAAAGGGAGGTCTCTTTAAAATGAATATTGTCTCAATAACCGGCCGTTTGGTCCGAGATGCCCATCTCAATGGGTCTGGAGATAGGCGAGCCATGAAATTTACTGTTGCAGCTAATTCTGTATATGATGCTAATACCAAGAAAGAACGCACTGAATTCGTTCCATGTGTCTACTTCAATCCTGCAGAAAAACTGCATAAATTACTCTCAGCTGAAGGAAAAGGTAAACTGGTCGAGCTTCAAGGAAATATCGTTACAAGTTCATTTGAGAAAAATGGATCTCTAATATGGGCAACTGAGGTAAGAGTGAATCCGAGTGGTTTTCAGTTTTTGCCTTCGGGAAAAGGGAAGTATGAAAAGAAAATTTCTGAATGTTCGACAGGACAGCTTCAGCCCTGAATCTCTACTCGTTACTAATTACGCAACTGTTTATAACCAAAGTAACCAAAAAAATGTCTTAGTTTCAATAGTAAATCTGTCTAAATTACTCTGAACAACTCTAATTCTAACGACAAAAATACCTCAACACATGCAGATCCTAATAACGGTCATTCAAGGATATCTATTTTCCGATTTAGCAACTCATGTTTAAGATCATTTTAAAATTATTACTTATTTTTCCTATTTTCATCGAAAAAACAATTATGAAGAGAATTCAATAACCGCTTTTATTACTCCATCACGATAATTAGCAACTGTTTCAAAAGCATTTTCAACTGAATCTAGATCGAATACATGAGTCACAAACAGGCTTGCATCAAATTTCTTATTTTTAAGATGGTCTATTGCTTTTTTAAAACATTGGTTCTGTCGTCTTACATTAAGAATTTTAATTTCTTTTCTTCGTAGTTCATGTATATTAAAATAAACTTGGTCAACCCCAGGAATTCCTACGATAATTAATGTGCTCCCCGGCTTTAATAGTTGAACAGATTGGGTCAATGCCTCCTGATCTCCACAACATTCGAACACAGCGTCCAATCCATCAGGTTCTTTTGATAAAATTTTTTCAACGATATCCAATTCATCTGGATTCCCTCCCCAAATTGCCTCAAATTGTTTTGAAACTTGAATCCGATGATTAATCTTATCTGTAATATAGATGGACATAATTCCATTAGTCTGTGCCTCCATAAGAACGCAAAGGCCGATAGGGCCGACTCCGAGAATGGCTATCTTTTTAATTCCTGGATCCTTGAGCAATTGAAAAGCCTGAACAGCAATCGATAATGGTTCAACGATGATTGCTGTTTTAAGATCAAAAGCGGGTACTAATCGGTAACAACATGTCTGTGGCATCACAATGAATTCCGACAAAGCACCCTCCAGTTGACCCGGATTTCCCATGGATTGTACGCTTCGGCAAGTATGAAATCGCCCTTGTTTGCACTGGTCACAAACATTACAATGAGTAACCGGATCAACAACGACAAGATCGCCTTTACAGAAAGATGTTACACTTTTCCCAACTTCTTCTACTCGACACACGCATTCATGGCCTACAGTGAAGGGATATTCAATGACTTGATCACCAATGCGCCCCTCTTTGTAATAATGTATGTCTGAGCCGCAAATACCAACAAGGCATACTTTTAAAAGAATGTCATCGTCTTTTTTCAATATTGGACGTTCAACATTCTTTATTTCAAACTTACGGCGACTTACTAACGATACATTCTTCATTGAATAATTCCCATTTATACAATTCGTTCATTGGTTACTGGATCGAAAAAATAAATTTTATCAAGATCGAAGGCGATTTCAATTCTTTCCCCGATATCAAACAACTTTACCGGGGGCATTCTCATACAATAACTGTGACTCCCATCACTAAAATATAAGAAGATCTCATTCCCAACGGGTTCAATAACATCGACAATAATTTTCTGAGATTCGCTGAATAAACCAGTCCTCAACATTGATTTCACTCTTATATTCTCAGGCCGAATGCCAAAAATAACATCATTTCTTGAATATGTTTTTAAGTTACTTCCCAATTTATCAGGAAGAGTGAATTCAAATAATTTTGATTTGAATTTTACTGTTTTATCCAAAATTATTTTTCCATGAAAAAAATTCATCGAAGGGCTTCCGATAAATCCCGCTACAAATCGGTTTATGGGATCGTTGTAGAGATTTAATGGCGAGTCGGTCTGTTGTATAATCCCATTATTGAGAATAACTATTTTACTTCCCATCGTCATGGCTTCTACCTGATCATGTGTTACATAAATCATTGTCGTCTCTAATTGATTATAAAGACGATTGATTTCTATACGCATTTGGACTCGAAGTTTTGCATCAAGGTTTGAAAGTGGCTCATCAAAAAGGAAAACCTTCGGTTTTCTGACTATTGCCCTCCCAACAGCTACTCTCTGCCTTTGTCCTCCGGATAGCTCTTTTGGCTTTCGATCTAAAAGATCTTGAATGTGTAAAATATCGGCTGCTTCTTGAACACGTTTCTTGATTTCAATCTTCGAGACTTTACGAAGTTTTAGTCCAAAAGCCATATTATCATACACGGTCATGTGCGGATACAAGGCATAATTCTGGAACACCATAGCAATATCACGATTCTTAGGTGGCACATGATTGACTGGTTGACTGGCAATATAGATTTTTCCGACTGTAACCTCTTCTAATCCAGCAATCATTCTAAGGATAGTTGATTTACCACATCCAGAAGGCCCAACTAGAACAACAAATTCCTTGTCGTCAATCACCAAACTCGCATTATCAATGGCTTTCACTTGATTACCATAAATTTTTGTGACGTTCTTTAACTCAACTGAAGCCACTTCGAACTCCTTTAAATATGATTTTGTACGGTCGATAATCGAACAAGCTTAATGCATAACAATTACTTATTACAAGAGGGATGCATTTCTTTTATACCATCAATATAGAAAGCTACCCACTGGGCCAACCGCTTCCCCAATCTTTCGCAAGCATCCCTATCCTTTTTTTGTTTTGGCTTCCCCGCTATTACAGCTCCATAATGAAGCGTCATTCGATCAGCCACATAATCTGGTACTCCAAAAACAAGAAAGCCAAAATTCATAAGTACCGTCAATAGAGAAAGACACGTCAATTCAGAACCACCTCCCCAGCCACCGGATGAGGAAAATGCGCACCCAATCTTTCCGTCTATTTTACTCCATAATGGCTGGAGCTCCACATCCCAAAACCGTTTCATTTTCCAGGATAACACACCCATATTGGTAGGGCTGCCGATAGCGACGCCATCACACCAGATTATATCTTCTTTGCTTGCTTCATCAACTGATAAGATCTTTACTTCAGTCCCAGAAATTTGATCCGCTCCTTTTGCTACAAGTTCCGCCATTCGCTTCGTGTTGCCTGTCGCGCTATCAAACAGCACCAATACCTTCCCCATCACAAACTCCTACTCACAAGGATTAATCATATCTCTGTTCAATCTGTCCTTTCGAAATATATCGAAGTACCAGATTGGGTAAATCTTGGGTGGAGCACTTACTTTATTCAATTCATCCATTTCTTCGACAGATAGTTCCCAATCACATGCTGCAAGATCGTCCAAAAGCTGCTGTTTGGTCCTTGCTCCAATGACTACAGATGTTACTCCAGTTTTTCTTAATAAATAATTTAAAGCTATTTGTGGAACAGATACACGACGTTTCTCACTGATCCGCAGACACGTATCAATGATTCTGTATCCTTTTTCAATATCAAGAGGTAAAAGATCTTCCATTGAACGGATTCGAGTTCCTTCAGGCCATCTATTCGAACGATACTTTCCAGTCAGAAAGCCTCCATGAAGAGGACCCCACGGCAAAATTCCAAGACCCTGGTCTAAACAGGCTGGTACTAACTCAAGTTCAAGATCGCGGCCCACCAATGAGTAGTAGGCTTGCAGGCTTACAAACTTCTCCCAAGAAAATATATCACAAATGGAAATCGCCTTTATCAATTGCCATCCAGTAAAATTTGAACAACCAATATATCTTATCTTGCCTTGTTTGACGAGTAAATCGAGTGTGCCCAGAGTCTCTTGAAGCGGAGTGACGAAGTCGTATGAATGAATCTGGTAGAGATCTATATAATCGGTCCCCAATCTCTTCAGGCTTGCCTCACATGCCTCTATAATCCTCTTCCGGGATAATCCATCGCCGTTTGGGTCGGGATTCATCCTGAATCCACACTTTGTTGCAATGATCGTATTTTTTCTTTTTCCCTTCAACGCCTGTCCGAGTATCTTTTCAGACTCACCTTCAGAATAGACATCGGCTGTGTCAAAAAAATTCACTCCCCTGTCGTAGGCTATGTCTACCAATTCTTTTGCTTGCTGGAGGTTTTGACTCCCCATCTGCTTCCATTTTCCAGTACCACCGAAAGTCATTACGCCAAAACAGATTTCAGAAACACGAATACCGGATGATCCAAGAAATCGATATTTCATTGACTGCGTTCCCCATTTCTATCGTGCCATCTTTTGCCTATCTAATGATTGCAGTAGTATATTCGCTTTACGAGCGGCTACATCCAGCATGAAATTTGGATCCATATCCCCTACTATAGTCTTTTCTACGGCTTCAGCAATAAGTTGATTAATCTCGATACGATAATAGTCTATTGTTTCCCTTCCTCTTCCGATCTCCATTTGCTCAATAAATGCCCGATGATGTGGGTGATTATTCAGATAATCCTGATAATCACTCAAGTTGAGAACCGATCGGCGAACTGGCAAATAACCCGATTCCATCGAAAAACGCGCCTGAATATCGGGTCTTAAAATCCATTTAATGAAAGTCCACGCCTCTCTTGGATGAGCACTTTGTTTAAACACGGCCAGATGTTCACCGGCCAAGTAAGTGGCTTGACACACGGGTCCTGCAGGGAGAGGGGCCACCCCCCAATCCATCTGTTTCATACGTCTGTAACGAGGTAGATTCCACGGGCCATCCATGACCATTGCTAAAGACTGTGAGGCAAATCCCAGATCATGGGCTAAAGAGAATCGGTTCAATTGTAATCTCTGATATAACGTTTTCCAAAGCGTCAATGCCTGTATGCCGGATTCACTATTAAAAAGGACTTTTGTTTGTTCTTCATTGACCAACGTGCCACCAGCCTGCCAAACAAATGGCGACCATTGGAGCACCATCCAAATACTCAACGCACCGGATGCAGGAAAAACAGGCACATAAAATCCGTACTGATCAAAATACCCATCCCCATCTTTATCGACAGTCAGTCTCACTGAAAAATCGACCAATTCGTCCCACGTTCTTGGGGGCATATCGGGATCGAGGCCGGCCTCTCTGAAGAGATCTTTATTATATAGTAATGCCAGGGTTGTGGCTTCCATGGGAAGAGTATACAATGTGCCTTTATAAGATCCAGAACACAACAAATGGGAGTAGATATCCTCCATGATCTCAGCCGACAATCCATCGGGGTCTTTGATAAAATGATCCATGGGATAAATGGCATCCGCAGTGACTAACTTGTCAAGAAAATCAGAATGGACCCACGAAATATCCGGAGTGGTGCCGGACTGAATGGCTGTAATCAACTTCTGTATAAGGGCATCCCCCGTGGGTACATATTGTGCTTTGATACGTATGTTTGGGTATTCAGCATGAAAATCCTCAATTAGATTATTCAATGCTGGCAAAGATGATGCGACAAAGCTATGCCAAAAGACAATTGACACTATCTCTTCGATTGTATCGGTCTGTCTACGACATTGAGTTAAATTAAAAAAAAAGATTATAATTATAAAACGAAAAGTACAATGAAATTTCATTTTAACAATCCATCTCCTTATAGATTCCAATCGAACAAATTTTAAAACACACTTAAATATTCACTAAAAAAGTGTTCTTCATCAACTTCATTTGCAATCTCATGATGTCCATTCTGTGCCGATTGCCAGTATGTTTTTCCTATGCATTCTTTCATGTCGAGCTCTATTCGCACATTTCCTCTCTCGAAACTGCAAATATCTTTGTTGAATATCGTCGTTGCCGCCAGTGGATCGTGGAATGTTGTGCCATCCCATTCTTCGAACCAGACCGATGAGAAATCAAGAATGGGTGCGAATAAATCAATTCGAGAGAAAACTTTTCGAAACCGTTTCGCATCCATAGTTACCGAGGTCGTCACATCCAAACCGACTGAACAAAGAACTTTCACATCGGCCTGATATACGATGTGCGTCGCATGCGGATCGCCCATAGCATTCCATTCCACATGTCCGAGTTTAGGGAGTAATCGATGAAAATAGCCGCACATCAACGTTAATCCTTTCAGCAATGAGGGAATCTCAGGATCGACCGAGAAGAGCAGCCCGATGTTTGTCAAGGGACCGATGGTAAGTAACACAATCTCATGTGGATGAGCTCGAATTGTCCTCCTTAAGAATTCAATAGCCTCGCCGCGAGGAAAAGACGTTTTATGTTTCCATGTTTTTAAAGCAATGGCTTGAGCTGCCACTTTTTGTTGTTGCGGTACGAGAATCGGGGATGAACAGCCAGGATAGATGGGTATGTATTTCCCTGCACGCATACAAATTGCGCTGGCAAGCATCGCTCTTTTTACAGGCTCACCCGTAACCGTCGTAATCCCCAATAAATCACATCGCGTATTTGCCAATAGATAAGCAAGACACACAGCATCGTCAATGTCCGTCCCAATATCTGTATCTAAAAGTACTTTTATCTTTTCTTCTGACATGTCCAGTCCATTTTTTAAACATAATAGATGAAATTTGAATAGATCCTGAAATCAAACATTATCCCATAAATGACCCTTCCGTTTTTTCCCCTTTAACGTTGTCTCAAAATAAACGCCATGAATGGTTTCTTTGACAATTGGGAAATCATGATGAGCACCCTTGCGAGTCACAATGCAATCACCCGCACGCACGTAAAATCTTTCACCCTCGGTGACAGCTTCACCACTACCCTGTAGAATAATCCAATACTCATCACAATCATGATAATGATTATCAAAATATGTATTTCTTTGATAATTCACTGCATCACCGATATTATTCGGAGTAGAACTTCTCTCTAGTCGAAAAACGCCACTATCCCCGACTTCCTCACCCCAACATCCTCCTATACGGACAAGAGTAGCTTGATTGGTTAAATTTTTAATTTCTATCGTTATTGACTCATCTGGGAAATCAACATGTTCTCCATACTCTAGAATAACCATTACATTATTGAAGTAGAACTGAATCTTTCCCGAACCGATAAAGAAAATTTCTTTTTTGCTCTTCTTATTGATTTTTCGGCTCTCTCCAGTTTCGAATCGAATGATTTCAATAAAATCAACTTCAGACCAAGGGGGAAATTTTTGATTTTCCACATTAATTAAGGGCATAATCATCTACTAACTTGAAAAATGTACCATATCTTTAAATAATATTCAAATGGCCAGATTCTATAGATTCTTCACCATATTGACAGCTCCAGCGGCGTCTTTTGAATATCCATCGGCTCCGATTTCATCGGCAAAATGTTGAGTAATGGGAGCTCCGCCCACGATAACTTTATTGGTTAACCGATTATTCCTGAGTGCATGAATCGTTGCTCTCATGTTTTCCATCGTTGTGGTCAGGAGTGCAGACATCCCGATGATTGCATCGGGATTTGATTCTCCTGCCTCCACAAATTTCTCAATTGGTGTATCTATCCCTAAGTCTATTATTTCAAAACCATTTCCTTCAAGCATGAGACCGACGAGATTTTTACCAATATCATGCATGTCTCCTTTAACAGTACCCAAAATGACTTTTCCGGTCCGCTTAATTATCCCAGTCGCCAGGAAAGGCTCTAACACTTTCATTCCTGCTTTCATCGCTTGAGCGGACATTAACATGTCAGGCACAAAAAACTCACCGGCAGAGAACTTTTCGCCAACATGGTTAATACCTTGTATCAAGCCTTCATTCAAAATTTTATTTATATCTACCTTCTCATCCAAAGCTTGTTGGATTAATTCTTTGACTCCTAATGTTTCTTTATTTTCAGGCGAAATAATATCCTTCCTCGTTGCATGCCCCGTTACAACACAATTTCGTATCAACTCCAAGATATCCATATCTTCTCCTATTCTAGGGATATATTTCTCAAAAGGTATTCTTCCGAATTAAATTTGGACCCATAGGGACCTTCTTGTATCAACTCATTCATCTCATTGTCATTCTGCGGGATCGATTCAAATGATTTCGACAGACAGTTCAACCAACGCAGCTCTGAGTCACTCATTTGAAGTTTATTCTCTCGATGAGCATCCCTTAGTCTGGTCAGCGTTTGATCAACGGCACAGAGTGTCATTTCATATGGGGAATTGCATTGAACGAGTCTTCGACAGATGTCAATGACGATATCTGGGCTGAGTATATAGGCTTGCGGATCAAGATACTTATCACTTTTCACAAGCCAGTCTCGGAGCTTCGTGGCAGCATGAACACCTTCCTCTAAAGCAGCATTCATCAATCTACAATCGTAAGCAAGTTGTTCAGTTGAAACCACCGGTGCATAAGTGCTTAATAACCGCACGTTCTGGACGGATTCGTTACTCCACAAATCGCAGCATGCAGCAGCCACATTGCCTATAGAACTCAAATGTGCGCAAGCACTTGATTTGCCTTCCATCGAAATGGGAACACCGGTAATGGCTTTAATATAGGGGCCCTCATATGCACAATCCTTTGTCGGACCTGTAGCGCCCATAACGTGTGCTTGGAGTGAACGCGGAACCGAGGCAACGCGATCCACTGCGGCCAAGACCTTGGGAATCATTCCCTTGTCAGCCAGAACCATCGCCGTATTAGCAAATCCGCAGGCTGTATCCCCGCCTGGAATGACATTTTTTTCACGGGATATCTTAACAATGTGTTCCCATAGGAACGTCATATCCTTGACACCCAAAACCGCCAATGCGAATAGGATGCCTTTCAGATCTCCCATCATAAGAGCGTCGTCATGAATTTCCTTACCGCCCGTGGATTCAATAGATAAAATATCTGCACCGGCTTCCGCGCAAACTTCGAACGATCTTAACATTTTTTCGAGATGTTCACCAGAACGCATCCTTGGTGGGCGCACCATGTCTCTTACATCTACTGGAGTCACCCGGAGTACCGACAGAAGTCCATGATCCCTATGAAAATTGTCCAATGTTCTCCGCATGATCTGAGTAATCTCAGCTCCCAAATCCGGTTCCAGTGTCATTGGGGGTAGCAACTCTAACTCAACCACGATCCCGGGGACGAACAATTCTACAGCCCTTTGACAGATGCTATCGATCATATCGGAATACTGATTTTCTATTTCCCGCCAGGCATTTTTCTCGATCATCATTTGAGGAAGGGTAAAATTGATCTCAGGATATACTTTTCCACCACCAATAATTAAACCATTACCACACGCAACAGGTTTATAAGCGTGACCGAATATAAAATCATCTAATTCCGAATAAATTAATTTACTTCTTGATTTCTTGCCAGTCATTGTTAACCGTTTCACACCTTTTTTCTTTAATCAGTTTTGAGAAAGTGGATATGAGGGAAGCATCGGTACATCGGGATTTATGTCCGGACCAAAAAACTGATAAATGAGCAAATCCGAATCACCTGTATTCTCGATTTCCAAGGGACGAATGGCTCTCTCGTGACATACGAGCAATTCATCCATGGCCGGATTTTCACCCTCAACGAGTACTTTTCCGTACAATCCCTTGCCACGCCAAATAAAAATTGTATATACACCGTGGTCACTCTTAACAAACTTCCCACCCGGATGAACAACAATTTTTTTCCCACTGAATTTCATTGTGTTGTAAAATATCCAATATTCTTCACCTCCCGCCTGCATTGTTTCCTCGTCAAGAATTGGAGGTGTATGACGATTTTCGTAAAAATAGGGATCTCCATTTACCTCCCAATCGATCATATCGAGAATTCGTCGTTCTCCGAATTTCTGACGATCATCGGGTGTCATATCTTTAAAGAGCAGCTCTTTATCAATTCGTGTCTCACCAACCTGAGCTTGAAGCATGGCGAGTACGTCCGAGTCCTCTTGTAACTCAATCGTTAATGCCGTGCCTGGTGCATGTAATGTGCCAGCAGGCACATGAAAACCATCTCCAGGCATCTGTAAATATGCTCTAGCATGCTGTAAAATCGAATCATCCTTCCACTCAATCAGATGTTTTAGTAATACATCATATTTCTTATTCTCATAAATATAAGGATGCACTCCGAAGAATGTTTCAGGATGCCTTCCCACGTCCACATTTTCCAGAAAGTGATATCCTTCCTCCTTGGAATTGAAGCGAACTAATTGTGCATGTTCCTGCATCTGATGTAAATGAAATGGCAGTCTGTCAGCATAATCAAAGATTTTCGGCAATCGTTCAAGGCCACTGTGAGTTCGACTATAATCCTCTCCCATGATTAAATCACCGACAACTCCAACGGCTTCTCTAAGGGTTACTTCCTCTAGTGACCGGACATTTAAAAAACTTAATCCCTCATCAGGAACTGAGACCTTATTATCGGCAAGCGTGGTAGAACCCAGCCATCGTTCACAGATACCCCCTCTTTCACCCAAATCATATTGATCTTCAGGTAATCCAAGCCGTCGTCCCGGTGGTATGAATGCTCGGGCCACCCAGGCTGGTTTCAATCGCAGGATACCCTGGTTTTCCAGAATTACCCTTCCAATAATAGCTCGAATATTTGAACGTGCTTTTTTCATGATTCAACTCCTACATCTTTCTAGAAATTCCACGATATTTGCGATGTCCAATCAGCGTCTGCAGCATAGTGAATAAACCCATGCAATAAATGGACGGTGTAAGGATCCTCTTTCCAGTCATGGGAAACATTAAATGTTGATATTAATAACCGTCCGTTTCCTACACGCATCTTGACAGTATACCCTGAATTGAGATGAATCCAGCCTACGAACATTCCTGCTATCACATCCGAAAATTGATATGCCGGGATTCCTGTCATGACGTATCGCGGAAGGACATGAACGGCTTCAAATCCAAGGTACGTTTGGAAGGCGATTTCCTGAAATATGGGATGGTCGGAGCGAATCCAATTAAAGTTTGAGGCCCAATTACCGTCATACCATTCCGATTCTCTGCTTTGAATAGTAAAAGGAAACTTTTCAGGGAGTTCAGTATGTCCATCCACTAAACACAAAACCGTATAACCTCCCTCCAATTGTTTATAAATCCACGAATCA
>Ga0180438_10003952_pt1 | contig 21817 bp, 46 predicted proteins | sample SS_ome_12_FD_132455 | JGI IMG/M metagenome (GOLD analysis project Ga0180438, IMG submission 132455) | Hypersaline lake sediment archaeal communities from the Salton Sea, California, USA - SS_3_D_2 metaG | ecosystem: Environmental > Aquatic > Non-marine Saline and Alkaline > Hypersaline >...
AATGATAATCTTAAAAGACATACAAGTTTGCACTATTTCTACTGGCATAGATATGCCGATAGAAAGGCAAGAACAATTAGCAAGAAAGATTGAAAAGATATTGTTGAAAGAATCAATCGTTTGTGAGGTAATAGTTAAAAATGATATATTCAAATGATTATTATGGAAAGATAAAAGATTATTACAAAATGTTGTTTAATAATTTGAGAAGCAAGATTGTTAAGACAGATATTAGAAATAAAAATTTATATATTGTTTTAGGAAACAAAGGTTTTGGCTGGAGATATTATTACGAATCAAGCGGTGAGCCAATAGGAAATGTAAGCTACCTTATTTCTTATTCATTAGATAGAAGTTATAATGATTTAAAAAAATATCAGAAAGAATTGAATCCTTATCTAAGAACTGAAGAAAAAAGGAAATTAAGATTGTGGCTTAATATTGTTGAAAAATATGTTAAAGCAAAAAAGAAGAAAGATTTGCAGATACAATCTTTTGAAGATAAGTTGCAGGATTCTTTTAATAAGAAGATTGCTAAGGTTATAGATGAAGCAGAAGAAACATTGAAAAGATATATCTGCATGGAGAAATTATAATGGTATTTAGTTTTTGGTTTCAAAATGCAAAAAAGAAATGCACTTGCTATAAATGTAAAAAAAAGATATATAAACACGAAGCAAGATGTGAATTTGAAAATGGTTATCTTTATAGAAGAACATTAGTTTATAGATTTCTTTGTATGAAGTGTGCAAATATAGAATTAAAGCAAATAAACAAAGCAATAGAAAAAGCAAAAGCACACCAAAGGAAATTTCAAAAAGAGATTAAAACAGAAAGAATTTTGGAGGAATTATAAAATGCCAACAATAAGAGAATTAATGAAAGAAATTGGATCAGAATATGAATCTGTATCTTATGGACAAAGCAGAGTAGTATTAAGATATTTAGAAAAAGAGCCATTAGCTTATGCAAAATGGTATAGTGGATTTTTAGTAATCTTTAAAGATTATTATGGATTCTTACACGCATATACCTATGCAACTAAGAAACCTTTTGCTTCAGGTTATCAGGATTCTAGCTTTCATAAAATTCAGTTAGATGAAGCTATTGAGTTCTTAAAGACAAAAGAAGAAGGAATTATCTGCAAGAAGTTTGATGAAAAAGAAGTTGGGAAGCAAAAGAAAAGATATGAAAGACCTGTTCTTGGAGGTTTCTCTTATAAAAATAAAGAAAAGGATAGTAGCTCATGGGATCATGGAAAGATAAGATTTGTAAGACTAAGAAGTGGAATGTTAAGAGCAGAAAAACCACCATATTGGAATTTTAATAGTAAATGGGAAAGAGTAGAACTTAAATGGGCTTTAAATTATCTTGATAAAGAAGAGTATAAAGTAACAGAATATGATGTTCCAGAAGAAGTTCTTAAAGAAGCAAAGAGAATGGTTACTATTGATGAATTGTAGAAACATTTAAATATAAGATTGGAGTTCTAAACACAATGGAAGAAATACAAGAAATTGAACAAGAAATTGAAATAGATGAAAATGAATTGAAACAGGCTCAAGAGCAGATGGTTGAGATTAAAGAAGGTGTTAGAAAAGCTTTTGGCTTGATTTCAATAAAGAAGAAAATGCCTAACTATATAAGAAAATCAATGAAGCATAAAGAATGGATGGTTGGAGATGATTTAGGAGAAACTATGAGTGCTCAATAGGTGAAAGATAAAATGGGAATGTATACAACAATTGTAGATAGTGAAGTAAATGTAATAGATATGGAAGGACTAAAGAAATTCCTCAAAAATCTAAAAGCAGGAAAGAATAAAGATTATATTGTTAAGGATAAAACATGGGCAGATTTTGGAAAGAATAGAGGAAAACAATATGCAGAAGCAGTTAAATTAAATGAAAAGGAAAAAATATTAGATTTTATGGGACTTGATGGATGGAAGATAATAAGCTATTGGTATGATATGTTTGTCCAGTTTTTAAGAGATATTGCTGTTTTTTTAGAAGGAGAAGTTACAATGGAATTTGAAACTAATGATGAAGGTGGTTATATAGAATTTAGAGGTGGTAAGTGTATTATTCATACAGGAGTTATGGATTGGTCAGAACATCTTCCAGAAGATTTCAATGATAATCTTCCACCATTAAATAAAGAATTAAAATCAACATTAGTTGCGAGGAGATTATAATGACAGATATAAAAGAATGTAATCAGGAAAAATGCAGCTTTAAGAAAGGAAGCCCAATGGAACATATGTGTCCTGTATGTTCAGATTGTGGTTGCACTTCTCATAAGATAGATGAGGATTGTCCTAATTGTTGGAACTGCTTAAAAGATGAAGGTTATGTAAGAAATGGAGAACCTGACTTTGGAGAGATAGATAACAAGAAGGGAATGAAGAAAAAGGTTGTGATTGAAAGATGAATCTAATTAAGAGATTTTTAATATGGAGAAATGGGATTTGTGAAAAATGTAATAAAGAACCTAAATCCTTTTTATCTTCTGGATATTGTGAAAAATGTATAGATAAGATGATTATTGAAAATAAAACTTAGGAGGAAATAAATGGAAATAAACCACAAACAACTAGAAGCTCTGATGATAAGAGCTTATGAAACAAAATGTCCCTTAATGATTTGGGGAACAACAGGTATTGGTAAATCTCAAACTGTAAGGCACGTTGCTAAGATGATTGCCAAAGGATTAAATATGGAAGTTGGAGAGAATGGAGATGAGAAAAAGTTTGGTGTTAAAGATATAAGGATTTCTCAGTTAGACCCATCTGATTTAAGAGGACTTCCATCTCTGCAAGGAGAAACAACAAAATGGTTGCCACCAAATTGGTTGCCTACAAAAGGACAAGGAGTATTGTTCTTTGACGAGATTAACTTAGCTCCACCAAGTATTCAGGCAGCAGCTTATCAGTTAATCTTAGATAGAAGATTAGGAGAATATAAACTGCCAGAAGGTTGGGTTATATTTGGAGCAGGAAATAGATTAGAGGATAGAGCAAATGTATTTGAACTGCCTGTGCCTTTAAAGAACAGATTTATACACTGCACACTAAAAGTTCCAACTCCAGAAGATTGGACAGAGTGGGCTTTGGAAAATGGAGTTGATACAAGAATAGTTGCATATCTTCAGATGGAAGGAAGCAATCTGTTTAAGTTTCCAAAATCTGATTCAAAAGATAATGCTTTCCCAACTCCAAGAATGTGGGAGATAACAAGCAAGTTAATCAAAGATAAAGATATGAAAGAAGAAGAAAGAGAGATAGCAATTTCTTCTGCTGTTGGAGAAGCAGTTGCTAATCAGTTCACTGCTTTCTTGAAATTGCAGAAAAAGATTAACCTAGCTGATTTGTTAAAGAATCCAAAGAAAGTTCAAACTATAAAAGATATAGATTTGAAATACAGCTTGTTATCTGAAATATGTGAGAAGTATAGAAAGGACAAGAAGATACTTCAAGCTGCGACAGAGATAGCATTATACTTAGACCCAGAGTTTGCTATATTCTTGATGAGGATGTTAAAGAGTATGCACACTTCTGTAAATGATTTCAAGAAGAATCTAGCTAAGTTAAAGAATTGGGATAAGATAGTAGATAAGTATGGAAAATACTTAATCCATTGATTCTGGTGATATAAAATGGAATTGAATGAAAGAGTTTTGGCTAATAGGATTAAGCTTCAGAAAGAGAAGCCTTTCTTTGCATATCTTATCTTGAACCTTAATATTCAAGAGATGGATAAGGAAAGAGAAAAGATGATGAAAGCAGCAGGTATGCCAACTAGTGCAGGTGTTGATGGAAAAGGAAATCTTTACTACTGCAAAAGTTGGTTTAATAAATTAGATGATGAACAGATGAAAGGAGTTCTTTGTCATGAAGTTCTTCATGTTGCATTACAGCATTGTCTATTAAGAACAGGAAAAAAACATTATCCTCAGTTATGGAATATAGCTGTTGATTTAGCAGTAAACAATATTCTTACTAATGATGGAATGTCTTTGCCAAATGAGGGGATTGTTCCTTATAACAATGTATATGAATTCAAAGATGAAAAAGGAAAGAAAATCAAAGGTAAGAATGGAAGTCAGATTGTTGTCAAAGATATAGACAAGAAAAGTGCAGAGATGATGTATGATGAATTGAAAAGAAAATTTCCTAAGAAGTGGCTTAAAAATATGAAAGGTTTTGATGGACATATAATTGTTCAAGTTGGTGACGGAAAAGAAGGAGAAAGTGGAAAAGATGGAAAAGGAAATAAAGTAATCAAAGTGAGCCAAAAAGATTTTGATAAGATTGCAAAGAAATGGAAAAAGGCAGTAGTTAATGCAGCAGCTCATTGTAAACAAAGAGGGGATTTACCTGCTGGAATAGCACGAATGATTGATGACTTATTAGACGCAAAAGTTAATTGGAAACATATGTTGCAGAAGTATATCACTTCAATGATTCCTTTTGATTATTCATATACTCTGCCTCACAAGAAAAGTGTATCTTCAGGATTTTATATGCCTCATATGTTAAGAGAGATGTTAGATGTTGTTGTTTCAATAGATACTTCAGGTTCTATTCAGCAGAAAGAACTTACTGATTTTGTTTCTGAATGTGTAGCAATATCAAAGTCTTTTGTTAATCTAAAGATGACAATGGTTATCTGTGATTGTGAGATTCAGGAAGTTATTGAAGTAACTAATGGAAATGTAGCAAAAATATTAGCTATGAAGATTAAAGGTGGAGGAGGTACTTCTCATCAGCCTGTTTATGAATGGGTTAAGAAGAATAAACCTAATGCAAGAATATTAGTTAATTTCACAGATGGTTGGACTGAGTTTCCAGAGAAGAAAGATGTTTCATATAATTTGAAATCTCTTTGGGTTATAACAGAAGATGGTTGTAATACAGATAATATTCCTGATTGGTTAGGAGAAAGTATAAAGTTGAATTAAGATGACAGATATAAAACATAAGATAATAATTTCAGAAGAAGATGGAGATAGAATACATTTTTTAATTAGAGAAAAATTTGGATATTTGGAAAGAGATTTATATCTTGATTTATGGATACATAAAGAACATGGAGGAATTAGTATAAGCATAGATAAAGATGAAGATTTAGCACAAGATAAAGCACACTTCTTCTTACCAAAAAATATAATAGAAAAATTGAAAAAAGAATTAGCTTTCTTTGGCTTATGAAAAAGAATTAAAATGGGATACAGAACAACTTATAATGGGAAGATAGTTTTTAATCCAAAAAATAAAATATTAATCTATCTTCTAAAATTTTTGAAAAGGAAGTCTTCTCCTTGTAATTATTTAACTAGAAGCGATACTATGGGACATACAACTCATGCCTTTTATTTAGAAGATGAATGGATAGGTTATTGTGTTCCATTAGATATTATTAATTTTGAAAAAGGAGAATTGGATTTTGATGGTGATGAAAATTATATTGATTTCAAAGATTATTGTGATGCAACATTAACACTTATTTTTATTATCTCTTATTTAGATAAAACAGCAAATGGACAGGTTTGGTGGGAAGGAGAAGAAATTAATGATAAAGGAACTATTAAATTAAGAAAAGGAAATGTGATATTAAAACCTAGAGGAGTAAATCAAAAAATTATAGATATAAAAAAGATAATTGAAACACACCAATTAAATATTAACATGGGAAAGAAATGGCGTAATTCTAAAGACACAATAATTGCTCCAAAAATTGATATTTTAAATTTCTTAAAAGATATGAAAGCCTCTTCTTTTGAAGAGTTTCAAAAAGAATTTAAAAAACATATGCTTGTGGAGATGTTATGAAACAATATAAAGATTTAAACGAAGCACAGAAAAATCTATTCAACAAGATTGAAGGATTTGTTATGTCTAATAAGTCTATTAAGATAAAAGACTTCCTCAAAGTTTTAGGAATATTGATTAATAAATATAAAAGGAAATAAAATGCCAAAAGGAATATTCATTAGAAGTGAAGAATTGAAAAAAAATATTGCTGAAGAATATAATTATATTTGTCAATATTGTGGAAAATTGTCTTTAAAGGGAATAGGTTGTCCACACCATTTTGATTATAACAAAAACGATAAAAATTGTATATGGGTTTGTAAAAGTTGTAATTCAAAATTTAATGCTAATCGAGATTATTGGTTTGCATTTTGGTGTTATCATTTAAATATTGAACCTTATAGTTTATTTCTCAAATACAAGAGAAAGAAACCTTCAGCTGCTAAGTCTATGAAGTAGTCTTATCTTGGAACTAAAAAAGAGGGGGAGCAAACAAGCTATTTCTAAAACCCTTATGCTCTCCTCATTATAATCAAAGGTGATATAAATGAAACAAAAAACTAAATTAGAAGATGAAGAAATAGAGGAAGATGAACTTATTGAAGCAACAAGATATAGGTGTGTCCATTGTGACCAACTTCATGAAGATGAAGAAGACGCAAAAGAGTGTTGTCCTCCAGAAGAAGTTATTTTATGGGAATGTGGAAATTGTGGAGAAAAATATGAAGATGAAAGTGAAGCAAAAGAATGTTGTGATAACGGAGAAGAAGTTGATGGATTTAAATGTCCTAAATGTGGAGAGTTCTTTGAAGACGAAGAAGATGTAAAAAATTGTAAACACGAAGCATTGGTTGATGAATTATGAAAATAGGAAAAGTTATTTTGTATCAGCAGTCTAAGATCAAAGAAGAGATACCTTTAAGATTAAAATATGAACAGATAAATGGGAAAGAGTATTATTTGATTTCTTTTAATATGAAAGATTCATTTTTAACTAGTATGACTATTTTATTCAAAAGATATAATGGTGATATTATATTTGATTTCAAGATTGATGTAGATAATAGAAGAGCCGGATTATCTATGGAAAGATTAGAATCTTTTATCAGAGTTAAAAAAGAAGATATAAGAAAGATTATAGATTTAGTTAAAAAAATAAATGAAGAAAAACCTATAAGGACTGGATTGAATATAGAATTCAATAAATATATAAATATAGAAAAAATAACAAGGAAAGTTAAAAATGATAAGGCTGCGGAGGAGTTATAGTAGAAGAAAGATTAATATAGTAGTTTGTTTTTTATTTTATTCTATTGGTTATTCTTTATTAATATTTAGAGAAAACAATATTGGTTTTTGTTTTATTGGTGTGGGTGTAGCATATCAATTAAGACTTTTTAATTCATTTGTTAATAATATAATCAATCCAATAATAGACTTAATCAATCCAATAATAGACTACTTTGAACAGATTATAGTTGTCTTTAGATATAAATGTGGAAAAGATCCAATCTTATATGGGCATAGATATAGAGATACATTACATTCAAAAGCGCAGGAATATCTATTTAAGAAATGGGAGAGACAAATCTTTGCTGTATATAAAGGAGAAGACTTTGTAGTCATAAATAAAGAATATGAATATCTGAAAAAATTATTTAAAAATTATTCAAAGAATGTATCTATTGTTTCAAAAGAAGAAATTGAAAAGATAGTTAAAGCAAAACCAAAAAATAGAAAAGAATTGATGGTTGATTTGTTATGAAATCTACAACACAAAAAAAGGCAGAAAAAATGTATACTGAAGATAGAGTAAAACTAATGTCTTCTCATGGAGATATTATTCATTTCATTGTTAAAGGAGATAATGACTTATATGATATTCATTACAATAGAACAAGAAAAAGATGGAGTTGTACTTGTAAAGGATTTTCTTTAAAAGAACAGATATGTTCTCATATTAAAGCTTGTATGCTTATGATTGAACACGAAAAAGAATTGTTAGGTTTGTAAAATGCCATACAAAGACTTAAAAAAAAAGAAAGAATGGGAAAGAAAATATCGCAGAAAGAATAGGGCTAAACTTAATAAAAAAGTTAATGAGTGGAAAAAGAACAATCCAGAAAAATTAAAAGAGATGAGGGAAAGAGAATACAAAAAGAGAAAAGAGAAATATCGGGCTAACCCAGAGAAATGGAGAAAGTATTGGAGAAAGTATAATATAGAATATTCTAAAAAAAACAAAGAAAAAATATATAAAAGAAAAAAAGCTCTCATGGATAAATATTTAAAAGAAAGTAAATGTATTATCTGCGGAAAAAAGATAGATACCCATATTCCATATGTAAAAGAAAAGAAACAATTTAAGAATATGAAAAAGTTAGGTTTTAAATTTGATGTTTATTGCAAAAGATGTAGAGAAGCAAAAAGGAAATCAAATAATAAAACCAAGAAAAAGATAATAGAAAAAAGAGGAAGAAGAAAAGATGAAAGTTAAACATACTTTTTTTGGTTGGTGTTTTTTAATATCAACAGCAGCATTATTTTCTATAATGAGTTATGTTGCAGTTAATACTACAATAACCACACAAGAGAAAGTTTCAATCATTGCTGTTTGTTTAGTAGGACATATAGGACACCATATATTTTATAAAAAGAGATTGAAAGAGTGGAGATTGAAACAGAAAGAAATAAATGATAGATTGGAGGAAACATATGGAATGGAATTCCAGAAACCTAAAGGAAGATGGGATTATTTAAAAGGTGATGAAAAATGAATAAAAGATTAAAAATAGCATTAGATGAGGCACTTGTTGTTAGTTTAATAATGTTGATAGGATTTCCTATTGCTTTTATTATTGCAATTTTTGTTGGATTATTTGGTGCTAAACACTTCACACTATTAGAAAATTTTTTAACGTCTCTATATTTCTTTGTTGTTATATCAAAAGGTATTTTAATTTTGATTCCTTGTTTGTCTATTTTTTTGTTTATTTATAGTTTTATAACAAATCAGAGATATGTAACTCAAGATAAAAAAGATAGAATATATAGTTGATTTAAAAGGTAAATGAAGATGCAAAGACCAATACTTGATGATTTGGTTAATAAAGGCTGGAAATACTTAAGCAGCTTTGGAGATGGTTTGTGGATAATGGGAAAGCCAAACTATTATATGAGAAGATTATATGACCCACAAACTGATGAAGTAAAAAAAGAATATGTCAATCCATTCAAGCCAAATAAATTGATTCCATTAACTCCAATGACTTGTGGAGAAAGTTATAATTAAGGTGAATAAAAAATGATAAAAACACTAATTAAAATTGCAGAAAATCCTTTTATACTTTTTGTAATGATTATAACTTTTTTTTATTATATTTATAGATTAATAAATAAACTAAAGAGGCAAAAGAATGAACACTAAATTCAAAGAGCATACATTTTATTTTATATGCCTTTAGTGATGATAATGAGAGAGAACAATTTTTAGAATGTTTTAATGATTATCTAGATGAGGAAGGTGATGAAGAATGAAATATATTAGGAGGTTAAAATGGGATTAGATATGTTTTTAATAGCAAAAAGATATTTTTGGAGTAACGCTAATGATGATGAAAAATTAAAAGAATTAATCATCAAAGGAATATTTCCAGAAATGAAAAAATTCAATTTAAATTATCTTTCTTTTGAAGTTGGATATTGGAGAAAAGCAAATCAGATACATAAATGGTTTGTAGATAATGTTCAAGATGGAAATGATGATTGTGGCAGTTATGATGTTAGTAAAGAAAAATTACGGCAATTAAGAAATATGTGTGAAGAAGCTTTGAAAGCTATTAAAAGAAAGGATATTGAAAAAGCAGAAGAATTATTACCAACACAAGATGGTTTCTTTTTTGGGAGCAAAGAATATGATCAATATTATATTGAGGATTTAAAACAAACAATAAAAATAATAGATGCTTGTTTAAAGTTGCCAGATGATTGGGATCTTGAATATTCAAGTTCGTGGTAAATATATTGAGGTGATAGATATGGCAAAGAGTTCTAAAGTAAATAGGCTTGTCAAAGTATTTAGAGAAAATACAAAAATAGAATTGGCACAGGCTATTGTAGAGAATGATTTGGATTTATAACGAAACATTTAAATAGTAGTAGGTATTTTAAATTCTAAAATGTACGGAATCCAGATAATTGGGATATTTTTAAGCTTGTTAATGGCTTATGTTTCATATATCTATATCAAACAAGGTAAGGTAGATAAAGGTAAAGGATGGATGTGGATATTCATTTGGTTTGGCGCAATTATTTGGCTTTCGTTTGCGGACTATACAAAACAGATATTATTAGGGATTACAAATGTAGCAACTATATTTGAATTGACTATTGGAATGGGTGTATTGTTTGCTGTATTGGTTGGTTTCTTCAATTATCTTAAAGTTGCTAAGATAGAAAAAAATATAGAAACATTAGTAAGAAACCTTGCCTTAAAAGAAGCTATGGAGGAAGAAGAAAATGGAAAAACAAGTACTATATGTAAGAGTAAATCAGGACATGACAGCTAAGTTGGTTTTAGATTCTCCTGTTGAGATTGGAGAAATTTCTAAGAAATTAGAAACAATAAGCAAAGTAAATAACTTAGGTTCTTCTGTAACACCTATGGAATAAAGGAATAGATTATGAAAAAAGCGAAGATTTGCCAATTAGATAACTGCTGCATGGAACTGGAAGGCAAACAGAAGAAATTTTGTTGCAGGCAACATTCTGATAGATATAGGTATCTGAAAAACAAAGAGGTTATATTAAAAAGACAGAGAGAATATTATAAGAATAATAAAGACAAACTAAAAGAGAAGCAGAAAGAAAGGATCAGGGAATGGTATAAGAACAACAGAGAAAAACATCTTAAAAGACAAAAAGAGTATAATAAAAAGAAGTGGATGGAAAGGAAGCTTAATGGAAATCAAGATTAAATATCCTATCCTATATCTAATAGGAATCAGTGTGTTGTTTGCAATTTATATTTTTTTTATATTTCTATTTATCACTGCATATTATCATCCAACAAAAAGTACAATTGTACAGATAAACAAATGGGGGGAAGCAAAACTTGAACTTATTGTTTTAGTTACTACGATCCCTTTAGTGTTAAAAACAATCTTTTTGACATACAAGATAATATTCAACAAATAAGATATAGAGGTACAAAAATGAAAAAATGGAAACACAACAAAAAGAGTGTTGATGTTCCTTTAAAGATGATTCACCCAAATTTTAAGAATCCAAGAAAAGGAACATACGACAAAGAAAAGTTAGAAATATTAAAAGAGAGTTTGATGTCTATTGGACAGCTAACTCCAATTAAGATAGATGAAAATGGAACTATCTTATCTGGACATAGAAGATTTGAAGCTGCTAGACAATTAGAGTGGAGTTCATTAAGATGTGATGTTTTTGTTGGATTAGATGATTTTAGCAAAAGCGCAATCTTAATAGGAGATAATGCAACACAAGAAAAGTTTGATGCTTGGGGAAACAGAAAAGCAATCAGTGATATATATTGGAATGAGTTCTGTGAAGTATATGAATTTAAAGGAAAGAATGATAAAGGATATTCAACCTTTGCAAAGAAGTTAGGAATCAGTCTTCCGCAGGCAAGAAGATGTGTTGAAAGTATGGCAAGGGAAAATATAACAACAGCAAGAAAACTAGAAAGTGCAGGATGTGGAACAGATGTATTTGATGAAGTATTGGATACACCAAAGAAGTATAGAGAACAGATGATCAACAAAGCATTAAGTCTTGCTAGTAAGAAAGGAAAAAAGCTAGGAAAGAAGGTAGATAAAAAACCACAGCTAAGACATAAATTAAGAATGTTTAGAAAAACATTAGTTGCAAAAGATGCAATAGAAAACTTGAATCCGTCTTTCTTTAAAGTTATCCATTCAAAGCTTGACTCAATAGGAATGGTGCTAACTAAAGAAGTATTTCAAAAAGCAACTGAAGAACAAAAGAGAGAGATGAAAGAAAATATAAAAAGGAATATTATTCCTTTCTGGAATATGTTGATTAAGTAACATTCAAAATAGCTGAAAGCTATCCATCACACTGAAGTGTGGGGCTTTACGCTTTCAGATTGATTATCCATAATGTCATTCGCAATCGCAACCTGAGAGTTGCTTTTGAAGTCATCCATTTGGATGTATGGCTTTGTTACTGAAGCCTGTCGCTCAACCAACATGGGATGAGCGAGATTTCGGCTTGCGTTTAAATCAGCATTTAAGGAAAAACCACAATGCAAACAAGAAAAGTTATGTTTGGAACGAGAACCAAGATGTCCACATTTGGAACAGATTTTGGAAGTGTAGTTAGGTTTAACTCTATCAACAACAATTCCTTTTCGTTCAGCTTTGTATTGGATAAAGCTCTGCAACTGGAAGAAGCTCCAATTACTAAGTATCCAGTTCATCCGCTTTCCTTTTCGTTGTTTCCTGATACCTTTGAGGTTTTCCATTACAATCTTGTTTCCATCAAAGTTGGAAACAATGTCTTTACTGATATTGTGGTTGTACCAAGCCATAAACCGTTGCTCCCTTCCAGAGATTTTTTTAAGCAATCTCCTGGAACTTCTTGTGCCTTTGGCTTGAAGTTTACCACGCAAGTATTTAAACTTCCTCTTGATTTGTTTGACCTTTGTAGAATTATAAAACCTGCCGTCAGAACAGACAGCAAGGTTGTTTACTCCGAGGTCAATGCCCAGAACAATGTTTTGCGAACAACTGTTCTGCTCAGTGGCACTAATCTCTTTAGAGAATGTGAACAGAAAGAAACATCTGCCTTTTTTATCTATCCTCAAAAGGCTTTCTTTGACATTCCAACTGAAATATTCTTTGTAACAGTCAGGGATAGTGAATGGAATCTTAACTCTCCCTTTAACAGTAGCCAAACTCAAGACATTGTTCTTGAAAGAAGCACTGCGAGGGAAGTTATATCGCATACTCACCCTGTTGATAATCGGTTTACTCTTAGCCTTCTTAACCATTCCACAGGCTTGTTTAATACAAGCGACAGCGAGTTGGCTCTGCAAACCAATATCTCTAAGATGTTGATAAACGAAAGGATGGAGTTTGATATTATTCCTAATGTGTTTATCCCAAGCAGTATCAATACAGAATTGCAATCCTCTTCCGTAGATATTGAGAGTTTTGACTATTTCAAGAGTTGCTTTGATCCTAATCTTTGCAGTGACAGTTGTTCGCATAATAATATAGAAACAGAACAAGTATTTAAATGTTTTGGTTGCGAGGTTGCGATTCATCCCACCACTAAAAGTAGTGGGTATCCTTGGGCAAATTTTATGAGTAAAAAAAACTATTATAAAAAAAACAAAAAAGCTAGGAAAGAATATGCAAAAAAGTATTATAAGAAACATAAAAAAGAAAGAATCAGAGAAATCTATAAAATGGATAAAAGAAAATCCTGAAAAGGTAAAAGGATATAAGCAGAAAAAACAATATAAAGAAAAATCCAAAAAATATTGTAAAGAAAGAAGAAGGAAGTATATTGAAGAAGGTAGATGTGTTGATTGTGGGATAAAATTAAAAATACCTTTTCAAGATCATCATCTCTTAAAAAGGATAAAAGAGAGGAACATTAATTATCAGTGTTGTGAAAGATGTACTAAATTAAGAAAGATTAGATATAAAAATAGAGAAGGGAAGTTTAAGTGTATAGATTGTGGAAAGAAAAAAAAATCAAAGACTAAAAGATGTTGGGATTGCCATATCAAGAAAAGAAGATTAGATAGTTATAATAAATTAAAATGACACCTTCCCAAAATAAATCACACTAAAGTGTGGGGTTTTTGAAAAAAAACAAGGAGGAAAAGAAAAATGGTTAAAACAAAAAGACAATATTGTCCAAGCTGTGGTAGAAAATTAATCAAGGGCAAAAACACAGATAGATGTCCGAAATGTGGTTGGAAACCAGGAGGAAGAATATTTGGGGGAGAAAGAATTTGGTAATTTCACACAAACCAAAATTTAATCAAATCTTATGAGGTGAAGTCTCAATTCATCCCACCACTAAAGTAGTGGGTATCCTTGAGACATTTTTATGAGAGTGACAGGATATTATTTAAGGGTTTGTAGAAGATGTAATAAGACTTATAAGACTACACACAAATATTCTAAAGTGTGTGATAAATGTTCTAAAATGAAAAGAATAATATTGGAGGTACAAAAATGAAAGGAATAGCTACAATAGTTATTTTGGTTGGAGTTCTAGGACTTTTGTTTACAGGAGTATATGCAGCTATAAGCCCATATGTTCCTGATGGAAAAGTTTTAACCGTAACCGAATCTTTGGCTATGATGGGTATTGCTTCTCCTGGATTAACAGAAGAAGAATATGACCAAGCTAGAGATGAAGCTGTAACGATTATACAAAGATGATTTCTAAAAAAGATATTAAGACATGGTATCTTTTGAATATAAATAAAATACAGCTTCCTTTAGATTCTAGTAAAAGGCAATATAAATTTCTCTGCTATAATGGAGAGTGGAGAAAGATCAGAAAACAGATTAGAAGACCAGAACAACTTTTGCCTTATATAGAAAAGTATAAACCATTGTCCATTTATTACACCTTAGGAAAATGGCAGAACCCTGTAAAGCTTGGTTCTAAAAGAGAAACAAAAGGATATAGGGTTTCTGACCATAACCTCCTAAGCTTAGATTTTGGAATAGATGTTGACGATCCAAATCTGGAAGTTGCAAGAAGGAATGCTTTGAAAATATTGAATATAATGAAGAAAGATTATCCTTTGTTATATATCGCTTTCTCTGGATCAAAGGGATTTCATCTTGTTTTCAAAGATACTCAAAACTTGTCAAATGCTCAAATTCAAAGAGAAGAAAAGTTATCGGACTTCCGAAAGATTTATATATCACAGAATCTTAGAGATATTAAATTTGATGTTGGAAGAAGCTTAAACACTAGACAGGTATTTAAAGTGCCTGGAACATTAGCTGCTAAAACTGGCTCAGTTGTCCAAATATTGACAGAAGAGCAGTTGAAACAGCCAATTAACAAATTAATCAAAGATATTGATTTCATAGATGATATTCATAGATCTGGGATGTTTAGCCGCATTCAAAGAGAAGCTAAACAAATGACAAGAGTTACTGATAGCTCGGTAACACCATCGGCAAAGAATCTGGGAGCAAAGGGAGCAGATCTAACCATTGCTCCTAAATTTTATTTTGAGAGTTTCATAACAAATCAAGTTATTGGATGCAAAGACAGATATGTTCTGTTTTTACATTATCCTCTAGGAACAAAGAAATATAAGAGAGATATTAAAAAGTTAGACAAGATATATAGATTAGGAGAAGTGTTTGTCTTTAAAGATGAAGAGGAGATAACTGCTGTCTGCTGCAGGACATTTGCACACAGAAGATTGGTGAAAATCTTAAATGCAAGCAAATCAACAAAGAAGTTTGAGCAGAGTAAATTTGGAAAACAGTTCTTTGCAGTTAATTCAAAAACCATATTACTGGATGTCGTCGTTAAGCACTCTTTTAAATCATTGTGCAAAAGCAAAGGTCATTCTGCTGTTATCAACTGCTTTATTAAATACTCGCCTGAAAAGACAGAAGGCAAAAACAAAGTCAAGAAAGTAAAAGTTAAGTTTAAGAAAAATGGTTAATAGAAATTATGATGGTCTTATGGACTGGGTTGATTCAGTAATTGATCCAGAAGGAGTTCTAGATGATACTGTTTCATTAGAAGATTTCCAAGATAGAATAAAAGAAAAAGTAGAAAGACAGATGACAATAGATGGAGCAGCTGAAGCTAGAAAGAGAGGAATGAGATCAGCTATTAGACAGCTTAATTCTGGATTTGGACCTTCTGAACTTATAAGACATAGAAAAGCAGATGCTTGGGAAAGAGCAAGAGATAGAGGTTCTATTGGAGAGATAGAACAAGAAATTGAATCTGAATGGGATAAAACAAGAGATGCTGCTTCTGAAATTGATAGGTTAAGATTTTATCCTGAAGAAGATTTAAGAGATATGCCTAAGGGTCAAGCAATTGCACATATAGCAGTTTCTAGAAGAACAACTATGAAACGGGCTAGATTGATATATAAAGAATTGTATGGGTGATTAAATGCCACAAATAAAAGTAATTAAAGACACTGATCTGAATGATTGGGAAAAGAAAGTTAATGAAGAATATGCTACTGGAAAGTGGAAGTTTATCCAGACGCATATAACTGAACATGGTTATGTTGCTGTGTTGATTTCTGCAAATTAGAAAGTTTTAAATAGATGTTATGCTTTCTATATTTTTTGATTGAGGATTAGACGATGGATGAAGATAATGTAAGAAGATTTAAAGGTATTAAGGTTAAAATATTTCTAAATAACCATAGAATGTATACTGGCTTTATCCTTTCTGTTAAAGATGGAACAGCCATAATTAAAGATAAATATGATCTAGAAATACCTATATCCTGTTCTATGATTGGTCTTATTGAACCTTGCAGGGAGGCTGAAGATGAGGGATAAACCTGTAACTCTAAGGCTTACTATTGAAGAATATGAAGTTTTATTTGAATTTATGAAAGAAAGGAACTGCCATACTATGTCTGATGCTGTCAGAATCTTATTAGATAATATAAATAATAATAAAAAACAATTAACAAATGATATGAATTATCATAAAGAATTGTATGAAAAGAAGAAAAAAAGGATAGAAGAATTGGATAAAAAAGAGGAAGAAAAGAAAAAGATCAAGGAATCAGGAAATGATTTACAAAAAAGAGCAATGGAACATTTAGAAAAACTTAGAAAATCAGAGATGTAAGGAACCTTCATTTCCTGTGGAAAAATTTAAAATTGCCTGTCCGGGTGAAAAAATCAATTTGTATTCAATATGAATACATTACTAGATATAGTGGTTGAGGTTATTAAAATTACTATCAAAAACACTATATGTTGTGTAATCAAAATGAATACACTACGTATTCAATATGAATACATGTATTCAATATGAATACATAGTTACCATACTAGATATTGTGTCTAATCTAAAAAATTAGATATATATTGTGTAATCAAAATAAATACATGTATTCAAAATGAATACATGACCAAATGTATTCAAAAAGAATACATAATATATTTCCATATGAAAAAAAGTGTTTAATGGGACGTAGTGTATTCGAATACAATACAATACATTTTTTTTTAGTGGATAAGAGGTTAGAAAAATATTTCGCAAAATGAAAGGAGTAATAGATTATATCGAAGAATTTTTTAAAGATAGTTTAAATGAAGATTTATTACTAATAAAGAAGAAAAACGTTTTTGTTGACTTTAAAAGATTATTAAGCGGACATTTTAATTCAATTATAGCAGAACAGTTATTAGATAATCCGAAAGAAACACTTCATTTATTTAGCTTTATATTTAAAGAAAAGACAGGAAGAGATGTATCATTTCATTTTTATAATTTGCCTGATTCTAATAAGATAAAACTTAAACAGATAAAGAAAGAAGGGATTGAAAGATTATATACTTTTGATTGTGTAGTTAGCAGAGTATGTGATAATAATGTAATAACTACTTCTATTAAATATCGCTGTGTTGGTTGTGAAAATGAAATAAATATTACTCAACCTTTGGATTTTGTTAAGAAACCCACTATATGTTCCTGCAAAAGAAAAAATTCATTTCAGCCTAAAGAAAAAACACAAGAGAATATACAGAAGATAATGTTGGAAGATTTTGTTAATGAAATAAGTGAAGATTATAATCCAGTTATGAGAATGGGAGTTATTAGAGGAAATATAATAAAACCAAATGTTTTGCAGCCAGGAAATAGAGTAGAAGTTGTTGGAATCATTAAAACAAAACCAATATCTAAAGATAGTGTAGAAGAAGAGTTTTATATTGAAATAAATAATATTATTCCTCAAGACCATAGCTTTTATAATTTAAAGATAACAGATAAAGAAAAAGAAAAAATAAAGAAGCTAAGTAAAGATCCTGATTTGATGAAAAAGATGTGTCAATCACTAAGTCCAGGAACAGAAGGCATGGATATAATTAGAAAAGCACTTATTCTCCAACACTTTAGATCAGAGAATATTTATGATGGAGAAAAGCATTTAGATGATAGAGGAACTATCAATATATGTATTGTAGGAAATCCAGGTTCAAATAAATCTTTTATTGCAAGCAAATCAATCAAATTGAATCCAATCCATATATTTACTTCTGGAAGAGGAATATCTGGAGTTGGTTTAGTAGGAGCAGTTAGTTTTGATAAATCATTGAATAAATGGGTTTTAGATGCAGGAGCTCTTCCATTTTGTGATAAAGGAATTATCTGTATTGATGAAGCAGATAAGATTAATAGTGAAGATATGGCTTATCTTAATAATGCAATGTCAAGCTTATGCGTTCCTTTTACAAAAGCAAATATCAAAAAAACATTGAAGACAGATGTTTGTGTTTTACTATGCGGCAATCCTACAAACAGAGTATTTGATAGTTATACTGAAAAGTTTAGACAATTAGGAATCCCTCAAGATATATTAGATAGATTTGATTTAGTATTTGCAGTTACCCAAAATCACGAAGAAAATTTTAGAAAGAAAGTAATCCATAAGATAATCAGAAGACATAAGAAAGAAATGAAGCCAGAAATAAATCTTGATCTGATGGCAAAATATATAGCTTATACTTGGCAGAATGTAAATCCAGAAATAACTAAAAGCATTGAGAATTATATATTAGATAAGATAGATGAACTTATTGGACCAAAAACACAAAAGAAAGAAGAAGTATCATTTAGGATCATAGGGAATGTTTTAAGATTGGCAAAAGCTCATGCAAGACTTTATCTTTCAAATAAACTTAGAAAAAAAGATATTGATGCAGCGCTAGATTTGATTATAACTTCATTCAAATCACTTGAGATGATAGATGAATCTAATACTCTTAATATAAATTCATTTCAAGGAGAGCCAGTAAAAGAGATTAAAAAAGCATATCAAATAATATTGGAAGAATTAGAAGAAGCAGGAGACTTAGTAGAGGAAGAAGAGATATTTAATAAAACAGAACTTTCAAGATTTGAATTTGATAAGATAATAGAAAAATTAAAGAAGTCTGGAGATATATATTCTCCAAAGCAAGGATTTTTAAAATTATTGAAGTAGGAGGTTAATATGAAATTAGCAATACAAACAGTAGGGAAAAGTATTGGAGTTGTTAAGGATTTTGAAAAAGCTTCATTAGCAGAACTAGGATTATTTATGGCTGAACTAGATATGGCAAAACAAGAGATAATGAAAATATATTGTCAAAAGAAGAATGAGTAAAGGAGAAACAGCTGCTTCAGCAGGCATAGGAATGGGAAGCGCATTAGCTATGATCTTATCATGGCATATAAATAAATCTATCTTATATGCAATATTACATGGAGTATTAAGTTGGATTTATGTTATTTATTATTATATAAGTTATGTACCTTAAAATGAAAAAGAAAAAAATAAGCTACAATTCAAGCAAGGGTTGTAAAGATCTGAATGAGTGGATAGAAGATGAAAAAGAAGATAAAGAAAGAAAAACTAAAAGCGTATGATTATCTCAAAAAAGATTTTGAGAAAGCAGTAAAAGATTTGCAGAAGAAATGTCCTCATCTAAAGAAGCATCAATATTGGGCAGATGAATGGTGGGCGATTGGACATAGCACAGGAAAGAGATTAAGGATGTGTTCCTTCTGCAATAAGATCCTAGAGAAAAAATGAATCTATATATACTTGCAATATTTGATATTGCAATATTCTTTATTATTCCTTTTTACTTCCTTAAAGATTGGAAAAGGTCTTTATTAGTTTGGTTTGGTTTTATGTTAACACAGGTAACAATGCCAACTTGCTTACAAAGAACCCCAGTATCAATAATGGGATTTTCATTCTTAGTTTCAAGCTGCAACGACGCATTGATCGAATTATTTATAGAATGTATTGGATTAATCTTAATATTTGTTGCTATATTATATAAATCGAGATATTTAAATAGTAGTATAACTTTACATAAGAAAAAGATCAAAAAAAAGCTTAATGGAGGAAAAACAAAATGGGTAAGCAAGAAGAAGAAATCATTGCGAAAGCGATGAAATATGGAGGCACTGCTTTTGTTGTTATAATCCTTTTAGTCCTATTTGCAGGATTTATCTACAACGTTCCAAAAGGAGAAGTTGGTGTTATCTATAAAAAAGCAGTTGGAGTGCAAGGTTTTGACTACCAAGAAAAAGGGCCTGGTATGCATATAAAGATTCCATTCTTTTGGAGTGTTTATAAACAGAGCTTTATGACTAGGACAATCTATCTTGGAGAGGCAGTAAGTGAGAAGATGAAGAATGTTGAGAACTATGCAACACTGACACCAAAAGATATGAATGGTATAAACTTTAATCAGGATATTGCAGTAAGGTTTAGACCATCAAGAGAACAGCTAGCAGAGTTCTTAGAGTTGAAAGGAGAGAATATAAATGAAGTAGTTGTTACAGCTTTGAGAGGTACTGCAAGAAGTGTTATTGGTAAGTATGCGCAGGAAGAAGTGCCAGAGAAAAGATCAGAGATTGCAGCAGAGATAATTGTTGCTTTACAAGAAAGGTTAGATAGTGAAGCAAGTGGAAAACTTCAGAAAGGATATATAATTGTAGAAGCTGTTGATATAAGGAATACACAATTCGATCCAAAGATTGAAGAGAAGATAATCCAGAAGCAGGAAGCAAAGCAGTTTGCTGAAAAGAAACAATATGAACTTGATGCAGCATTGAAACAGAAAGAGATTGAGATTGTTAATGCAGAAGCAGTTAAGCAAGCGGCAATCCTAAAAGCAGAAGGAGAAGCTGAAGCAGTATTGGTAGTTGCAACTGCAAAAGCAGAAGGTATTCAGAAAGTTAATACAGCTTATCAGAGAATGCCAGAGGCGTATGTATCTGTTAAATATGCAGAAGCATTGCAGGCAAACGCAGCTAATGGAAAACTTATGATAATTGATCCAAACGCAATTGGACTAGGAGTCATGAATATGAATCAATTATTAGGAGCAGGAGTAGTAGGATAAACTCCTACTTTTTTTGTTTTTTAAAATGAGAGATCTAACAAGATTCATTTTAAGTCCAGCAGGAGTAGTAACTATTTTAACAGCTATGTTTATGTTTAACATTGGTGGTTTAGGAGATATGTTTGAAGATATAGTTGGTTTTCCAAATTTAGCACTTTCAGATCCTTTAGAAAAACATATAGAGAATTTGAAAACAGAAGAATCAATAGTAACTATCATTCCTAAAGAAAATATTACTGAAGTTATTACGGAAGAAATAGAACCAACATATACTGATGTTAATCTTACAGATACTGGAGATTTATCAGATTTAGATATGGGAGATTTATTAACAACATGAAATGCAAATTATGTGAAGCACAGAAAGATAAAAGAGTTATCTTATATGAGAATAAGTTAGTTTATTCAATCATGGCTCTTTATCCTTATACAGAAGGAAATGTATTAGTTCTTCCAAAAAGACATACAACAACAGAAGGATTAACTCTTGGAGAATTGTTTGAATTAAATTTAGCTTGTATAAAGATGAAAGATAAATTGGCTGAGATTTATCCAGACAGACCTCCTTTCTTACTTTCGCATTTTGATTTAGGACATTCTTCAATAAAAGATCATATGCATTATCATATAATACCTAATGCAACATGCGTAAGAGATTTAATCAACTATCATAATGGAAATGGATGTCAAGGAAAAGGAGAAAGATCTAAACTAGAAAAGATAGCTAATACATTAAGAATAAAATGACAGTAGATATAAACACAGGAATCAACTTAGAAAAAGAAGATAATGAAAAGAATAGAGAAGAGACTGATAAGAAAATAACAAAGTACTTTAATCTAAGATA
>Ga0180438_10003953_pt1 | contig 21798 bp, 22 predicted proteins | sample SS_ome_12_FD_132455 | JGI IMG/M metagenome (GOLD analysis project Ga0180438, IMG submission 132455) | Hypersaline lake sediment archaeal communities from the Salton Sea, California, USA - SS_3_D_2 metaG | ecosystem: Environmental > Aquatic > Non-marine Saline and Alkaline > Hypersaline >...
GCGAAATATCCGTATGATCCTGAATTCTATCTGATTGATTTCCCGCTTTCGCCAGAACAATTGGATATAACATATAACATAAAATATTCCAAACAAGATAATGCGGGTGGATTCTCGTTTCCGCAATATCAAGGCCGTCAACCGAGAGTTGTTAAATTCACAGCAAGGTTTGCAGACCAATACACACGGGCATATAGCAGAAGTTTGCCACTCTGTTCTACCGCGCTTGATATGCTCCAAAGGTTTGCAGAACCGCGTACCGGATTATCTGAGGTAGACCAGCAAAGACTTACTGAACTGCAAGATGAATTGGAATATACCAGTAAGCGTGACATAGATTTGGTATATTATCTTGAAACCGAAATTCAGGCGATTCAGGAACGTAATGAACCGGCTCCCCCACCATTGCTATCATTTTTTGGGGGGCAATTTTCGATGTATTGCAAATTAACAGGATTGAGCATATCAGTTTTACGGTTGAATACGCAGACGGGTACACCATTTGAAGCGGATGCATCCATACAATTATCAGAATATTTACCGATACCAACCGAACGTTCAGAAGAGTCAGAGGGTTAAAAATGCCGATATTTCGCGGTTCTCGTTATGAAGGTTTGAAATTCACGTCCATTATCAATGCGGATGGTAATGAATCACGTTTTATGCATTTGCGTACCAATACGGTAACGATGGAAGATGTTGGCGATGATTTCAAGATGTTTCGGCAGCGTTCATCAGAGGAATTGATTGATTTAATGGCATTCAATGAATACGGAAAATCACGCTTGGGGTGGGTTTTAGCGGAAGTCAATAATCTTTCGAGATTTGAGGAATTGGTTTTACTAGATTCCATAATTCTACCAAGCAAAGAATTCATGGCAGATTTTTAATGACCACAATTGGCGGTACAGGCACATCCCCAACTTCTGAACGCGGCGTTACCCGTGGTTTCGTTAGCGAACGTGTACCCATCATGGATATTGTAATCAACAAACGTAATTTGAGAAAAGAGGGCTATTTAGATGCTGTCATGCGTTTGATGATTGAAGAAAAAGAAGGGATGATAAACTATGCCGAGATGGTATTTCTGAACAACAATATGAACATGGCGAATGATGACTTATTCACACCCGGCGCAATTGCACAGATAAAGACTGGTTACTTAAATACTAGCTTTGAGGTACGTGATTATTTTGAATTACAAAACCCGATGTTCCGGGCGGCGCAATCTGGAATCATTGTTGTCAAGGGATACGGAACAGCAATTCAATCCACACGTGAAGGAAAAAGGCGTGTTTTCATCGACAGAACGCATAGTCAAATAGCAACACAGATTGCAAACGAATACGGATGGGATACTGATATTGATGCTACAGACCAAGCCTATCCAAGAATCATGCAAGCTGGAAAAACGGATTATCAATTACTCATAGAACTTGCGGAATTGAACGGTTTTGAATTTTACGTTGAACAGGACATGTTGCATTTTCACGGGATCCGGGAAGAACCTATCGAAGTTGAATACTGGTATCTTACCAAAGACGGTACAACAATACAATCCGCTGATTTTACGATTGAATCTGAGGGACGGGCGGTAACGGTGGCGGTTTCCGATTATGACCCGTTAGAAGGCCGTCAATTTGATGTAGAGGGCATACCAACAGGGCAATCAGCAATCGTCAAGGAAGATAATGGTTATGTTTCATGGCAAAGTCTTGCGGCGGTACGCAAACTATTCTTGATTGACCAAGGCCAATTCTTGACACAGGATGAAGCACAACGGTTTGTAGATGGTTACACACAGGCCGGGCAATACGTTGTCAGGGCGCGTTTGAAATGCAATGGCAATGAATTAATCCATCCCCGAAAATTGATAAATATTCGCGGGGTAGGCCGGTTTAACGGCGCATATTACGTGAAATCGGTTATTCATACGATTCATCGTAATACATACACTTGTGATATCGAATGCGCACGTGCATTTGTTGAAAAAGCGATTGTGACAGGCCAACTTGTTGGGAATCGGAATGCTTTGGATAGGCCAACATCAGGCGGCAAGGATGATGTCACGGAAAAAAGTGTTAGTGCCGGTTCCGTAAGGACATGAAACTGAACAGAATGGGGTTGATACAGAACTCATACAGAGCACATACAGAACTAAGGATGCTTTTGAACAGAAATGAATAGATTTTACGGTAAATATCGCGGAACTGTAACCACTGTAGATGACCAAAGAAAAATTGGGCGTGTGAAATTACGTGTTCCAGCAGTATATGGTAATGACGAATCTGATTGGGCATATCCATATGACCGGTTTACATGGATGCCAATAATAGGTGACAAAGTTTGGGTTGAATTCATTGAAGGTGATCCAAATAAACCGATTTATGGTGGTAGATGGATACCAGCACCTTCCGGTAATTCCGAATTGCAACCGGATGCAAAAGCTGGATTCCCGAATGTCCGGGTATTCGATTCACCGGATGGGGCAAAAATCGTATTCGATGCACAGAATAACGTGCTGAAAATCGTACATGCGAACGGTAGTACAATCTTACAATTCGATAACCAAGGCAATATCAGCATGGTTACGAATAAGGATATCGAAATGACAGCACAGGGTGATGTGAAAATAACCGCACCGGTAGCTGGAAAGGAAATTCAGATTGGTGATGGGGCGGCATTGTTTCCATTGGTGGTAGCCGGTTCACCGTTGACGCCGTGTTTGTTCTTTGGAACACCCCATATCAATAATGCAGCACCCCAAAAAGTGAAAGCGACACCATGATTCAAGATTTCATTAAAAAACTTTCATCTTTTGAATTTGATATGCTGATTCTTGCTATTCAGGAATTGGAATCTATGGGATCGTCCAAATGTGTGGAAAAAATGGATGCTGAATTGAAAGCCATTGTTCATGAAATAGATATCATAAACCAAACAAGGGAATTGCTTACGGCGAAAAAAGAAATTTTTGCACATGCTTTGAAGGTTTTGGACAAAGAAGATGCTCCGATTGATATTCAATTGTTGCGGCAATGCCTTGAATCGCATTATAATGAACTTACGGATAGGATTGTGGAAACAAGGCCAACGGAACTGTTGGCAAAAAAACACCGTCTTGCGCGTAGAATCCGGGAAATGGAACAGGTTTCTATGCTTGGAAAAATGATTCGGGATGAATTGAAATGACAACCTTAGCCGGTGAATCACAACAACAGGTAGATGCAACATTAGGTGTTGGCATCGCATTTCCGTTCCATTTCGATGACCGGGGGCGTGTGGCGCGTTCAGGTGGGCTTACACATGTAAAAGAAGCGATAGTCCAGACGCTTACAACATCCTTTTCGGAACGTGTGATGACACGCCGGTTTGGTAGTAGTTTGAAGGATTACTTGTTTGAAACCGATTTACAATTATTGCGTCAACAAGCTACTGCCGATATCGAAACGACATTACAGCGTTGGGAAAAACGTGTTAGACTCATTGGCGTATCTCTGAAACAAAGCAAGGAAGACAATAGCAAGATTGAAGTTTTTGTAACCTATTTGGTGGTAAGAACTAATGATACAGGTAGTGTGGTATGGCCTTTCTATCTGAGGGGTGAATAAAGATGTCTACTTTTCAAGTGCCTACGGTGGATTACCTTTCACGTGATTTCACCGCTTTGATGGACGATTTCATAAATCTGATTCCGTTCTTTACACAGGAATGGACAGATAGAAGCCCCGATGATTTCGGTATCGTATTAGCTGAATTATTCTCTTATGGATTAGATGGGGCGCATTTTTATATTGACCGTAGAGCACAGAACGCTTATTTACCATCGGCTTTCACCAGACCAGCCGTGATTCGGTTATCCAAAATCATTGATTATGATGTACCCGGAAAATTGGCGGCAACAGCAGATGAATTATTCTTGATGTCCGAACCTGTTGATGGTGAATTGACCATTCCAAAAGATACCACTGTTCAAACGGCGGGTGGTACAAGCATTGAACCTGTCAGTTTTCAGACATTGGTAGATTCGGTATATGGATATCAATTGTTGACCGCCGATGTTGCGGCGGCTGATACGGTATCGGTATTATCAACCTTGAAATTTGCTGCCGGTGATTATGTGAATGTGCGGGATGATGTTACACCAGATGGTGAACAGGTACAGATTGAGGAAGTCGTAAATCTTACCACTTTGCGGTTCACAGCACCGTTGACCGGTGCATATACGGTTGCTCAAAATGCAAAGATTTCTGTTATCGGGCGTGAAATTCCGGTTCAAGAAGGTGAATCCGATGAAGAATTGGGATGGGATGATTCGGACGGGTTGGCTTGGCAAACACGAAAAATTGAGCAGGATGATGTGATTCGCAATTCAATCCATGTCTATGTAGAAGAAGGTTCAACTTTTATCGAATGGGAAATCGTGGATTCACTTGCAGATGCATTACCAACAGACAATGTTTGTGAGGTATCGCTTGAAGATGATTCTCGGTATATTGTGCGGTTTGGTGATGGAAGTACAGGCCGAATACCCCCAATTAACGCTGGAATCAAAGCTGAATACCGCTTTGGGGGTGGGATAGATGGTAATGTGGGCGCAAATACCATCATAAACATGGTATCAACAATCACTTTTGGCGGTAGTGTGGTATCTTTTACGGTCACAAATCCTGAAAGCGCAAGTGGTGGCGCGGATGAAATTGCGCTTGAAGAAGCAAAATTGCTTGGGCCACTTTCATTAAGAGCATTGAACAGGGCGGTAACACTTGAAGATTATTCTACGCTGGCTTTCAGGGTTGATGGTGTTGGTGAAGCGATTGCAATAAACGTAATGCCAACATATTTGCGTCAAATCAATGTTTACATTACGCCTACGGGTGGCTATTACCCAACACAAACTTTGATTGATCTTGTGTATGAATATCTGGATGCGCGGAATATGGCGGGTGATGTATTAAGTGTACTTGGCCCGGTTCATACACCAGAAATCGACGTTTCGGGTACAGTTTACGTGTTTGATGAATATGAACAGCTTGCCGTGGCATCGGATGTGGAAGATGCGCTGGATGAATTTTTCAGTCCGGGTAGTGAGGAAGCGCGGTTTGGGCGCGATGTGCATTTTTCAGACCTTATTGCGCTGATTGATAACATTGAAGGTGTGGATTATTGGGATTGTGACAAAATGACACTTGATCCAAACACCGTCGTAACCCTTGCGCCGTGGAGTGGTGACGCGGTTATTGATACACTTCAATTATCAACCTTGGGGGGTGCTCCTGATCCGGTTGTAGAGGATTGGACAATTGAATTCACTGGTATAACGTCATTCAGATTGATTGGAAGCGTTTCAGGAACATTTCTTGGCGGTTCAGTTGGCGTTTTATTTCAACCGGGCGGGTGTTCCGTTGAAGTTTTAATAACAAATACTGGAAACCCACAAGCAATTGGCGATAAAGCAACTTTCAGAACATCGGTTTTGCGCGGAAATGTGCTGATTGAAGATTTTGAAATCAGAAAACGCGGCGATATCGCGCTTACATTTAGCGGTGGATCATTGTAATGACAACAGATTTCATAATTGAAATAATACAATCGCCGCCAGCCCTTCCAGCAGACCGTTGGACACAGAGAAAATACGCTTTAATCAATGAAGCGTTGGACGCTTATATTACTAATAAAGGAAATGATTTAAAATCAAATGATGAACGTCTAATTCTTGATTGTGAAGCGTGGGTATCATCTGAAAATGTGACTCTCGGTTCATCGGGTGCTGGAACTCGGTTTTTTACAACAGACGCCACACGATATCTTTGGATACGCGCAAAAGTTGGGCATCGTTATGATGGAAACGGCGCATATCCATTCACATTACGTCCTGCTGCCGGAAACTGTTTTCAATACGATTTGAATACCGGAAAATCAATTGATTATTTAAGAGTTGACGGCATCCGTTTTGATGATAGCGGCGGCGCAAGTATTGGTTTTTATCATAGACCATATGTGAATTCAAGTGCTCCTATTTATATTCAAAGATGTATTTTTAATGCTTATCGTGGCCTTTTTGTTTATGGTGGAACAAATTATGGGCATTCTGAACTGGTAATAGGAGCTTGTCTTGCATTCAATTGTGGTTTAGGTGCTTTTGTTTTCGGTTCAAGGCGAGATAGATATGTAATAAACTGTCAAGGATATACAGGTTCCAGCTACGTTTATTATTTTTATGATGGTGTAAGCGGTGCGCAAAATATAAGACTGGTAAATACTTATGGCAAACGCGGTGTTTCAAATTTAAGTTTTAATTTCATCGGTTCAGATCAAGGTGTTGAAACAAATTACAATATTTCTGGAACAACTGATGCGATTGCAGATTTATATGAACCCGGTTCTGTACCCGGTTCAAACGAATCCCATACTGGTAGGCCAACGTACCGAAATTTAACTGGTGAACTACAAGACGGATCGAAAACGGATTTCAGACCTGATCCAACATATACGGGTGCTGGCATTGTTAGAGAAGGTGAAGATGTTTCAGCACTTGGTGGCATTTATGCGGATGCATTAAAATACGGGCATGACGGGCCATTATTGGATGTGATTTATAATGAATGGCCTGTTGGAGCAAGCAATTTATGGAATGTTGGCGCATTTACAATCATTAACCATGAAGTAATTACAACGGCTGGCGCGGGTGGTAGTGTTTCACCGTTAGGTACAAATCGTGTTGAAGATGGACAACCTTTTTCATTGAATATTTCACCAAATATCGGTTATGAAATTGACCAAATTCTTTTGGATGGAAACCCACAAGCAATCACAAATCCGTTTGTTATACCAAGCATAATAACGGATCATACCGTTCATGTCACATTCAAAAAACAGGTTATTGTTTGTAATATCCTTAATTCTTCATACGGTTCACCATCACCAAGCGGTAGCGTAAATGTCCTATATGGTGATCCATTATCAATTGAATTAAATCCAGATGAAGGGTATCAAACACGGTTGATTTTGGTAAACGGTGTATCTTATCCGATTCCAAATCCCACATTGATAATTCCAAGTGTGACATCACCACTTACGATTGTGATTTTTTATATTTACCCGTATTGCAGAAATCTTGTGTCCAGACCGGGGATTGAGGGACCGCAAATTGTTCTTACATGGGATAACCCGGAATCTGTTGGTGGTTATCCATTAAACATACGAATTGTGAGAAAACAGGCTACTTATCCTGAACATGAAGATGACGGTGAAATAATTTATGAAGGCGCGTTTGATGTGGATAAATTATCCCATGTGGACAATGCGCTTTCAAATATGTTTGGCGCGGAAAGCCCCATTCCATTGACGGGATGGTATTATAAGATTTTCACGGAGGTTTACTGATATGGTGTGGTCAAGTGACACAACATGCAAAACGGTAAACTTTACGTGGGATACATCACAATACCACGGTTTTTTCTGGAATAAATTACCGCCGATTTACCAGCAACAGGACTTAAATACCCGTCAAGTTGCGCTTGAAGTAACAAGCGATGCTGATTTTGATGGTGAATACCGCAATATTGGTGAAGATGGAACAGTAAAACGCGGTGAACTTGAACGGTTTTTAAGGATTTTCGAAACGCTTTATGCCCGTGTGATGGGGGGTGTGGCTTTTTATGATGCATTGATAGATGTTGATGATACATTACCAGACTTTTTGGCTTTGATTGCAGACCTTGTAGGGGTGACATTTAATCGTGATATCTCTATACAAAGAGCACGTGCAGAAGTCAGAAATGCCGTTCCGATTTACAAAATAAAAGGCACACTTGAATCACTTGAAATCATTGGGCGTTCTGTTACCAGCTTGGCAAATGTCGTAGCTGATGAAGTAGTGAAACACATTCTTGTGTCCAATCGTGTGGATAGATTATCGGCGCAACCTTCAAACCCTGAAATTGTTCAAATATTCAATTTGCCAAATGATCCAACAGGGTTTTCGATGGAATTATACAATGAGAGCACACAGGAAGAAGCCCCGATGTATTCGCCGGATATGCTAAGAATATTTTTATATATAACAACGGGTGTAAGTTTATCAACCGCAACACTTGCTAAATTGTACAGAAAATTGGATGATATTGCACCGGCAACAACACGGCAAAAACTTGTGCTGCTTGATGCTTTGAATTACGAATCATCGGTTGTCATAGATGAATGGGAAGATGTAATAACATGATGGAAAACGCAATGACGATTCGGGGTTTCTGGTGGGATAACATTCTCCGAAAAGTAGGGGATAAAGTTATTCGACAAGTGACGCCGATACATAAAAACCAAATCTGTATCGGAATGACACGGTTTCTGTCTTGGGCATTTGTGCAAGACCCGGCAACCTTGATGACGTTCTTGCGCCATGCAATCGGTGCTGGTGACGGTGCTTGGGCAGTACCCCCTGCCGTGGACAAATCGGATACTGCATTGGATTCTGAATTTGTGAATACACGGCGCAATTATGATGGGTTGGATTACATCAAGGCCGGAATTGGACAAGGAACAGCGGCGGGTACGACTACAACACTTATTGACGATCAGCGTTATGAACCTACAGCATGGTTTAACGGGCTGAACATTGAAATTACAGCGGGTACGAATGTTGGGCAAACCCGTACAATTTCTGATTGGGATTTAACAACTAAAACATTCACCGTTTCGGTGGCATTCGCATTGCCATGTGATGACACTTCTGAATATCGAATTGTTCCAGCAATCCACACAGCGGTTTCGGGCGCGGTGCAGATTCGGACAGTATGGCCTTTTGGTGTTCCAGCAGACCCGTTTAATGGGATTACGATACGGGAACAGGGCATTTTTTACGATGAAACAGGCGTAACATTGCCAGTTACCTTACCTTCCGGTACAATGTTGAACAAGATTTATCACGCTCCGATTGTGAAAAACAATACGGTACAGCTTGAAAGATTCGTTAGATTCATTTTTGACATACCCCGTGGGTAATAGGAGATAGTCCAGTGGGCGCAAATCGCGGAACTTACAGTAGAAATATGTATTCAGAGGGCAAGCATTATCTGCGCGGCCTTGTGCAAGAGGGCATCCCGTGGATTGATGCAGATGATAATGATTCACGTGAATCCATGGTGAATCAGATTCGTAGAACACAGCAAATATGGGGAAATGGTGCAATTGCCGATGCCTTTCAGGTACAAGCGGCGGCAAGCCCCGCCAATAATTTCAAATTGGTGGGCAATGGCGGTGATTTCAATCTTGGGAAAGTGCTTTTCGTGAAAGGTTTCGGGTGTGCGTTATCCAATGATACCGATTATGTGGATGACGGCAATACCTTGGATGAACAGAGTATTCATCCACGTGTGGTAAACGCGGTGAACGGTGGCGTAAACCAGATAATCATTACAGATACGGCAAACATCTACAACGCCGCAATTGTTGGGCGCGATATTACACCAAATATCGAAAGACGGTATGAAGTCTTTCGGATTACGGCATATAATCCGGCAACCGGTGAAATTACGGTTGACCCGTTACCAACATACAATAACCCATCCATTATTTCGCCTACCGATGACGTAATTATTGATACGGTAAACCTTGCCGGTATTACTGATCCAAACATGTTTGTTGGACGAAAAGTTGAACTGGATGTATCCGGTATTGGGGTTGGGCCGTTCCATGAACGTATTGTTACATATTTCAATCCAGCGACACAGACCCTTACCGTTGCATCAAATTTTCCCGTGACCCCTACGGCGGCGATGGGATACCGGTTTTTGCCGTATTACGCTGATTTCGATGATGAACTGATAACCAAATACTATCGGATTCTGTTATCGACACCGGGCGGTTTACGGCAAGATGGTGTGTATCTGAACGTGTGGACGGATGAAGTGGACACATCCGAAGACCCTACGCTTTATCACCAGTTGGGAACAGCCGTTGAAGCGCAACTTCGTGAACAATTAAGACAAGAAATCTATGTTGCGGAAGATGCCGCAGACCGTGGAACATGGGATGGGTACGTTTCGGCGGGGTATACAGACCTTGATGGACGTGCTCATTACGTTTATAAGTTAGCCGATTTGTACAGAACGGCAACGGCAAACATCACAGCCGGTATGATTATTGACCAACGTACCGTGTTCAGTCCATCGGGTACGATTGATTTAAGCAAAATCATTGATTTGAAAGTTGAATCCCAACAAACACATGCTGGTATACCAAACGATAATACGGTATACGTGAATGCCGGGGTTTATCAGAAAATGAATGGTACAGGATATCAGACTTGGGCTGGTGGTAACAGTGCAGTATTTGCATCCGTAGCCGCAAACCCAAGATATGATTTGGTATGCCTTGATGATGCCGGTGCGCTGGCATATGTAAACGGCGCGGAAGGCGGCGGTATTCCAGAATATCCAACAGACAAACTTGTGATTGCGGTGATTTACATTGATGAAGTAGGCGCAACACCGGTTGTGATTAATGATTCGGATATCACCGATGTGCGGTCACTGTTTGTTGCAGACCAGAATGCACGGCGAATCCGGGATAGATTAGTAGACAATGCGGCCCCCGCCGTCGGACAAGCCTATGTTTGGGATGGGGCTAAATGGATACCCGGAAACGTTGGGGGATGGATCCCGCTTGCGCCGGGTAATTTGAACACTCTTCTTGCTGGTGCGGTAGCCGGTAACAAATATGTTTTATTACCCGGAACATTTACTGTTGCCGGGGCAACGGTCACGTTGCCTGATGACGTAACCCTTTTGGGTAGTGGTGTAGGCACAACAATCATAAATTGTAATGCAGCATTGGATATATTGACTCTTGGAAACAGATGCCGTGTAAGTGATATTGAATTCACAGGAACAGCAAATAGATCATTGCAAATAAATGGCGTTGATGGATGCATTATTGAAAATTGTAAACACCCGAATACAGGTGAAGTTATGCGGATAACCAATGCAAATGATATGATTGTCAGAAATATTAAAACTTCACAGAGACAAATCAGCATAACAAATGTTTCCGATATGGTACTAGAAGAAATTCTTGGTAATGGTGATTTATCATTAAGTACAGCGACAACACGCTTAAAGGTTGCGCGTTGTGATTTTGAGGATTTGCTTGCTACAGGAGCTATGGTACAGACACGATTTGAAGATTGCAAATTTGAAACGTTCATAGTATCCGCAAGCATGACTGAATGTGTGATTGATGGGTTAGTGGTATACGGCAGTACATTCTATTCCATTGATTCTATCAGAGTTAAAATGGCTTTAACCGACATTGAAAACAGTTCTGTTAGAAATCTATCTTTTGTTGATTGCAATTCTGCTTCTGCAACACCAAGGCATGTAGGCTTGTATTTTCGCGGAAACGCCATAAATTCAAATTTTTCTACGAGTTTTATTGGTGAAAGTGGCAATTTTGCTTTGTCGTCCGATTCAGACATTAATGCAATATTCTTTAGAGGACTTGCAAAGATTCAGAATTGTTCTTTTGATGTTGATATTGGTGAACGCGGTATTCAAACAAACGGTGCAACTGAGTATCTATATTGTGTTTATAATGATGATGGTACTCTTATCGTCAATAATACAATAAATGTACGTTGCGTTTCCGGTATTGCAGACGGTGCTTTGAACAGCGCGTATGTTGCCGGTGCGGTTTATTTTCAAGGTGTGAATACCATACAATCCAATAATACTATCATTACAAAATTTTCATCCCATACAGCATCAGTAGCGCGGTGTGTGGTATGCACTATTTTCACATCTACCATTGTATTGAATTCAAAAGTAAGAATGGAAATAAATATTTCAGATGGATCAACTTGTATTGTGGCAACAACTGGTATAGCACAAGTGATTTCAGCATCACGTTCAGATATTTCCGTACAGATAGTAAGGGATGATACAGATTATACAGGATATGCAATTAATTGTGGTGGTACTTTCAATCTGATTGCAAATTCATTTTATTCAAGTATTCATGATTGCGTATTGGATGGTAATGGTGGTGGGTTTTTAATCACGGCAACAGACGATGCCATTCTGATTGATGATGGTACATCATGTATTAATAATGTACGGCTTCGATATGCATTAGAATGCACTGGCGTTGATAAATTGGCAATTGGTATCCGTACAGTCGAAGGTACGGTTGTATGCTGTACTTTTGGTACGGATGTAGCAATACAAGGCAATTCTGTAAATAACCATGATGTAGTAGGTATTTTAATACTTATCGGGTTAAACTACGCGAATATAACAGGTAATGTCATTCGTGGTATTAATAATTTAGGTGCGGGTGCTAATTACGCAATTGATAATAATTCAGGTAATACAAATCACATTGTTTCTTCCAACATCACGCCTCCGGGTGGTATTAATGCGGGGGTTGGTGTTACCACTTCGGGGAATTTACAGGTATGATAAGGCGTTTTCAAATTCGATTTGTGGCCTTGTGTTTGTTGATAATAAGCGGTTGTGGTATTCATACCCAAGAAACCGTGGATTTGTCATATGCTATATCACATTTCACAGAACAAAACGATAAATTAACACAAAAAGCAATTGCCGGTGAAGAATTAACACCGGATGAAGTTGATAACTGGAAATCAACATCAGAAGCATTGGTAAGAAACACTGAAATATTATCCGAAATTTTGGGCAAACCATCAAAAAAAGCACAAGATGCACTAAGTAAAGATGGACTAGAAGAATAATACCTTGTATGGTTATACTATCATTGAACTTACAAGGATTTAACTCCGTCAGAAAAGGCATCCATATGGACATACAAGAATTTGCAAAAAATCTTGCTTTTATTTTGTCTTTTGGGGCTGCTGTTTATTCTGTTATTAAACGACGTATTGAACAGAAAAAGCATGAATATGAACTCGAAGATGCAAAAAAGAAAAATGCTACCGATGATATGAATGAACATGCGCGATTGTATTCATTGATTTATGATGATGCAATCCGTACAGTTGAAAGAACGGGTGCAATCCGGTGTTGTGTTGACCAGTTTCATAATGGTGACAGGTTCAATGCTGGAAACCAATTTTTCAAAATGTCTATGACTGTTGAAGCGGTTGATAGTGAAGCAACACCACATATTGCGAATAAGTTTCAAGCACAGCCTTGGACACAATTTTTACCACAATTAGCCGTGATGTTCAATGATCCAATGTCGTCTTTGCCGGGCGTGTTCATAAAAACGGTTACTGATAATACAGGTAGTCAACGGCGGTTTGTTGTGATGTGTCGTGACAGATTGCGTTCTGGTGTATGCCGTGAATTGATGTTTCGATATGGTGTTTCATGTTGGGTTGGTACGATGATAATTGACCCGATAAGCGCAAATCCGATGGGAATTGTTTCATGTCATTTTGACGACGAATCAAGGATTCAGGAATTGAATCCAAGATGTGATAATCCGAATGATTGTGATGAATGCCCACGTTTTAGAACTGAAAACATCGAAAAAATAGCATCTCTCGGATGGTTTGCTGATTCATGTGCTGTCAGAATTCGGGCAATGAGAGCAAAAGAATTGAATGATGCTGATAATCAACAAAGAAAGAAAACGTCAATCATAACCCGAAGCAAAACACAGCGATTAAAACCTATTGAGGAATAATAAAATGATGGAATTTCTTTCAAACTACTGGTGGGTATTGGCGATATTTGGGGGCTGGTATCTGCTTTCCAAACTTTCAAGGAAATCTGATTCCAACAAAAAAGCGGCGGTGGAATCCGCATTTGACCAGTTTGCAAAAGAAGTTGTCACATCGGTTGGGGAACAAAGAGCGGTTGAAATTGTCGAAAAAACGCTATCATCTCATACGGGTGCAGATGGATTCATTGAAAATCCTTTGGCAAAAGCCGCATTATCACATGCTGCCGATGCCATGATAGAAGAATTAGACAGAAATGATAGCGGCAAACCAATAACAGTTGAAAAGAATGAACATTTACTTGACGCATTTGCTAAAAGGGCGGTAAAATCAGAAGAGACGAAAAATAAGGTACTAACCGGTACGAAAAAGGCCGGTGTTTTCGTGTTGAAAGTGGCAAAACATTTAATCTGATTGGGAGCTAAAGCAATGTCTACAAAAGGAACAGGTGGTGGTGGACGAACTGGCGGCGGTGCTGCCATGACGGGTTTTTGGGCTGAACAAAACGCACGAAATGAAACCGGGCAAACCATGCAAGCCGCCAGTGTTGGCGCGGCGCGATCATTGGCGCGTGATGTCACCTCTTATTTGGGGAGTGACGCGGCGGCGGGGTTAAGTGCAAGTCAAAGAAGCCGCCTTACGAGTTTTCGAAACTATCTGAACAGGGCAAGTACCCAACGTTCAATCGAAGGCCGTGTTTCACGTGAACAGGATTATATGCGCCGGGCTGGTATCTCAATACCACGGAGATAATCCACACGTTTGGATACATGAATCTTTTTGAAAGGAACACATCATGCTTAATTTCATGTTTGCTATTGCGGCAACTCTTTCTGGAACAGCGGTTCAGCTTTCGCAATCATCAGTTGTTCAAGAATCCGTCCAAACAGCCGGATCCGGTTGGACATGGGAACGGGTTTTACAGACCATTGTGGTAGTGGTGATTATCCCACTTGTCGGTGTGCTGGTGAAATGGCTTAATGCAAGGGCGGTAGCGTGTTCAAAAGAATCCGAGAAATCCGGCGTCGATATCAAGCAAAAACTGAAATCACAACTTTCTGAAACCTTGATGCGTATTGTTTCAAACATAGCCGAAAAGCAATATAAGGAACTGCAAGAAGCCGCAACCGATGGTAAGATTGATAAGGACGAATTAAAGAAACTTGGTGAACTGGCAAAGGAACAGGCCGTTACCGAATTCAAATCACAAGGTATCGACATTGCAAAGGAATTGGGGCCGGAAATCCTTCAAAGCGGCATTCGATATACCGTGGATTTGATTAACCGCCGAAAAAACGGGGATTCTTGAAAGAAGCCAGTTGGAATCCTACATAGATTAATTGAACCTACCTTTATCCCCAAAAGGCGGTTTTAAGTGATCCCGGACGTTCCGGGGTTTCTTTTTTTATGTATATCTTCCATATGTATTTAGAAAGGAATGATTATGGATACCGTAAAAGAAATATTGTTTGAAAGACGCTGGAATCTTGAATTGAAGATGCAAAAAGCATTTAATGCATTGAAAGAATTGAATGCGCAAGAAGAAAAAAGTGGGCTTTCAGCGTTGGAACTTGCGAAAATTGGTAACTTGCTTCAACAGATTAAAGAATTAACAAATGACCACTACAAAACAACAGATGATCTTATTGATTATGATATACCATATGAAGAATGGGAAACTTATGTAAGTGACAGGAATGCGCGGGAAAATCTTGAATCTATGGGGCATTTATATATGGAAAGATGCAAAGTCTACCGTGATGCGATGGAAAAAACCGGTGAACCGCCGTTATGTGCTTACCTTGGGGCTTGCGGGATGCTGTGTGAAAATTTCAATCCTGTCGAAGATTAGTCCTATCAAAGATAATTCGCAAAAAATCTGAAAAAATTGAACAGTGGGGCTTTCGAATTGAACAGATAGCCACCATAAGGGGGTGTGGAAAGTCAATAGGGCTTTCAGGAAAGTCAATAGGGCTTTCAGGAAAGTATTTTTAGCCTGAATGAAAGGGAACAGAAATGAGCACAAGGACAGAAAAGAATCAAGACATTTCAAAACAGATTTTTTCGGTGATCGAACGGAACTTGGATATGAATTCCAAGAAAACGTTTCGTATCCCGTTCAATCAGCTTGGTGTTCCGGCTGATGAAGTCTTTCCGGCATCCCGCCGTAACGATTGGAATGAATTCTGTGAACGTAAACATATCAATGTGCGCGTTTCCAGAACAAAGGGATTCTTGCGTATCAAGCGGGTTTCCGAAAGCCAACAGGACGTTCAAGCGCACAAACAACCGGTAGCAACTTTCAATGTTGACAAGAACTTTTATTATGTTCCAGAAGAATCAGATGTCTTGCAAAAAGGCATTATAGCGGGGTTGAATATCCTTGTTTATGGCCCCGCCGGTACTGGAAAATCCACTTTGTTACGCAAGATTCTTGAAAAGAATGTTGGCGCGTGGGAATTCATGAATCTCAATGGTGAAACCAGCGTTGATGATTTCGTGGGCGTTTATGAACTGGTAGGTGGTGAAACCATTCTGAGAAAAGGCATCCTTCCGCAATGCATGGAATCGGGTACCCCTCTTATTATTGATGAATTGGATGCGGCATCTCCCGAAGTCCTTTTCATCTTGCAGGGTGTTCTTGAAGGAAACCCCTTGCGTTTGAAAAATGGTGAACAGGTACACCCGGCTTCCGGCTTTGCAATCTACGCAACTGCTAACACAATCGGGCGCGGTGACGACACGACACTTTACCAAGGTACAAATGTCCTTAACGAAGCGTTCATGGATCGTTTCGGAATGGTGTTGGATTTGTGGTATATGCCGAAACCACATGAAATTGAAGTGGTTTGCCGTAAAACCGGAATGCATAAAGCGATTTCTGAAAAGATTGTTACGGTTGCATCCCTTGCGCGTGACGCCATGAAATCCGGCAAGCTGTATTCAACTTTCTCTACCCGAAAATGCCTGTCTTGGGCAAGTTTGATGATGCAGAATGTTGGCTTTGAAGATGCCTTCAAGTTGACTTGCACAAACAAGGTTGCGCCAGCGGATAGGGTGACACTTGCCGAACTCTATCAACGGGCAACGGGTAAAACTATCAGGGTTGACTAAAAGTTTTTCGCAAAAAACACTTTGGAATCGCCTTTGGTGATTCCATAAGTATTTAGCCATTGAATGAAAGGAAAAAACAATGCAGAAAAACTTTTTTCAATCCTCACAAGAAAAAGTGGCAAGCGCATTAGCGGCGCAAGGTATCAAAGTGGTATTCAGTCCTGAAAAACCGAATGCCACACCGGAAACGAAAACGATTGTGCTTCCCCCGCTTGATGACAATCAACTTCTTGATTCCGATGGTTTCATAGCAAAGCTGTACAGGTCATGGCTTGACCATGAAACAGCGCATATCAAGTATACTGATCCAAGCGTGAAATCGGATCAAATCACCGGTGCAATCGAAGATGGACGTGTTGATAAAATCATGTCAAGCGATTTCGCCGGAAGCCGTGTGAATCTACAGAATGGTTTGGATTTCGGGCTTGAACAGTATCGGAAAAATGTGCATATGCAAGCCAACGAACCTTTTTTTGGGATTCAGCTTGCTTTGTACATGTGCGCAAGGGGTGATAACCCGAAATTCGCCATCAATGAAATGAATCCGCAAGACAAGCAGATTCTTTCGATGATTGAAGATATTTTGCCCGATGTCCAAAAGGTATCGTCTACCAAGGAAGCCAAGGAAATTGGAAAGCGGATTATCAAGCGGTTGCAGTTGGAACAGCAACAGCAACAAAACGGTGATGGTGATGATTCTGATGAACAGGATAATCAGAATGATGACCAGAATAATGATGATAATCAGAATAATTCACAATCTTCAAATAACAATGATTCTGATGATTCACAGGATTCTGATGATTCACAAAATTCTGATGATTCTAAGAATGACCAGAACGGCTCCGGTAACAACAAAAACGATTCTGAGAATGATGAAAATGATGAAAATGATGAAAATGATTCTGGAAATTCTGATTCAAATCAATCTGAAAATAACAAAGATTCGCAAAACTCGGATTCCAGTGATTCAAATGATTCTGGAAATGATAATCCCAAAAAGAATCAACAGGGAAACGGGAAAGGGAATAATTCAAACAAAAACAGTAATGGCAACAAGAATAACAAGGGCAATAAGAAACAAAAAAGCGGCGGCGCGAAAGGGAAAGGCAATGACCCCTTCGGCGGTCGTGATCCTGAAATCTTGAAGAAAAAGCCGAAAGGTATTGGCGAAAAAATAGCCGATGAACTCGAAAAAGCGGCAAATATTGGTGGGGCTAATGGTTACGGCGATAATCGGTATATCCCATTTACCGATAATGACCGTATAAACAAGCTGTATGAAAAGCACACACAAACAGGTGAAGAAATTGAAAAAGCCGTAAACAGTAAAGTTGGGGTGCTTTCCCAAAAGTTAAAAATTGATTTGATGTCAAAAAAGCGGCTTTTCGTCCATGATAAAGAACGTGGAACACTTGATGACAGGCGGCTTTTTCGGGTTGCTACTGAAGATAAGCGGCTTTTCAAGAAACGCCAGAAACGGGAAAAACTGGATACCGCAATTACGTTGCTTGTTGATATGTCAGGCAGTATGTGTGGCCCGGAACTGCAAACAGCAAGTGAACTGGCTTTTGCGGTTGCCCGTTCAATGGAAATCCTTGGGGTTGCCGTTGAAGTCTTGGGATTCACCACAGACAATGATTATGATTATCGGCATATTCCAAAAGGATATACCCGATTTGAACCGCTAGATAAAATCATCGTGAAAGAATTCGGGCAAACAACTTTGCAAACCCGGCATTCTTTCGGGAACATGGCTTATTATCATGGCGGTCGTACCGTACAGGGTGAACCGATGCTTTGGGCGGCAAATCGTTTGTTGCAGCGGCAAGAAAGCCGTAAAATCCTGTTTGTGCTTTGTGATGGACACCCCGAAGGTGGCGGGAATGTTTCGCGGAAAGCCTTGCATGAACATGTTATTGAATCCCGTAAAGCAATCCAAAATGCCGGTATTGAATGTGTTGGTATCGGAATTCATACCAGAGCACCGGAAAATCATTTTGACCAGTTTGCAATTTATAATAATGTGGAAGAATTGCTTACTGATTTCTACCCGCGTTTACGCGATGTGTTACACGGTAAAAAGTTTGTCGATGCGGCAACGGTTTTTTAAAATCTTCCCTTTCTTTCAATGGCTTGGGGGGTGGTGTATTCCATCCCCCTTTTCTTTTTGACGCCAGACCGCCAGAAATCAAGCCTGTAAAGCGTTCAGGGGTGGGGGTGATGTTCATACACACAAAAATAAGTCTTCTGAGAACGGCTTAAAATGCTTTTTCAGGCTTTTTTGGATTTTGACTTTGACTCCGGATTTTTGCGGAGATATTATAACTCTTGCCGGTTGGATGACGGCAGGATGTGTGTGGTTAGGCGTAAAGAACAATTAAGGTATCACATGAATTTGCGAAAAAACACTTGTGAAATTTCCTTTTGTGGTGTAATTTTAAGTACCCACCTGATTGTTCTTTACAGGTTTTGCGGCGTTCCATCCAGACGCCGCTTTTTTATTTCCTAAAAACCAGTAAGGAACAAAGCAATGACAGATAGCAGTTTTGATGTTGCGTTTGAATCTAATGCGCAAAGGAACACCGAAGGCGCACCATTCATATCAACCTACCGTGCATTTTTATTAGATGACAAACTAAAGATGGAAGAAAAATTTACTTTTATGGCAATCAAGATGCGATGTTGCGGATTTGAAAAAACTTGGATAAGCCAGAAAAAACTTGCTAATGATTTGGGTATATCAGATAGAACAATTAGAAGGCATTTATCAAAACTTGAAGAACATGGGTTTCTTATTCGCAAAAAACGCCCCGGAAAATCTGATATAATTCTAATACGGCATGAAGGTGATATTTATACCTTTGATGAAATGCACAAAACCTATACCGATACCCCGGAAAAAAACTTCCACACTACCCATACCCCGGACACGGGTGTCCGCACTACCCCGGACATTGATGTCCGCACTACCCCGGACACGGGTGTCCACCTAAGTAATAAGAATATAAGTAATAAGAAACAAAGTAATAAGAAACAAGAGTCCGCAAAGCCGGATACACCACAAAGGCATATCTCGGATTCTTCGAAAATGCCGGAAAACCGAGAAGATGAAAAAGAAAATCCAGCCTTTGATTCTGAAAGTATACCGGCGCGTTCTAATACTGAAAATTCCACACGTTTGGAAAATATTGAATTGGATTCTTTCTTGCAAGAATCAGGGATTGTTTCAGGTAGCGTTCCGCAAAAGGGATATTCGACAAGTCAGGCCGTAGACATTGAAACCGATGAAACGGCAACGGGTGTGATGAATGAGTTTTACAAATTTGCTTGTGAAAAATTTGCTGAATTCAGACCACCAAAGAAACCGACACAGCGGGAACTTGGTAACGCAAAAAAGATGTTATCAGAATATGACCGGGCTGATATCAGTGATTTACTTGAAATGGCTTGTGGTGATTGGTATGCTATCAAAGAAAAATGGCGGCATTTGGTTAGGTCGTCTGTACCGAATTTCATCACCATTTTCACCCTTCGCCGTGATTTGATGCCGTTAGCACAAACAAAGGTTGGAGTGGTTACAGATTCACATCGGTATAGTGTCATGTCAGAAAAGACAACACACCAAGAAGTTATGGAATGGTGGAACAGGGATTGAACAGATGGGTATACATAAATGGCGAAACATACGAGTAGTGGAAATGGACGCCGTACACCCGTCACAGCTTCAACATTGGATGGAACAGATTGAAAAGTGGAAAATGACTCTTGAAACCGTCACATGGCAAGAGGAAAACAATACTTATTACATCCGGGCGTTTTCAGATTTAACAAAACCAGTTGAAATGCTTGTTCCAGATAAGATGGGGCCGTTTCAATATGACCCGGAAAATGTTGATGTGGAATCGCTACAGACGGACGCCGTGCAGAAAAACATTTCAGATATCAGGAAAGCCAGTTTGAAACACGAAAAATGCGTTTGTGGAAAGAATGAATGGGAACTTGAGGAAAAATTTGATCCTGTTTCGGAACAGAAAAAAGTGCACATTATTTGCCAGCATTGCGGCTATATTGAACTGTATACCCCGCCAAACCAAGAATAAAAAGAATTTTTGCGAATAAGCTATTTCTTTTCCTTTCCTTTAATTCCACATGTTTTCAGGATTTGAACGGAACAGAAAGGAAATGAGATGAAAATCACACCAGCACAACGCAAAGAAATCAATTCAGATTTGGCGGCTATCAGATATTCCGATACTCTTTTGGATAAACTGAACATCGTATTGCAAGACAGCGGCCTTGTCTTACTTGATGAAGAAGGGCAACGGTTTGAAGGCGTGTTTTGTGGCGATGATGGAAAAGCCGTTTTTGATCTTGAATTGAACGGCGAATATATCGACAACGCGCTTTTGATATTTTACTGGCATAAGATGGAATCCGGCAGGTTTGAAATCACGGCATATATTTCTTGAAAAAATTTTATATTTTTTGCGAAAAAGATTTTGACATATTTAAAACATGTGGTAATATATACACAGTTGACAAGGGAAACGGGAACGGAACAGAAAGGGAAAACAAATGTACGATGAAGGAACTATTTCAGCGCGGAACTTTTGGGCTTTGGTTTCGTTTAATCACATGCTGAATCAGAACCGGCCTGATTCGATTTGGTATATGTTCCGGTATTATGTCATTCGGCCCGGCGCGGTTATCCAGCCGATTTCACAGTGGATGACGGCAACTGAGATTTACGACAATCTCAATGGATGTTCTTTCTTGAATGATGATAATGTTACCGTGTATGTCGAATATACCGATGAACAGGAACGGTACGAGAATCAGGAAAGCCAAGAAGAATACAATGAGAATTGGCAAGCTGAATGGTCTGCTTGGGTTGATTGAAGGGGTTAAAAAATGAATCGTCCAATACCACGGCATATACGGGAGTGGTTACAAAGTTTGCGGAATGTCCGGGGGTA